>ERZ1034865.246-NODE-246-length-38197-cov-10.690263_pt1 | contig 38197 bp, 61 predicted proteins | sample MGYA00520632_ERZ1034865 | MGnify/ENA primary metagenome ERZ1034865 (study PRJEB33766, sample SAMN09781738) | gut metagenome | biome: gut microbiome | host: Homo sapiens | place: Madagascar | study: EMG produced TPA metagenomics assembly of the PRJNA485056 data...
CATTTCTTGCTTATCCATCTTTTCTCCCTTTCCATATCCCCTGCATGGGCGGCTCCGTATTTGCAACAAAGAGGCATTCCAAAGTTACAAGATTGAGTGTGTCTGTGTATGACGGGTATCCCCGGGTGAGCCGCCTATGCAAGGGATATTCAATTGTTAATTACTCTTTCCTTTCCTTAATCAGCGTTTGTACCGTTACGCCTAAAACGTCAGCGACCTTTTGCAGAGTTGAAATTGTCGGTTCGCTTTTTCCGTCGAATTTATAGATGTGTCCTTTAGATAAGTGGGCTTGTCTCTCTAATTCGGAAATCGTAATGCCGCGTTTCTTGGCGTAATACCTAATGTTTTCGTAAATCATAGTTTATCCTTTCGTAATTTTTTTGTTATAATGCTTTTGAGGTGATAACATGAAAAATTATTCAAAAGAACAAATTTCAATACTGAAAACTCTTTCAAAAAGTTCAGTAGATTTAAGCGGACACGAAAATGACTTAGTCTATATGAGGCAATACCGATTTTTATACCAAGAGGGCTTAATTTCCCTTGGATACCATGCGAGAATTGCAGGAAGACCATATATTGCAGAGATAACAGCAAAAGGCGAATCGTTTCTTGCAGAAACAGAAAAAGATAATTTTCGTTTCTGGTTCCCGTCAATCATTTCCGTGCTTGCGCTTTCTGTATCAATCATTGCATTTATTTTTTCAGTGAAATAATTTAAATAGTGCAACTATTCCTATGAAAATCCACATTGCCGCCGTTATCGGCTTCATGATCTGCAAGATTTTTTTCTGAATGGCTTTCTTTTTAGTTTTCCGCTCTTTATATGAAAGCCATTCTTCTTTTGTCATTCCTAATATTTTGAAGAAATCTTGCTCTCTGCCTCTGTTGACCCTTTCGGCCCCTAAGGCAAGCGCCTTTACTTCTTCTAATGTGTAATTCTTTGACAACGGAATTGCTTTGCAATATTCCATAATCACGTTCCAATAAAGATCGTGGCTTATGAAGTATTCGTTCATCAGCAGAACCTCAACACATTCCAAAGGAAATTCGCAGTTGTTTTTGTAGAACATATCAAATAGCTCTTCTTTTGTTCTCTTTTCCATCTCTAATCTCTTTCTTTTATCAGTTCGTCCACCGTTACGCCGAGGACATCGGCTACTTTCTTAATGTTTGTTACTGACGGGGCACTTTCTTTCCACTTGTCAATGTGCCCTCTTGCTAGTCCTGTCCTGCGTTCCGTTTCCGAAATGGAAAGACCGGCTTTTTTAATGTAATAGCGGATATTGTCGTGAAGCATATTTCCTCCTTTCTTTACGTAAATTTTTGTGGTATAATGCAATCGAGGCGGCAAGCAGAGTAGCTTGTCAGTTATGCCCGAGAAAGGGGGCTGATTTCCCTGTGTGGACAGCTTTTTATTTCTCGTGTGCCTTTGTGACAACATCGGTTATACCGATACTTGCCACCCGACTGCATTAAGGCTGAAAAGCCTAAGCAAACCGAACTGCTAAAGTCGAAGCGTACCCCTTTAGATTGGTGCTTACACGCCAACATTTTGCAACTCACCGCTGGGAATAGCGCAGAAATCCCATCGTTCGCTTGGAAGCGCAGAAACTAATTCACGATGAAATTGTTTGTAAGTTGTGCAAGGTACGAAAGGTAAACAATTCGGAAGAAGAACGGTACAGTGTAAGATGTGCCGTTTTTTCTTTATAGGGCGTAAAACTTTACGAAAAAACATTGACTTTTTACGCAATTTATTCTATTATTCAAGTAGCTACACTTATAAATAAGGAACACATTGCGTTTTTATCGTCCTGTATACCGAAAGTTTTGCGTTTATATCTTTATTATACACAAAACTTTCCGTTTGTCAATGCTTTTTTACGCATCGTTTTCCTTACGATTGGAGAAAAAAATGGATATATACGAAAGACTGCAATATTTGTGCAAAATGAAAGGAACTACTATTAAACAGATGGAAATCGATAACGGAATGACTAAGGGGCATGCGTTCAAGTGGAAAAAAAGCACACCGACTTACGAATACTTATTAAAGCTGTCCGAATACTTCGGCGTATCAACCGATTACATTCTTACAGGAGAACAAGACGGTATATCAAAAGAAAGACTTCATGCCGACCCTGAGATTGTCGAGTTAGTAAACGAAGTTGCTAGAATTCCGGAAGCAAAAGTATTTTTATCTGCAATAAAAGACATGCCAAAAGAAGATTTAGAAACCATTACAAGCCTAGTAAAGAAAATGACGGGAAACCGTTAATATAAGAGAGGTGGTATTTATGGAAGAAAAAATAAACATTATGCTAATGAATCTTCCGAGTTCGGTTCGAGGGTTTGTTATTCAGACGTATGATGACAGCGGAGAAGCGTTTTATAATGTCTGTATAAACGAGAACAAGTCGGAAGAAGTGAGAGTTCAGACCATGCGTCACGAGTTTGCTCATATAGCTAATGGGGATTTTGACAGCGAGGAAGACGCAAACGTAATCGAAGGACGTATGGCTAGGGAATTTCCGGTGTAAGGAGTTTATAAATGAAAAAGATTGATAAAAAATTTTCTGTTTTAATAGCTGCAATTTTTCTATGCCTTTTCATTTTTGGGGGAAACATTCAAAACAAGTTGGATGAAGTTATTATCTCTTTTGCAGGAGATTCCGGTTTTCTTCAATTCTTGCTTAGTATCGTGTCGTATGTAATTGGGATAGCATTTGTTTTTTTTATAACGTATGAAATTTTCGAAATCGCAAAAGAGTGGGATAAGAGAGGAAAAGAGAATGAACAAAAAAATGAGTGAAGAAGAAAAACGAGCCGTTTATTATAAGCACGAAAAAAAGTATGTCGATGAAATGTGGGCACAAGGGTTTAATTATATTGTATGGGGTGGTCTATCATTCTTATGGCTTCCCGTAGCGATATATCTTGGAATTCATGCCGTAAATCATTGGTTTGTTGGTTTCCTGATAGGAATGATCATATATTGCTCGCCTGTATTAGTTGTTATACTTAAGCCAACAAGAATAATTTTTGAAAAAGTATCGGATGCACCATATGAAGTGATAAGAAAAATTAACAAAAAAAGAGAAGATTCAAACGAAGAATTAAGAAAAGGACTCGGAATATGAGATAAAACCCGCTTCTAGTTTTGGGTATTTTATACCTTTTTTCGGAGGAAGTTATGGAATACATAAGAAAAACATTTACCTTTGAGGGTAAACGATACACTGTCAGAGGAAAAACTGAAAAAGAAGCCATTATGAAGATGGCGAATAAACAAAGAGATTTGCAGGAGGGAAAAGTCGTACTCTCAAATAATATAACAGTAAAAGAGTGGGCTTTGAAGTGCGTCGACGCATACAAAACTAATCAAAAGGAAGTAACACGAAAGAGATATTTGTCACGAATGAATGCTGGCATATTCCAATACATTGGAAATCGAAGATTGAAAGACATTAAAAAATTAGAACTTGTGGAAGTTTTGAATAAGCAAAAAGGAAAATCAAACTATCAGATTAAAACCATACGGCAAATGCTGCAATTTATTTTCTCAAAAGCAAAAGAGAACCATTTGATAGCAGAAAATCCTGCGGAAGGACTTGAAAATCCTTTCGGAGTGACAAAAACGCGCAGACAAATCACTCCATACGAAAAGGAACACTTCCTTTCGGTATGCAAGAATGACAAATTTTTGGTATTTTTGCTCACCTACTACTGCGGTTGCAGACCTGTTGAAGCAAAAAATGCGTTAGGTAAGGATATCAAACAAATTGACGGTTGGAATGTTTTGCACATAACTGGGGAAAAAAGCAAAAACGCAGACCGACTTGTTCCAATTCCAAACGAATTTTATGAAAGGATAAAAGATCCCCCGCCATTCTCACCAATCGCTCCAGCGCAAAGCGGAAAAAAACATACGGACGCAACTTATTACAGAGCGTTAAATACTCTTAGGAGAGAAATGAACATTTCTATGGGATGTAAGGTTTATCGCAATCAGCTTATACAACCTTACCCTTTGCCTGATGATTTTGTGCCATATAATTTGCGCCACACTTACTGCTGTAATTTGAAAAAAGCCGGGGTTGATGTGAGGAATGCTCAATACTTAATGGGGCATTCAGACATCCGACTTACCGCCAACATTTACACTCATGTTGACAACGAAGATGTAATAACCGCCGCAAGACAAATTAGTTTGTACGAGGAATCAAAAAGTGTCACACAAAGTGTCACACCTTATGCCACCATATAACACCTTATAACCTTATTTTTTTACACAATTTTACACTTGAAAAATATGAATAAACCGCAGAATCGTTGAAATTCTGCGGTTTTCAGTTTGGTGACTCCTCGGGGAATCGAACCCCGATCAATGCCTTCGGAGAGCGATATATAACGGCTATTTTTCAACGGTTTAAGCCGTTTGTGTCACACCAAGTGCCACATAATGGCTATCTGTCAATAAAATATTTTGCGACTTTGTACTTTTTCCCGTCAATATCATTGATGAAGTTGTTCGCTATGCTGTAATAGAATTCTGCGTCCTCTGACATGCCGACCATCGCCGCTGTGTCGTGGTAATCGTTATACGCCATATTCATAACTAAGTACCACGATACGCAGTTTTCGGTAATTCCTTTTGCCCGTACAAAATCCCGGATGACATCTTGCGACCACTTTTCTCCGTACGGTCTCATGCTCCGCACAATCTCTCTTGCTTTTTCATCGCAGATATGATATGCGACTGCACCTATTTCATTCATTACTGATTCATAGCATGACGGGTCATACTTTTTTAAGCGTTCCAGGCCTTCGTCTATTGCATAATGCACCTTATCCCAGTCAGGTTCCTTTTTTTCCGCAATAAGGTTTATAAGCTCCATATATTCCATAGGCTCACCCCTTACTGAATCTTTTCGACTGTTACAATCGCATTATTTATTGTTGCAGCAGCGGACAATCTGAACGATAACGCAATATCCGTTCCAATGTTGTTCCTAAGTGCACGGATGATGTCTGTGAGATTTAATGAAATCTGATTCGTGGTTGCTGCCGAAGTTGCGCCAACGACTGCGTCTGGGATTGCAACTCCGTTGTTAAACATCTGCAAAGAGATGTCTCCAGCTGCAACACCTGTAATGTTGAACAATGCTTCTATGTCATATGCTCCACAAGAGTTAATTTTTATACGATTGCCGTTCATTCCGGTACGGCAATTCGTATTAAAGACAAGATTAAGCGGAATATCTGTATTTGCCGCCACTGTCGTTGCTGTTGTAATATTTGCTTTTAACATTTGTTTCCCCTTTCCAAGACAAAGGCGGGTTGCCCCGCCAATTCTTTAACCTATCGTTATACCAAAGTAGTTCCAGTCATACCAGTACAGGCGTTACCATAGGCAATCGGTGCCATGTAATAGCCATACGGATTCGTTCTTGGAATACCGCATAAAGCCGCCTGAAGCTGTAACTGATTGATTTGATTCTGCATTTCTGCCATTCTGTTTCCAGTAAAAGCGTCAAGAATCTTCTGCGTCTGTTCAGTTGTGTTTGCATTGATTGCCGCAGTATTGATTGCTCCGTTGTAGTTTACGCCGTCAATCGCTCTCTGTGTTTCGCAGCAACACTGCGCAATCTGACTTTGTGTCGTGCCGAAGTTGCGAAGCGTTTCATAGCCGAGATTGGAAAGTCCGTTCTGAATGCCCATGTAGTCAGACTGCAAACTGTCACTCAATCTCCCGATCGAGTTTTCAAGATTGTTAAAGTTCATAGCATTGCAAAGTCCGGCTTCTGTTACCGCTTCCCCGTTTCTTCCGCCGAAGAATCCGCCGCCACCGATTAACAGCAAGATTAACAGGGCAAAAATCCACATTCCACCGCCAAACATGCCAGTGTTTTCTTTGCCTGTTACTGCGCTGATGTCAGCTAAACTGTAGTTTTCCATAGTAATTCCCCTTTTCATAATTTATTATAAAATTGCAATTTTATCGAAGCATACCAAGAATCACATCTGGATTGATATTCATTTCCTTGCACTTGTCGTAAAAGACTTGCTCCGGATTTTTCCCCTTTACCATATCCATAACTTCTTTGATTCTTGGGTCATTTTGAGACATCTGATTGAATGCGCCCATCGGGTCTTGAGCAGCTTGAATCATGCTCATCATTTGTTTAATCTGTCCTACCATCGGAAGCACTTGCCCGATTTTTGCGTTTTGTAATATAGGATTCATTCTGACACCCCCTAATCGTCTTTATTTTCGCCTGTGGACGGGTTTTGAAGTATTTTGGATAAATAGGTCTTTAACTCTTCAAACTCGCTTCTTTTGACATATTCTTCGGGCTTTTCCTGCTTTGCTTCTACAAAGTCATACGCTTTGACGGTGGCAAAGCCGGAAGCGTCTGCCGTCTTTATGTAAAATCTCGGCATATTAGAATCCATGAGCATAACTTGTTGATTCGGCATAACCCTATAAGCGTTTGCGCTTTCTATGCCGTTCACATATTGAATGCTCTGTTGTGTCTGCTGTTGCATTGCCTGCATTGGGTACATTGAATTAAACATATCTTTATCCCCCTTATGCCTTAATTTTAAGCCTTGCAAGAGCGGTTCTCAATCGCACAAAAATGCACAAAAAATGCGAAAAAGCCGCCCAAACGGACGGCTAAATCATTTTCCCTATTTTTCTATTTACTTTTTGTGATATGCGTCTTGCGGTGTCTATTGATATATGTAAGCTTTCGGCAATTTCTGACAAGGGAATGCCCCGGCTTCGCATTTCGAATACTTCTCTTTCATTGTTGACAAAATTACAATGCTGTCGTAAGTAATCAAGCTCCGGCTTTGTAAAGCTATATATTAACATGACACCCCCTTATTCTGTCTTGTTTTGCTCCTTGCGTTCTTTCTGCGTTCCAAAATAGAATGCGATTACTGTCGTATAAATCAACATAAATTGGTCTGTAAGCTGATTTACAACAGCAAGGTAAATAAAAGTAAGTGTGAGCGCGATTGTGACGATTGATTTAACCTTCATCAATCCGACTACTGCTTCTTTAATCGTTTTCATAAGTTCCCCTCCTATCTTATTTTGACACTGTTTAATAATTGGTTATACATTCGCTTGATCGTTCCGTTTCCGCCTAAAAGTGAATACGCTTCAAACAATTCTGTTAGATTCTCAAACTCTTCCGGTTCGATTTCGTCCATTTCCATATAACAAGCCAGTAAATGCATGAGCCTGTCATGAAGCATTGCAAGCACCGCTTTCTCAAGTGGGCTTTTTCTTTGCATTTTAGCCTGTAAAAACTGCCAAAAACCACTACTGGCGAATACCGCTCCGAACAGTCCGAGTATTAAAGTTGTGTTCATTCTAAATCTCCCTAAGATATTCTTTAATTCCTCTAATTCGTACATATCCCTTTTCGGTTTTCAGCCATGTACCGGACGGAATACCTGTCACAGATTCTCCCTTTTTCAGTTTATCAAGCACTTTCCCTGTAAGAGACGGCTTTGCTCTGATATTGAGCGTCGAAAGAACATCATAAGTACGCTCTTTCACGGCAGGACAATAAATAAATCCTTGCAGCTTATAACCTGTGAAATAGGTATACGGAGGTTTTAAGGTCATTGTACGGAAGCGGAATTTCTTATATCCGCTCTCTCCTATGACAATAGAGCCGTCGGGATTGATTTTTTCGACAATGGCAACATGGCCTTTGCCCTGTGCTTCGCCGCCGACTTTCGACCAACAAATAACGGCTCCAAGTCTTGGCGTGTCGCCTCGCTCGTAGCCGTCTTTGATGTTCTTATACCAGTCACCGGCATTGCTAAGTGACAATTTAGGTGCTTTTCCTATTAGCTCATACCACCGCCCCCATACATAAGCCGTACAGTTCGGCAGCCCGTACCCCGCTCTAAAAAACGGGTTTTTTTTCGTCCACAGCACATTATTCGGCGCTGGGGCTTTCAGTCTTGGTTTATACATATTCTCTCCTTTCTAAAATGGATTTCTTGTTTTTGAGCTTGATTTGAGTGCTTCAAATACTGCCCATTTTTGAATTTTACTAATATTTATGTTAGACAAGTAACTTATCAGCTCATCGTTTGAATAATGACCGTTTCCGTTTGCGTCAATTTGCTCTGCTATGTTATCCAACATTTCCGGTGTGATTTCTGCTCTTTTTATTGCCGTAGCTCTGGCAACTGCGTTTTCAGATACGAGTACATCGACAACACTCTGAGATTGTCCGCTGTCTAAAAGCGCATAAGCCTTTCCGACATTCTTTGTGTAACCGGATTCTCGGATTGTCCTCGCTGCGTTTATCACATCTTCCTTTGTTGCCCCTGCTTCTCGAAGCTTTGTTGCTTTCTCTAAAGCGGTTTTCGATGTCATGGCTATAACTGCTTCTTCATTCATGCCGCTTTCTGCAAGCGCATAGGCTTTTCCTGCACTGGAATCCGCTCCGCTTTCGGACAATATCTGATTTGCTTCTTTCACTTGGCTGACGCTCATTGTTCCGCTGTCAACAAGTGCCTTTTGCGTTTTGTTCAGTTCTCCGTAGTCGTAAGCGTTTTTGGTTGTCTCTCCCATAGAAATAACAATCGAACGCTTTGCGGCATCCGCTGCAGCTTCGTAAATATCTCTGACTGCTTCTTTTTTTTCGTCTGTTGTCATGTTTTGATATTCGGAAGACGATGTTAAACTTGAAAGCCCTTTGTAAACTTCTTGCCCTCTGACCTTCTTGTACTCTGTAAACTGCTCCGGAGTCATACGAATATCTCTACCGTCATATCTTACAGTGTAGCGTGAGCTGTAATCGGTAGGAACAACGTCTTTCCCCTCGCTTCCAAGTTCTTGACGAAGCCTTTCGAGTTCTAACGCGGTTCTGTCTGTCTCTTTCTTTTGCACATACGCCGGAGACAAGAAATTTTCAAGTCCTGCCTTTAGATAGTCTGTTGGAGACTGTTTGCTATCCGTTCTTCCGAACATATCGACAAAACTTTGATTTGTGTTTGTTAAACCCGGGATTTTGTTTTCAAGCTTATCAATATACTTTTCTGTGTCTCTTTGCAGTTTATTTTCTGCTGTCGAAAGCGCGATTTTTCTTTCCGGCACAAGCGTTCTTGCAGTTTGACCTACAAGTGTAGGTATAAACTGACTTGCAAGATTTTGTGCAGCATTTCCCATGAATTTAACAATATCTTTGCTGTCTCCATTCGCGAAGTCAAACAGATTTTGCACACCGGAAAGCATAGACATCTCCAAAACAGGTTGATAAATCTGCGAAAGACTTTCAATTCCGTCCCATAGATTTCCGCCCTCTTTTAAGATGGAGTTTCCGAGTTCTACTCCGACAAAGAACGGCATACAGATTGGAGCCGCCCAGTCCATTGTGATAGAATAATCACCAATATTCAGGGCGTAATCCTGCTTTCCTAAAAGCTGTTTCCATTTATATTCGCTGTTGTATTCTCCAAGAGAACCGTTTGCAAGCCCCTTGTTTCCCATATACATACCAAGTGCAACAACACCGGTTCCCGTAAGCCCTTCCGCTACTTGCGTTATTGCTTTCTGCAATGCTATTGCGTCTTTTGCCCTCACAATCTGATACATACCCTTGGCAAGTCCAAGCGGAGAATGAGAAACGCCTCGTCTCAAAATGTTTATCGGTGTCTTTGTAAACGGTAAAGCGGAGTCCATGACAACCTTTCCGGCTGTCTTTGCCACTTTCATCGTTGCATCATCGGTTGCCTTTACATTTAGGTTTTTTCTGAACCTCGCAAGCGCATCTGCAAGTTTGCTGGGGTCTCGATAAGTTGAACGAAGAGCCTCATTGTAAGCATGTTCCGATGCCTGCTGAATAAATTCTTCTGTTAAGTCACCGACCTTTTTACCGTTTGCCTTGCAGTACTGCGCGAAAGCACTGTCGAAGTTTATCTTCATAAACAGTTGGTCTTCTGCTTCCAGTGCTGCACTGTTCAGCTTCTTTGCTCCCTCTAAAAACCGATTATTAAAAACTTTTGCTTCTAATGGTCGAAGTTCTTCATTGTACTTTCCATTCCCACTATCAAGCGTCTTTCTCAATTTGTCGAATTGTTCTCCGGCAAACTTTTTCAATGCTCTGTCGTCGGAAGAATTGGTTAAGATTGCAGCTGTTTTTTTCGCTCCGGCTTTTTCAAGTTTTCGGCTGAATGCCTTTTGTAGTCCACTCTGAATAACATTATCCATTCTGACTACAGGAACATATAAAGCGTTGCCGACAATGTTTCTGATGTGTGTCCTTGGATTTCCGAGCATGGCAAGGTATCTCCAAGCTGTGAGTTTTTCGGAGAACGTCGCAGGCACTTGATTCCAAAGCTCAATGTTTATCTGCTTTCTAAGTTCCGGAAGTTCTTCTTCCGATGCGTTACGAAGCCTGTTGAGCATTTCATCGCTAATATTTACGTTCACACCTGTGTTTTTTTTGATGTTATCGACGGAACGAATAACATTCTTGACTCTGCCTTCCGGAGACAGTGAATTGAAAAGCCGCATTGCCTGCAATGTTCTTCCGGCTTCACTCTCCATTTGGCATACGTCAGACAAAACAGTTTGTGCAGCTTCATAATTGCCTTTATTGATGTGTTCTCTCGCAAGCTGATAGCCCATAGCAATATCATCGCTTCGGACTTCTTTCCCTTCTTTTAAGATGTTTTCAAAAGATTTTGTTTCAAAATCAAGCCCGTTTGTTTTGATTTTGTCAGCTGCAAGGTCGAGTTTTTCTTTATTTGTTGTCTTTCTCGTCCAATAAGAGCCCTCTTCAATGTTAGCCTTAATCGCTTCCTGTGTTTTTTTGTCAGCAATGGGGGAATTGTATACAGTCTTTGCGCCTTGTGTTACTTTTCCATAACCTGTTGCTTTTGGAATTGTTCCGTCATATGTGCCATATTTCTCCGCCGCTTCTTTTACAGTCTGATTCGGTCTTGCAATATCAGCTCCGAGGTCTTTTAGCTCGACTTTGATTTTCCCTGCGCTTTCCACATTCGCCACGGTCTCTAATGCAGCTTTTTCACTCTTTGTAGGGAGTTTTGTTTTTCTCGGAGTACCTGCCTTAACCTTCGAATTTCCGCTTTCAGCTACTTTTTTTGCGGTATCAGCTTTGCCCTCAACACGCACATTTTTCACTTTCCCATCGACAATACGCGTCTCTAAATGCGTGTCTTTCAGTTTTGATAAGCCTTTGCCTGCAAGCGGAAGTGCCTCACCAACCGCACCTAATGCAAAATCAAGTGCCGCATTTTGTGCAAGGTCTGTGGCAAGTTCTTTTCCCTTTTTCCCTTCGCCACGCGCATGGGAGAGATTTAAAGTTGTTCCCACAGTTGCGTCTGCCACAGCACTCTTTGTTGCACTTTTCAAAGCTTTCTCAACAACATCTTTGCCGAGTTTTTTTCCAGCCTTACTTGATATTGCCTTTTCTACAATTTTTTTACCTGTTTTGGTAGAAAGTATTTTTTTTGCCGCTTTCGATGTAGCTTTTCCGGCTGCTCCATAGCCCGACGCATAGCCTGCTACTTCGCCCAAAAGCTTTCCAACTGCTTCCCCTTTCTTTGCACTTTTTGTCTTTGCGTCAAGCCCAAAATCAACCAGTTTTTTTCCTTTTATGATTTGATACGGTATACTCACGGGTGCTAAAGCAACATCGTTAATGACTGTTTCATTAAAACTTTTTAATCCTGCCGCGATAGGATTTGTGCGGTATACTTCTTTTTGCGCTTCCTTCCCCGCCTTAGGTAATTTTCGAGACTTGACATTGTTATTTTGTGTGTTCTTGTTGCCGTTGCTGCCTTTTTTTGGGGGTAACTTCGTTGTGTTTGTTTTTTTAGGCGGAGTTTTATTCGCCTTTTGAGTGGAAGAATTTAAGGTCAAAACTCTTGTTTTCGCAACTTTGTCTCCCTCTTCCGCCTTTTTTCTAAGTTTATCCCAGTTGATAGCCATATCCACACCTTCCTTATAAGCCAAGAGCCTTAAGCATTCTCTTTGCCTCGGATTCTGTTATTGTTCCATTCGATACCATTTTACTTATATAATCTACGGTTTTTGTTTGTCCATCTTTTTGTTGTCTCCATGCAGCAGCGTTACGGTAGACATCATTGTAATTGCTTTGCTTGGAGTTAGTTGGTGTGCTTCCGCCCCAAACAGACATATCTATTTCATTTGAATTTTTCGTACTGCTTGGTATAGAATTACTTGATTTCGAGTTATTCGATTTTCCCGATGACTTTTTCTTGTCATAGCTTGTTCTGTCTACCACGGTGTAACCTTGCGCCTTTGCAGTCGCCGCAGTAGTCTGAGAATTGGTGTAATGCAGTCTACCGTTATTATCCGTATATACAAATCTCGGATTTTTCGCTTGAATGTTCGCACTAACTCTCGCATTCCAATTACTCGTGTTATTTAAACTCTTATTCTCAAGATAAGATTCAAACGCTGACCTTTGCGCTTCGGCGAGCTGTTCTCTCTGATTCGCCAAGTCCTCACGCTGGAGCTGTCCGTATTGCGAGTTGATATTCGCCTGATTTTGCTGTAATTGTCCTAAAAGGTCAGACATACCGCTTTGGTACTCATTTCTAAGGCTCGCAAGCGCAGCTTGTCGTGCAGCTTCATTCTGTGATAAGTTAGAAGAATAGGCATTTAATATGCTGTTTAATGCCGTTTCACTCGCCCCACCTGTGATTCCGTTCGTGGAAAGCTGTTCTGCAAGTCTATTCTTATTTTGCTTGTAGAGAATATACTGCTGTCTTGCCATGTCGTCAGCATTTAAATTTGCTTGTTTTGCGCCTGAACTGTATATATTTCCAAGCTGTCCAATTCCAGTATCATAATATTGCTGTGAAGCAGCAAGTGCATCATCCCATTGCTGTTTAATGTTAGGGTCTGCAACTAAGTTTTCAGAGCCTATTGGGTTCCCTCCGGACTGTAGGTATTTAAGATATGCCTGTGACGCTTGTGTCGGGTTTTTTGCAATATTCGACACCATACCAAGAACGCCTTTCGTTAAACTGCCGGTTGAATTTCCTCTGTTGCTTGACGAACTGGACGAGCTTCCTCCGCCGGACGAGCTTCCTCTACTTGTTGAACTTCCGGAGATTCCCGGTAGTGGATTACCAAACAGTTTTACGATTGTTTCTCTTCCGAATGAATTACCGGCTGTATTCGAGCCGCCTGTATCTCGCTTGTAGTTAGATAACGCGGACGATGTTTGATTGCCCCATACACCATCGACATTTCCTTTATAATAGCCTTGGTCTTTCAGTGCCTTTTGCATCTCTCTTACATCAGTGGATGATGCTTGCCCTTGTCTATAGATTGTGTTTGCCATATTTCTCCTTTCTTTTCGTTTTGCTTATTCCGCTACTTCATTCCACCCGTATACTCCCGGCTCCCATACATTATTATCAACCGTAGATATCCATGTCTTTCCGTTGTGCTTCACTTTGTCGTTTTTCATGTACGGATTTGTGCTTTCCGGTTGTGCCCAGTCCGGTATCTCTGCCTGCGATGGAATCAGAACCTTTGCCCATAGAGATGGTGCGTCTTTTGGCATCCATGTGCTTTGGGCAGTATGCGCTTGCAAACACTTGTACAATGTGTCCTGATAGCGTACTCTGTCTCCTTTTTTATAGGTTTCCGATTCATTCCATGATGGGTACAGCTCCTGCACTTTTGCCGCGGTTTCGTCATCAAACGTGCCTGCAATCAGCGCCGTCTTTCCATTCACGAATGCGTGCAACGTTTCGTCCATTCGCTGAACAAGGTCGTTGATTTGCTCTTGCATTAGTTTTAATGCTTTTACTACTTCTGCGTCCATGTTTTTTCCTTTCCCGACCGGAGTCGTTTTTTAGATACAGCCGAACGGAGCCAACCCATAGGTACTGCTCGCATAGCTATAGTCCGCGTTGCCGCTGCTGCTGACACTGCAGAAACGACTCGAGCTGCCCGATCCAGGAGAGCACCCCCACCAATAGCCGGCAGAACCTGTATCGCCAAGCCTTTTGATTTGGTTGGCGGATGTTTTGTACCAGTCCCATTGCGTGAATAATGCCGCTTCGTCTGCGAACGAATAGGTATTGCTTCCGAAGATTGCTTTTTCCGGTGGCAGCCCGAAATAGTCGGTGGTTTCAAGAAGCCCGCTCGAGCTGCCGCCCCCTTTTCCTTGTTTCCATTTGAACTGTTTGAAAATGTCTCTGATTGCACTCGGAATTGCATGGCGAAAAACATTGTTGCACCAGGTTCTTCTTGCCGAGCCTTGCCAGCCGTTTGTGTTGGTACTTGTCGAATTCATGTAGCCTGATTTCGCGAGGCAGTTTTTCAGCCCGACGATAAAGTCAGGGGATGTCTTTCCGCCCGCCGTTGCCGAAGCGAGCGTAAAGCCCGTGCAAGCTGCATCCATCAGCACTAATGTTGCGGTTTGTGCCGCATGGGTTTCTCCGTCCCCTGTCGCTGCCATTGCTGCGAGGCTTACTGTGCGTTCTTGTCCCACCGCCCAGTAGTCTTTCAGATTAATCTGTCCTGCGTCTGCGGCAGCTACCATGTCGGTAATTTCTGCGTCAGTTCCGGTCGCCCATGTTACGATTTTTACCGATACCGTTACCGTTGTACTTGCAGTCTTGGTTATTCCGTTCTCACTGTAGCTTACCGTAACTGTGATGATTCCGGTTGTGCTTAGCGTGCTTCCGTTCGCGGGGCTCGTCGTGTAGCTTGTCACTACGGCGGAGTTTCCGGAATTGAAGGTTGCTTTCACTACCATGCCGGAAAGGTTTAACGTCTCGCCCTTGGTGTAGTTTCTTTTGGTCGGCTGCGTGGTGATTGCGATAGAGGATAGCACTCTTGTAACTGTGATAGCTTGGCTTGTCTGATAGGTAATATTCGCCTTGTCCCATACCCATGTTACATTGATTTTTGTCGTGTTCTCATACACTGTCGTTCCTGCTGACGGGGAAAACGTACACTGGCTTGTTACATCCTGCGAGGAACCGTCCGAAAAGTTTGCTTTTACGACCATGCCGGAGAGATTTATCTTTTCTCCTGCTTTGTATGATGTTTTGCTCGGCGGGGTTGTTACTTCAATTCCTGTTGGAATCTTACCCATGCCGCCGCCGCGTCTTACGATAAAACAGTCTCCCATTATCTCACCACCTTTATATTCAAGCTAACGCTTGTTTCTGTTGCTTCTTTTGCGTAGAATGTAATCTGATTCGCGCCTGCCTGCGCCTTGAAAACTTTCCCCCACGCTTCTTCCTGTGCTTCAAAGTCTGCCGTTGTGATTATAAGGTCAATAATCGGTGTGTCTGTCGCAAGGATTCCCTGCACTGTGACTACTTGCTGAACGTATCCTGCCTCCGTAGTCCACGATGTTCCGAGGGTGGCGGTTTTGTTTAGGGTTACGGCTTTTTTGGCAAGTTCTGTGGTTGTGTTTGACGGAACATTTGCCACTTTGTTTTTGTCGGTTGTGGTATAGTCGTTCGTACTGAGGCCTTTACCTGTTTCCTTATTGACCTTGCCGTCGAGGGCTGTTGTTAGCTCGCTTTGTGTTACGAAGTCTTTGCCGGCAACGTCTTTTGCCAGCTGATAATAGTATTTTGCGTTATCGGTGTCTTCTCCCTGTCGGGTTCCGGTGCCGCCTACTGCGTAGGATTGGGCGGCTATCGCCGAACCGTTTGCCGCATTCGCCTTGCTGTTTGCGGTCTGTGCGGCATTCGCCGCTGCTGTCGCACTTGCCTCCGCCGCATTTTTAGAGCTTGCTGACGATTCGGAATATCCTTTTGCGGACTGCGCAAATGTACTTGCATTGTTTGCGCTCGTTTCTGCCTCTGTCGCGCTCCCTGCTGCCGCAGTTGCGCTCCCTGCCGCCGCGGAAACATAACCCTCTAAAGTTGACACCGCGGCGAGTGACAAGTGTTCTAAGGTAATTGAATTATTTTTGACGATTGCAGTAACTGTATAGGTCGGTGATTCTATGAAATCTATCGTATCAGAATCTTCAAACCGATACACATTGAATAATGCAGTGACATCTGTCTGTGAGGATGTACCATCTTGGTTTGTAACCTTGAGGTATTGTTTTCCCGATTCGGTTACCAACTCAAACGAAGCCGGAACCTTTTCAAGGACGGTATCAATAACCGTCTCTTTTCCGCCTTTCGTCGTTATCTTGAATTTGCCATCGTCAGCGGTGAATTCTATTGTTTCGATTAAATTGTTGGTCTCTGTCGAAATTTTAGTGTCCGTCTCTGTCTTGGTATACCGAGAATCTAAATCATCGACAATAGAATCAATCCCCAGTGTAATCAAGAGGTCAACAAGCGCATTATGCTTGTCCATGTTCAGTTGTGGAAACTTGTCAAATGCGTTCTTGTTCTCTTCTACGGGTCCGGTGAGCCTTCGCCCAGGATTGGACTTAACATATGCCGCATTCCGTTCACTGGTTAGTGTCTTTGTATCGGATAATGCCATGTCTTACCCCCTATTCTTACTGAAATTTCCTACTGTATAGGTTTCTGTTATTTTCAGAAGTCCAAACGGTTCATAAATTGCCGTGTTTTCAACGATAACTTGAAGTCGTCTGTACTTCTTTACTTTCTTATTGAAAAAGTCGTCTTGTGCAGTTTCATTACTGCTGAATGTGAATCGGTCAAAATCAACTGGGTCCCATGTGAAAATGTCCGCATAAAAAATTCCGAGCGGATATTCTCGATCTCCGTCGGCAATAAGCGTTACGATTGCGGATGTTTTGTCATATGGTAACAATGTCAGCAAAGAACCCTTTTTATTGAGAGTTTTGAAATACTGTGGCATACGATAATCGTCAAGCGGCGTTGACCATCTACACGAAATTGCCGTTCCTCCGGTGATAATCTTTTCTCCCTGTGTGCTAAGTGCCAAAGTTCCATCGTCGCAGTATGCAGTATTATCTGAAATATCCGTGTTAAATTTACACAAATATCCGTCTGCGGTGCCGAACCACAATTCATTCTCGTACACAAAGAAACATGTGGCCGGTATATTCTCCCAGTAATAGCACTCATATGAGTAGTTCGTGGTATTATTGTTATCCGTCGATTTTTGCCGCCCGTCTAACACATAACAGTGTCCATTCACGCAAAGGATATAATACCTTCTCCATACAACGGCTGCCGAGGATTCCAAATTATCCTCTTCAATCAGTTTTTTATCCACGAAATAAGAACGGTTCCTTAGGACATTATCTGTTGTAGCAAATACATTTGTAATTGCAAAAACCCCGTTTCTTGTTAGGAATAAAGGGTCGTCGCCTAAAGTTGCAAACGTCTTGGGTGCGATTCCCCCTTCGCCGCCCATTGTCGGCTTTACAGCGAAATAGGTTTCGTTATTTAAAATCTGACCGTATGCCAAATAAACCGTTGTTTCTGTGTTGGTATCGCCTTTTATAACAGCCAAATAAGACGAATAAACATGTAGTCCTACAATATCGTTGCCGTCCTGCCCTGCGATAAAATAGTTGTTATCCGGCCAGTATGTTGGGTCGTCAACGCCTGTATAATAAACACGGTTTTTATTTACTCCTCCAACCGCAAAAATTCGGTCTGTTTTGGAGTAGCCATAAGCCTTTGTGATAAAGGTCTTTAAAAGGTCTGCACGATTTTCTTTGTACTGTCCTTTGTAAATAATGGTCTCCGTTTTTCCCTCTGTCTCTTTGTGGTCTTCTGTTGCGTCGAAATTTTCAAATGTAATCTTGACATTGTCTTGTCCTGTAATCGTTGGAGCATGAGCAGTTGTGAAAGTAATCTTAGGTGCGCAAACATTAAAATTCACAACCTCTCCAAGAACATTCTTGCCCTTTAAGACCGTTATTTCTCCAATCTTATAATCAGTATCTTTTGTTTGTTCTTTAAACTCTCCGTCTTTGTCCATAACTTCGACTTTGATAGAATCCGCCACAATGTACTTGTAAAAGTCGTTAGTTTTAAGTTTCTCCGGTACAAGGGAATATTCCTTTGCGCTGCTGTTGCCCAAAAATGAAAATATTCTCTTCGGGGTTAATAAGTTTACACCTTCAAGCGAAACACCTCCGCTCCCATCGGGATTTCGGGATATTGAAACCTCTGGGATTTTTGCTGTCCCGGCGGCGATTACATCTTCCGCCGCAAGGTCTTTGAATTTGTATAATTTCCTGTTTGCAAATGCATAAACAGTGTCATTATACAAGAATAGGTCTGCACATTCCAAAGCGTTATACGATACAAGTGTGGTGATTGTTTCGACGCCTTCTGAATTGTTGTAAACGGCGAAAATTCCTTTTTCGGCTAATACATACTTGACTGCGCCAACGCTCTCTTTGTGTAATAAGATTTTTTCAATCTTGCCACTATTCTCAAAAGTCGTCATTTTCCGCCAACCAAGACGCTTAATCGGATTGCCTCCGTTGTCAGAAATGAGATTGAGCACATCCGGGCTTCTCCGCCCGTTTACCTCCGTTCGGTCTCTCGAAAAGTCCGCGCCGCGCAGATTTTCATAATGTATATGTCTGTATGTCGGCTGTGCCGGTATAGTCAATTTCATAGTCTTAATCCCTGCCCTATCTTTACTCTCGTTGTTGCAAGGCACGCTTGCCTAATTTGATTCGACAAATCGTCATATTCATTGTAATAATAGGTTGACTTTGAAGAATCGTCGTCCATCCACACATAATGTGCTGCCAAAAGTTTAATTAGAGGCTGCACATTAAGTGGCAGCTGGATTTCAAAGTCTGTTGGAGTATTTGCTGTGATGTCTTCAATGACTGGCATACTCCATTCCTCTTCATCCGTCGAAAGCTCAACTTTAAAGTATGCCTTTAGCGGCATGACTACCGTTGTGTTAATAATATGAATCGCATGGTTGACTGCGTTTCTTACGATAGAATCATACTCCTGCATTGCAGAATCGTCCTCAAAACCTAAATCTCGTATTTGATTTTTTAATTCTCCCCATGTCATAATTCTCTCCTTTTAAAAAAGTGGGGGCATAAAGCCCCCTATTCATTACGGTAATTCGACAACAGACATTGAAGCTTTTGTCGAGGACGGTACGATAAGGATATAGTCCTTGTCTTCTCCTGAAACATTCTTGTATCTTCCGTCGTCCAGTCTGATTGCAGCAGTCTTTCCGGCTGGAATCGAAAATGCGTCAAGGTCTTTTACTCCCTGAATGCCGTTACCCTGCTTTACAGTTACAGTAATGGCTGCAGAAGTGTCCGTATTCTGTACTAAAACAACTCTTTTCCAATCACCGTTTGTTGCCGGTACTTTGAAGCCGTCAGTAGTTCCGGCTGTGAAAGTGAGTGCCTTCCAGTCGTTAAGTGTTAATTTATCGGATGTAATTGTTACTTTTGCCATCGTTCACACCTCCTTACGCCCATTTTCCTACGATAAGTTCTTTCGGTCTTGCGATGATGCCATCATACAAGATAAATCCCTTAACTGCATCGATAAAATCCTCTTCCGGTCTGTACGGCTCGATGTGCGTCATTGGATTTACAAAAGCAATCGCTCTGTTGGTTTTCAGCTGTACCATGTAGTTTCCGGAAGAATCTTTCGCGCAGTTGTTGGATTCCTTAATCGTGATGCCGTTGTACTTGCCAACAACGCCGTTTTTCAGCATTGCGGAGTTATCGGTGTCAAGGTGTACATACGCCTGCTTCAAAAGCATTACATGCTTCGGCGGAAGCGTTAGGGTGATGTTTGAATTTCTCTTGACATCGTTCTCCAGTAATTTAACAAGCATACTGTCGATTGTTTCAAGGATGTTGTCCTTGGTAATTGTCGTTGCCGCAGAATTGAACACAACAGCCTGTTTGCTTAGGGACATATTTGCAACAAATTTGTCCATTTCGTCAGCTAACCCCTCTGATGTTTCTTTTGACAGTGCTTCCATAAGTCCGCCGACTGCCTGCCTTTTGTCAATATCTCCAACTCCGTAATTGAAGAATGAAACCTGATTGATGTTTAATGTGATGGACTGATCTGCAACTTTTTCAACTTTTCCAAGTGTAATGTTCTTTCCTGTCTGCGTCTTAATTGTTGGCTTTCCTACACCAAGGATTCTTACGGAGTCACCTTGCTGTTTTACTTCGCCCTCATACTGTCTGTTGGTGTCCGCTACAAATACATGGCTTCTCTCTAATTCTCTGTTGATTGCTTCCGCCCATACTGTTGGAATAAAATTTTGATATGACATTTGTTATTTCTCCTTTACCAATTTGGAATTGATTCGCGGATTTTGTCATAATTCGCTTTCACTTCCGCAGGAGACATCGCTTCAACTTCCTCTCGCGTGTAATAATCGCTTTGAGGTTTGTCTGTGGTTGAGACATTCCCGATAATTGGCGGTTTCTTGGGTGTTGTATTGCCTTTGTATGCCATCATCATTTGAAAAGCTTGCTCTGCTCCCATTTCGCCCATTGGATGGAAGCGGAACGCTAAATATTCCTGTCCTAACTCGTCAATGGACTTTACTTCGGGATGTGATTTCTGAATCTCTGCTAAATCCGCATCCATTTGTGCTTGAGCCTGCTGCTCTAAAAGCTGCTGCTCTAAGTTCTCTTTTTCGTTTTGGAGTGCGGCAAGTTGTGCTTGCATTTCCGTTTCTGCTTTGACTTCCTCGAACGGTCGCTCATTGTAATAGGCTTGTGCCTTTATTGCTTTGTCCTCACCATCAAAAAACAGCCCTAAAGCGTCTTCGTACTCTTTGGACTGTCTCTGTGCTTCGGCTAACTGCCGTTCAAGTTCTTCTTTGTCTCTTCGCATTTGTGCAAATGCTGCATCCTGCTCTGTTTTGGCAGTTTCGGCGACTTCCTGCTCTTCTTCGCCTAAAACTTCCACTTCCGACGGTTCAGCGACTTCCGTCATTTCTGCGCTTTCCTCAATTTGAGGGTTCAAAGTTTCTGTTTCCATGTTTTATCTCCTTTTTGAATATTAAAAAACAGCCGGTTGGGCTGTCTCTTGACTGATATTCTGTTGTACTAAGGCGATTGCCTCTTCTTGCGGTATGCCTTGCGATACAAGGTCAAGCACCTGTCTTGCGAAGGCTGCTCCGCTGTCTTCTTGCTGTTTCCTCATCATTGCTTCTCGTTTTGAAAGAACCGCTCTTAACTTGCCTTTTGGCACGGAGCCGTTATCCGGTGCAAGTTCTGCGTATTCCTCTAAGGAAAGCTGCTGACGGTCAAACATATTGTCAAGCCATTGCTGTTCGGAAAGTTTCGTCCACTGGTTATCCTGTGATACATCAATTCTTACCGTAGGCTTTAGTTCTTGCAATTGCTGTTGGTCAATTAAGGTCTGTACTTCCTCTCCCATGTCGTTAATTGAGGTTACGTTAATTCCCTCGGGGTGATAAGCTACCCACATGTCGAACCACAATAAGGCAACATCTTCTACAAACTGTTTAAATCTTGCCACATTCTCATTCAATGGGATTTGTGCACTGTCTCTTACTGCTATGATAGCTTGTCCGGACGCTTGCTCAGGGTTGACATTACCCATTGCGTAATCGCTCGCTCCGGCAAGGTCTTTCGTCGTCTGTAACAAATCGTCTTGCAAGTTCTTTGCGTCGCTTGAAATGTTTGTTGCGTTAAGGTATGCTACTTGCTGTGCTACCGACTGTGCACCGCCTCCGTTGACTTCAATCGGCTTGCCGACTGTGTCTAAGTCTTCGGGGTTCTGTACGGTACTCGAATCGTACGCAATACGAGGGAATGCACACAGTTTTACGGTGATTGCTCGTCTTGCTGCTGTCTTGTTGACCTCTAACTGGTTCGGTATCATTTGTGCAACTTCTGATATTCCTCTTGCGTTGTACGGTACCGGCTCCCATATCATGGAACAAATCGGGTACGAGTGCAGTCCTGTTACATCTCCTTCAATCGCATGAAGAGGTTCGTAAATGCATTGCGAAGTGGAACGCGCCACTTTGACAATGCCGTTTTCCTTTGTCATGTATAAAAGCGAAGTTACCTTATTGGAAACTTCGTCGTTGTTCAGGATAACACCGTTATTTGAGTTCGCATTATCGTCTCCGACAATCAATTCTATTTCCTTTTTCGCGATTCCGTTTGCCTTTGCTGCTCTTCTTACTGCCTCAACCTCAAGCCTCTCACGGATGATGATAAATGGCTGTTCTTGCAGTTCGGTGATGTTTTCATCGCCTAAAAGTACCGCCGTGTTTGGCAATATCTTTGGTGGCATGTCCGTTCTGTCGGTGCCCCAATATGCGTAAGAATCCCCTTGAATGCACGAAGCTTTGATAACATCCCATGTTTTGGAATCCATTTTGGACTTCTCCCAGTTTTTAGCAAAGTTTTGGTTCAGAAGTTCGTATATCGGCTGTAAGTCGGCTCTCTCCTCGATATCAGAGTACTTGGCAGTCATTGAATTTTGCGACACAATCGCTGTTTTGTACCTCACTATCGGGGAAATAAAGTTGATAACCGGAAGTTCCTCTCCCCCGGTATTACATCCAACCCACTGATTGCCAATATAGAAGTTCCAGTTTCGCTCGGTTTTCTTGACAAGCCCTTTTTTATCAAGATAATCTTTGCATTTTTGGTATTTTTGCCATATTTTGGTATAAACTTTGTCCTGCATTTATAACTCCTTTTGCCCTTTAGAGGAACCGTCATAGTTTTCTATGTTCTCAAGTAATGTGTTGAGTCGTCTCCGATTTTCTGCGGCTTTTTTGTTTTCTTTGGCTCTTTCAATCTTCTGTTTTGGTGTTTCAACCTTGATTTCGGGCTTTCCCGTCTCTTTTGCACCAATGTTATAGCCCTTTATAAAGCAAAAGACACTCAAAATCGGTGTCATAACGGCTAAAATCAAAATCGTAAGGTTAGATAACATGAATTTTGTCTCCTTTGTCGAATTTTTTCCCTCTTTTTTTCTTCAAGCCCGGAAAATTGCGAATTAAAGGTGATTCCTCTATGACTTTCGCTATTTTCGCGCTCGAATAGATGAATTTATTCAGCATTTGGCTCATACAGTCAACTTGGTCATCATGCTTTCCGTTCGGAAAAGCTGCGCACTCGTCTATAAAAGAACCTGTAAACGGTTTATTTCTCGGAAGAAAGCAGTTTCCGCTTTCAATTGCGCCTATAACGGCGTTTACACGAGATACTTTACCGCCATCCGGGTTGACTGCGATAATTCCCGTCATATGCGTGCGCAAATATTTGATTATGGCTGATCCATTTGCCTTGTCCTCTATGTAGGTTGTTTTGCATTTCGGGTACATTGCCCGAAGTCTGATAATTTCACGCATGGTTGACGGCATATCAAGATGATTTCGAACCGCGTCTATCAAGTACATATCAGGACCGTTTTTTCCCCATACCTGAATTGCGACAAAGTCGTTATCTTTTCCGTCTTTAAAAGTCGCGTCAACGCTCATTCCCCATGTTACAATCTCGGGAAGCGTATCATAATACTGCCACCATTCGCGCTTGATAAGGTTACCTTCAAGCCCTGTCGGGTGTCCTTGAAACAATGCATTCCATGCACGCGAACCGCTCACGCTGGTATATGACTTCTTGAAGTCGGCAAGCCAAACATTATCTTTGCCGATTTCAGGGCAAAGTGCGTCGCCTACCTTTCGGCCTAAGATATCGTTTGGTTCAGCTTCTAACGGGATATTGACTATTTTTACATTTTCCTCTGTCTCTATCAGTCTGCCTGCAAGGTCATCTTCATGCCACCGCGTCATAATCAAGATTATCTTCGCCCCGGCATAAAGTCGTGTCTTATACGACGAAAGCCATTCATCGAAAACTCGGTTACGATAACTCTCGGAATCTGCTTCTTGTTGGGTTTTAACAGGGTCATCAATAATCATTAGATCACATCGACGACCGGTTACGCCCGTAAGAAGTCCGCAGCTTGTCATTCCGCCGCGGTGTCCTTCAAGTTCAAATTCCGTGGCGTTAGCTGGGCTGCCAATACGAATTCCGAAGATTTCTCCGCCGTATTCTTGAATTTTTCTAAGGTTCCGCCGTCCGAAACGCTGTGCAAAGTCTTGCCCGTAAGAAATTTCAATTACAGACTTTTCCGGATTCCGTCCAAGATACCAACTCGGAAGCGTCTCTGTCACCGTTACAGACTTGCCGTGTTGCGGCGGTGTCGATAAGATCAGAATATCGTATGCATGTCCTGTGTCCTCTTCAAGAAAATCTTGCACCGTATCACACAAAAAACGGTGGAATTTACTGACTTTATAGTCATTGTTGGTATGTTTTACATACGCGCAATAATCCGTCCTCAAAACATCGTTATAGAGTTTTAAAACATTATTCATTTTTTCCACCCTCTAATAACCGAGGTCTCACATATCCGAGTTCTTCTAAGTTCTTCTTTGCTTCGTCGATTGAAGAGGTATCCTCCACCTTCGTAATTCTGTCTTCGCGTTTATCCGCCCAGTCGCAAAGGTTTTTTAGCGTGAAAATCGCACTTGAAGTATTATATGCACCGACCAACGCCCCATCTGACAGCAAATCTCCAAGCATTGACTTATACTCCGCTTCCTGCGACGGTGACATATTCGCGAGGTGTTCGCGCATAGAGCGACGCGAAATACCAAGCCACAAAGCAAGATTCGTGACATTTGGCACAATCGGCATTACACCATCACCCCCGTCGGGTCTTTTGAATTGCTTAATAAAATTGTTATTGCGGATATATGCGCAAAATCCCTCAAAGGCGGTCAAAATCTCGTCGCAATTCTCGAATGTCTTTGCATTAAATGCCGCGCTAAGATTTTCCCGTGTGGAGAAGATATAAGCCCACATTTCTTTCGCTTCTTTGGTCAACTCCTTATCCTCAAGATTGAGCGGATTCGGTCTCGGCTGTGCATACTGTTTATAAAGCTGGTCAGCTCTGCGGATTGCCTTCTTCGCATAAGCTTCCTTGTTCTTCTCTTTGATTTGAGGTCTCACATGAGGCACAAACGGTTTTACGACCAATTCATCTTCTTTTGGTCTGCCTCTTCCCCTTTTCTCTTCTGCCATTTTCATCCCCCTTTTGGTCATTTTGAATATTTATGCTATATTTTTTAGTGTTTTCCCGTCTTTTTTTGATATTTTTATTCTTCTCTCTGTATATTTATTTAAAATTTCCAGTCACACACTGCTTTCGAATAGTGGGTGTGTTTACGATTCAAGGTCAGAGGTGCGGGTACTCTGTATAGGGGGCAAGCGCGCGCGAGTGGGGGGCGTTTACGATTCACCCCGACCCTCACCGTATGGGGTGGCATACCACTACATGTAGTGTGAGGGGCTGTGCGCCCGTGTGTGTGGGGGGAATGCAAGCCCTGTTTGTACTGCGGTACGATGTTGGAATTTCAACGGTTGCAAGGGTTTTTCGTGGTTCGCTCAACTATTCCTAAAAATACGATTTTGGGAATAGTTGCCGTGTGCCAGTATAAAGTGTGCCGCCATGTGCCAGTGGTTTTTGCTCGGCGCGGGTGTATACGAGGCTGCCTGCCCTTCTGCCATCTGCCCGTCTTTCCTTCCTTTTTACGCGTGAAAAAAGACAGCTTGTAAGCTGTCGTATTGTAAATATAGTATCGTTTCCCCCGATCGTCACCGGTAACGCTGCATTGTTCTATGTTATCCGCCCGCCCTGCGGGTCAGTCATAACCTTTGCCCCGTTTCCGAGGCTGATGAAAGGAGTAAAAAGATGAAAAAAATTGCCTGAAAATCATTCTTTTTTCTTTCCACGCTATCATTTTAACATACTTTTGCGCTTTTGTGGTTCGCGGAATTTCCGCATTTTTCAACGGTTCGCGGGTTTTGGCGAAAAAAATTTTAAAAAATTTCAAAAAAGGGGTTGACATCATACAAGCCTGTATGCTATGATGTGGATACAACGAAAGAGCGGAACGCCACAAGGGCGATTGAAAGGAGAAAGAATGAAAAGGTTTATTAAAGCGGTTGTAAGCGTAGACGAAAGAACCAACACACACTACAGCAAAAGTTTTGAAGTCATCGAAAGCCTTCCGGCAGTTGGAGATGAAAGCTACGGCTATATTGTAAAAGAAGTTAAAAAGGTATCTATCGACTGGGAGAACCGCGGCGAGGAATATGCAGAACACGACTTTTACAAGGTCACGAGCTGCGACGAGATGGATCCGGACAACAGCGATAACGACATTGTAGAGTTCTACGCAGTAAAAAAGGAGCTGTAAATGGGAAAGACATCTAGCGAAGTCAAGACACGTTGGATGAAAGCGAATTATGCAAGTTATCGGGTGAACCTGCGGAAGGACACCGACAGCGAGCTGATAAGTTACATCGAGCGGCGAAAGCACAACGGAGAACAGACAACGGAGATTTTCCGGGAAGCTGTTCAGCACTTAAAAAACGAGGGTTGATTAAAACCCTCAAAATCATAGCATACAGACTTGTATGCTGACAACAGGAAGGAAGTAAAAAAATGAAGTATTTTAGCAATGTAAACACAATCGAAGAGTTAAAAAAACAGTATTTCGCATTGGCGAAGAAATACCACAGCGACATCACCGGCGGCAGCGACGAAATTATGAAGCAGATTAACGCAGAATATGCGGACCTACACAAAAAATACAAGGACATCCACACCAGCCACAAGCCAGAGCAAGAAACCTACACCGCAACGGAATCCACGAGCGAATGCCCGGAAGACTTCATTAACATTGTATCCGCCCTGTTAAGAATGGGCTTAAATGTTGAGCTCTGCGGCCGCTGGTTATGGATCAGCGGAGACACGAAGCCGCATAAAGACGAACTGAAAGCCCTCGGCTGCAAGTGGTCAGCTAAAAAAACGATGTGGTCATGGCACTACCCGGAGGACGGCAAGAGATACCACAAGAGGACCCAGAGCATGGAAGAAATCAGAGAAACATACGGAAGCGTCAGCTTCCAGTTTCAGCAGCAAATGCAGTTAGTTTAATAAATAGCCCCGCCGGGCGGGCAAAAGCCCGGCAGAAAGCGAGGACGAAATGAAAAGATTTGTTTTAGAATATGCGAACGCAAAAAAGGATTCAAGAAGGGAAAAAGCGTCATTTATAGTTGACGACGCAGAGCACCAAAAACAATACAATACATTCTGTCAAAAAATTGATACATACATAAAAGCCTGTAAAATTGGATTATTGACAGATACGGAAGCAGTAGAAAGTATTGCTAAAATTTCATTCTATACGGAGGCATAACATGTACACAACTACAAGAGACGGAGTAACGGAATACCACATGAACACATACACCAACGACATCCGAATATATACAACTGGGAAATCTCTATTAGTTGCAGACCGCAAAGCGGCAGAGGACATCGCAAATCTAACGCGTTGTATAGCAGAGTTGAAGCAATACCGCAAAAGTCTTGCGGAACGCATGGTACAGCTTGAAACGATGGAATTTTACACAAGATGTGAACTTATAAGGCGGAAGCCTTGGAGAGATTCAAAAGTATTTTACTATATCATGATTACTACGGTTTTTGAGGATGGAACAGAAAAAACTGTAGATTGCAAAGAATACAGTGGCACAGAGCGAAACAAAGCCCTTGCAGACTATGAAGCAATGCGGAAAGCAAACCCGCATTGGAAGTGCAGCAAGGATATTGAGCGGAAAGCATGGGAGAAATGACTTTCCGCCCCGTCTGCCGGTACAAGTCCGGCACTGATGAGCAAGAGCGAAACGGAGGGAAAGAAAATGAAATACTCAAAAAATTCTACAATCCATTTTCACGATGAAATGCATTGTAGTGCAAAAAACATTGATTTTGTAAAGCTTAACAAGATTAGAGCAGAAAACGGATATTTGACCTATTACGGAAATTATTTCGATGATGACATAACCGGTGTCTATATGCTGTTCGGCATAGAACAATATAGGTTTTGCGTAAAGATTGACTAATTAAGGAGGTACAGCAATGAGAACATTTTTACTTATCGCCCTGCTGATGATGATTACTGCAGCGGGCACACACACATCTACACCATGACACATTTATCAATCGAGACAGACGGCGACGGCGACAGTGCATTTATTACCTGCTTAGGTCAGGAATGGTTCTACGGGATAAACGGTTATACGGTTGATTAGGAGCAAAAAGCAAGGCATAACACCTTGCTTTTCTTATAACTCGCTTTTCAGTTCTTCCAGTCGCCCTATCAATCGGTCAATCTCTTCTATAGTGTCAATTTTTACGCTTTTTCTACCGTCCGCAAAGCCCTTTTCGTATTGTTGCCGGTCATAAGCTAATGCCTTTATCAGTTCCTCTTTGTCAACATTGATTCCGTAGCGAATGACCGCCTTGTAAACTTCCGTCTCCTGCTCGTCCTCATATCTTTTTAATTTCTGAAATTCTGTTCCGTCGTAATCAATACGTATCGGTGATTGCCACCCGAACCGGTCTTTTTTGATTTCTCCTATTCTTTCCATATCAATTCCTTTCCTATGCCCCATAATCGGCGATTTCACGGAGTTTTTTTCTCAACGCGCCTAATCGGTTATAAGTGGCTGTTTTATCGTAGCCGAGGGCATTTTTTAAGTCCTCAAAGTTTTTACTGGATTTTGGGCTTGCCATGTACTGAACCATTAAGAGCTCGTCCGCTCCAAGATTAGCAGTCAATCGGTTGTAGGATTCTATGTAAGCCTGAAGTTTGTCAATTTCTAAATTGATTCGTTCCCTGCGCTGCGCCCGTTCTGCGGTCGGGTCGGAAATTCCCGCGCCGCGAATGTGTGAATAGTCCATGCCGCCCGAATCGGCGGCGGCTTCTTTTTCGGCGGTCAGTTCCGCAAGCCGTCGGACATTTTTATCATGGTCGGATAAGAACCTATCCACATCGAAATTATAGTATTTTTCTATCATGATTTTTCTCCTCGTATTTTTTCGCAAATAACTGAAACATATCAGACAATCCTTGCTCCATATCTGCAATGTCATATTCAAAATACGCAATTTTTTTCGGATAAGAAAGCGCAGCGGCGGCACCATCTTTTTCTATGCCTATTGTTATTACCCTTGCGTGGGGATCGTCAATAAAATCCGTCCTTATTCCTTTCTTTTCGCATTCTGATGTGAAATCGTTCCTTTCTCTCCATGCTTTTTTCGTAAAAATCGCTTTCAATCATCGTCTTCCTCCTCCCCAACGATAGCTTTTACATATTCTGCAAGCTCTTTATTACCCATATTTTTAGCTTTTTCAAGTTCTTTCTCCATGTCTTCTTCGCTTAAAATTGGTCTTAGGTACATTCGTATAACTTCCGGAGCCCAAGCCCTTAATATAAAATGTTCTAATGCCATATGAATCCTTTCTATTTGCCTCCATATTTCCTTTCTACCAGTTCCATTATGCAATAATTCGCCAAGTCCAACAATGTATCTTCCACCGATTCATCACTTACATGCTGTTCTGCCCCATTCATCAGCGATTCAAGCCTGTTCAGTTTGTCGTTCAGCCTAATCAAAATGGCATTCGGGTATTTCTCCCTAACCTGTGCAAAACTGTCGCCGTAATCGGCATTTTTAGCCTTGTAGGTCTCGAATAACTCCTTGCATATTGTCCAGTGAATACATTCCTTTGCGTCGTTTTCTCTTTCTTTCTGGTCTTCGCATACCCATGCATTCCTTGACCCTCTTAGCATTTCATCAATCATTGATTCTCCGATAGCGGTAACACTATCGTTAAATTCTTTCACCGTTTCCGCCCTTTTCGGGCTGTTTTCCTTGCTTCTCATTTCCGTCCTCCTACAGATTTTTTTTCATGAGAATAATAGCTATAGCTATTACAATCATCGACTGAATGTAATATGTTTTTGTTTTTCGATAACTGGAATCAAATATACATCCAATGATGAAACTCAGTAGCAACATCCCGTATCCTGCCGTAAATATCATTCTATCCCCTCCCAGTCTATAGCTTGCCCACACTCGCAATGATGGGGCTTGCCGTCGTGATACAAAACAATTACTTCCCCACATGTAGGACACTCGAATCGCCATAGTTCTTCATTGTCTATCGGCTTCATCGGCGTTTGCTTCCGCATGTCCTCCACCGCCAGCTCACACGCTTCTGTGATAGCCTGTATACTTGCTGTCTTTCCGCTGAATCCTGCGTAATATTCAATCTCTGCGATTGCTTCCGCAGTTGTCTCCGGGTCTAACAATCTAATTGCTTCTTCCCTCGTCATTCTTCCTCACTCCAATCTATCTTCTGTCCGCAGTTTGGGCAGTATTTATATTTGTCCGTTTCCACTTCGTAATCTGTATCGCAGTTCGGACAGACCCATGTGTCATAAACTAACGCACCATTCCAATATCCATCACCTTCGAAATGTGGCTTCTTTGGAATCTGTTTTTCTATCGCAATATCTATTAACTCCTGCAATTCTCTGATGTTGGGATGGTCTACTTGCCCATTGTTCCTTATCTTTTTCACCTCTTCGTATGTCATTCCTGCTCACGCTCCTTCATCCACTCATTTCCAATGATTTCTTTGACTGCTCCATATGCAACTGTCTTTCCGTCATTGTGCGCCACTCTATCATTATCTCCATTCCGCCTTGCTTCAAGGGCACGGTTAACCGCTTTGCTTTCCATTCTTGTTATCGATTTGATAACCTCGTTCATGTCAATTACTGTTGGTTGGTCATCAATAACACGCAAAACTAATTCCTCAATAACAGGCTCTAATTCGATGTCACAATGCGCTGTTATCCATTCTTTCAATTCGTCAGCGTCTATTAGTCTCATTCCTCTACCTCCTTGTTCCAACAATCTGAACATCTTTTTTCTTCACATTCTGTCTTAACTGCAATTCCTAACGCTTCGCAGCAAGAGTATGGTGTTCCATCTTTCATTAGCATTGCATTCGGAAACTTCTCCAAAAGCACAGTTTTTCTTGTTTTTCGCGGGTGTTCCTCAGCCCACTGACGAACAATATTAGTAGCTTCAATAGGATGTTCGATTTCAAAATCACAACAAATAGAATCAAAACCATTGTTGTATCTTGATAATGGACATTCATGACATTCTACACCCACACATTGGTCTTCTATTCGCCCCAAGCTGTCTAACATTCTTTTCTTTTCAGCTAAATAATTAAATTCCATCTTCATTCTCCTTTCAGGCATTCAGCTTTACATCTTCATACTTTACCGTCATGCTACGCAGGCTCTTTATGTCTGCGTAGATGTCCAGTATCTCTTGCTTTACTTTGCTTATAAACTTCTCCGCCTCGGATAGTGCCGAACCATCGACATTTGCTCACCGTCTACAATGTAATGCAGTCCTTTGATTTTGCTGTCTACTACATAGGCGGTGATATTCGACAGCTCCATATCCCAACAATGGTACTTAGGGAATTTATATTGTCTCATTTTTTTACCCACCACTTCATTACATCTTCTCCGTTTTCCCAACTGTATGTTTTATCTTGGTTTTTAAGCATTCTGTCAAATGCCCTTATATACGCTTGTTTATATTTTGGATATTTTTCCAATTCTTCTGCCTGTTTTGTGCTCATGGGACAACCTATGCATCCCAATCGTGTATATCCCTCATCATACAATCTGCAGTAAGGTATGTCATATGTGTGAATAAACTCCCACACATCTTCATCCTCCCAGTCTATTATCGGATTAAGGATATGACTGCCTCTTGTCGGGCAAATTCGTACCATTTCTTCGTTATCCGGGTTATCAGGGTCAAGGCGTATTCGTTTTTTGCTTCCGTTAGCGGCTTCCAGTCCCCCCCCCCTCAATCTCCGTTTTGCGCTCTCGGAATGGCGTACACCAGTGACACAAAATCGCCATTCGCCACCGGATTCTTTCAGTGATTCACAACAGTACCGCACAACTCTTGTTGGTGGCATTTTCTTTCGCGGTATCAGGTTCCACATTGTTATCCGTGTTCCGTCCTTGTATCGCGGAACCTCAAATATTACATCCGGGTGCTTTTCCTTGATAAACCTAACCAGTTCCGGTGGGTCTACACTCGTTAAGTTATAATGCGCGTCATATTTTACTTTAGCCATATCAGCTAATGCCTTAATTACAACGCTGTCTTTCCCTCCCGAAAAGCATAGGTAATATCCCTCTTCGGGTTCAAACATCTGCAATCGCCTTATCGCAACCTCGACCTTGTTTAAGCCGCTCATGTTTAATTGGTTAATCATGTAATTACCTCCATGTGTATCTTTGCGCTTGATACTGTCCGTATGTCAGCCGCCGAAGTCGCGCTTGTTCGTTGATGTCGGGTATTTGCGTCTCGCGCTTTTTCGGTTTGTGAAAATTCTCACGGCATTCATCGCAACAGTATCTTTGCCCCCGCAAGGCTTCAAAATCTTTTCTACAGTTCTTGCATTGTTTAATCATCTTCTGTCTCCTTCCACCGCTGACCGCAGAGCGGACAAAACGCATAATCGTCTACCGTTCCCGATTCGGCTATCATGCCATGCTTACATCTCGGGCAAATGAACCGCCCGCTTTCCTCGACTTCGGGTATCATCACCTCTTGGTACTGCAATATCTTCTCGATGTACTTGAACATATATCGAATCTGATAAATCGTATCTGCGCCCGACCGCCGTTCGCTTGCTCGGCGCAACTGCTCGAGCCATCTACTCGCGGCTCTCGGTGTTAATTTGCTCTTCTTTGGTGTCATTTCTTGCTCCGTAAATTTTCATCCAATCTTCAAATGTCATTGTTACTAAAATTTCGTGATTATTTTTCTTGTAAAATACCGCCGGAAGTTCTCCCGGCTTCGCGTCTCGCTCGGCTTGCTCCACCCAGTCATACAGCTGCATTTTTTCTTGGTGCTTCGCTTCGATATGGATTCCCGGCAGTCCTACCACATCCGCGTCTCCGTTCGCCCCGCAATACTGCTGACCTCTTCGGCAGTTATAGCCGTACACTCTCAGTCTGCTTGCAAGCTCCCTCTCGAAGCGGGCACCTTTCGCCTTGCTGTTTATCATCGTTTCCCTCCTCGCGTTCGTTTTAGTGCGTTATACCTTGAATTAAAGGCTTCTGTGCTTGTCTCGCTAAAAGGGTACATCCTCATCTACAGCCGCGAATCCTTCCGGGATAGGCTCATCATATGTTGGGCGTGTTCCCTGTCTATCTCCCCATTCCAAAAACTCTACTCTGTCAGCTACAACATCCGTAGTGTATACGGTTGCACCGTCCTTATTGGTGTAGCTTCCGGTCTGGATTCTGCCTTGAACGCCTACCAGTCTTCCCTTCGCAAGGAATCTTTCGCAGTTTTCGGCTTGCTTTCCGAAACAGATCACTCTCGGAAAGTCTGCTTGCTTCTTTTCGTCTTTTTTCACGGGTCTGTCAATTGCAACGGTAAATGTGCATACCGCTGTCTGTGTTCCGGATGTGTATCTTACTTCCGGGTCACGGGTAAGGCGACCAATCAAAATTACTGCGTTCATTTGTTCCTCCTAAAATTCCTTATAATCAAATTTTCCAAGCACCTTGCCTATTACCTTTTTGCCCCACATCATCATATCAATCATTTCGTCGGACATCATAACGGTTTTTGTTGCACAGCGTGCTATTTTGTTTCCGTTTTTCGTTGCTACCAGTACCACATCGTCTTTTGCTAAGGTGATGTCAAGCGGTACCTCGAAACAATATCTGTCTTTGGTGTAACCTTCCTCATGGATAACTTGCACAATGTTTTTCATTTCTTCGCCTTCTCCTTTTCAATTCTTTCAAGCTGTCTAATCAGCTTAAATGCTCTGCACGCTCTAACATCTTCTTCAATCCCGAACAGGATTTTCAGCTGCTCAAGCATTATCTCAACATCTCCAATCTCCTCCGCGATAGCGTTTTTCAGCCCTTTCAGCTGCTGCGCGTCGTCGCCCGTATATCGCCAAAATTTTGTTATCGCCTGCGTCAGCTCTGCCATTTCTTCAATGGTCTGTCTGCTTTGCGGCTCTATCCCGTAGTGCCGGGCGATTTTTTCTGTAAGTCTCATTATTCCTCTCCTTTCAACATTTTCAGTTCGCCTATCTGCCGAAGGTTCTCTGATAGGCACATTTGCTCTTTTTCTCTCTTGCTCACCAGTTCGTAAACCTGCCGAAACTGTGCCCGTGTGGTCTCGATGTTTTCCGTTGTGCAGATAGCTTCCCACCCGATACGCTTCACGGCTTCGGATGTATACGGGTCAAAACTCGCCATTGCGCCGTCAAAATCCCACATGCCGTATTTTGATATTGCCTTTCGCACCTGCCCCCATCCGTCCGACCAGTCGGACTGCACCGGGCAAATGATTTCCGCAGCGCGTTTTCTGATATCAGCTACACTCGGGGCAAATGGTGATGTCTGCACATGGATTTGTACCGCCTTTTTCGCTGTGTCATAGTCCAAATCACATAGCGCGGTATACCACGCCGTCATTGAGATTTTGTCGGGTATGAACCAGTCTTGTGGGTAATACGCTTTCATCACGGCCGCCAAGCTTGAGAACTCCTGCTTATTCATTCGCCCACCCCCTTATCATGTCAAAATCATTTTTCGGTTTACGGATTCTGTCCCATACAATGCCCTGATACTGGCTCGCGATTGCTTCGTCGATTGCTTCAATCACCGCCGCGTCGCCGTGCGTTTTCGCTTTCTCGCTGATTTTTTTCAGTAAGGTGTTCAGTCCAATAGGCTTGTACGATTGCCGCCTTTCGGCTTTGTAGGCTAACCAACGGTTTACCGCTTCGGACAATTCCGCAGAAGCGTTTAGGAAAAACCAATCCGTTTCGGGATTCCCCTCGCGCGCGCGCGCGTTATTATTTATTTCTTTATTTTCCTTTTTTTCCTTAATTGGAATGTTCGCTTTTTGTTCGCAGTTTTGTCGCGCTTTTTTTGTGATTTCGTCGCTTTGTTCCTGTTGCGTACCCTCTTCAAAGCCGCATTTTTCAACGCTTTCAGCGTCGCAGTTTTGTCGCGTTTTTATCGCGCTTTTTTGTGGGTTGAATTGGTACTTGTCATAGTTCATAATTTCTATGAATAATGTCTTGTTCACTCTCTCGACGGTTATCATTTCCTGCTGTTTAAGCAGTTTTATGAAATCATCCGTCTTATGCCACGACCAACCCCATCTTGCGGAAAGCCTCGAAACTGTCGTTTCTACCATACCGCGCTTGGCAACTTTTACTTCGTTACCGTAGAGCCTTTGTTTATCTTCGAAGTTGGCAAGCTGTATCAAATCAACCCATTCTTTGCCGTACTTGTCCCAAATCCAGTGTGAGAAGAGTTTTCGGTCAAGTACTATGTAGCCCATTCTCACCACCTGCCTTTTTTGCGAATTTAAGCGTTACTTTTTCTCTGTTGCCTATATTTTTCTTGGTGCAACCCTCTCCTGCCGGGCAACCTCTCGGCTCGCCGGTTTCGAGTAAATAATCACAGCATTTTGTGCCCCCATAATGTCCCCGGAAAAGGTATTTGCACCCTTGACAAGATTTGTCTATTGTGTGTTCCATTGTTGCTTCAACCTTTCTATCTCTTGTGGTGTCATTGTTTCAATTCCTTGTTCCTTGCAATCCGCCACAACTGCGTCAATCAGCCTTGACATTTCTTTGGTGTCGTATACCGACGAACCATAGTAGCACTTGATGTTTTCGTAGCCCGCAATCTTTGACTTTCCAATACTTTCGCATATCCATCCGCTTCCGTTTTTGCCCCAGTTTTCCACCCATCGGTCAACTGCTTTTTCGGCAATCGGTACGATGTTAAATGCTCCGTAATCTCGTACATAATTCTTATAAACTTCCATGTGCGAAATGTGCAGCTTATCGGACAGCTCTTTGCAAAGTTTCCAAAAGTAGGCATTTGCGTCAAGGCTTCTTTTGCGCTTTATAGGCTCGATTTTGATTGTGTAATCTTTCATCGGGTCTATTTGCCCGACAGTATCCAAAAACTCGTGTACGGCTCGAATTTGCCCCTTCTCGAGGGGTATAATCAAGTTGTCTTGCCTGTAGAGAAGTTCGAGCCGTGGTCGCTCTTTAATCTTCATCGCTTCCACCTACCCATGAATATTTATCGTACACCAGTTTCTTTTCATCCCAGTTCTTATAAGTGCTGTTCAGGTAGTCTCTGATGTATTTTTTGAATTCTTCACGATAGCCGCCGTTGTCATACTTGAAGTGGCAATCCCTACACAACATCACAAGGTTTTCGGGAATCCCCATACCCCCTTGCGCCCTGCTAATGTAGTGGGCGCACTCGAGGTACCACGGTCTGCCGCACAGTATGCAGCAGTCTTTGTCTCGCTTCCTGACTTTCCGTCGGGTATCCGGGGATATTTTGGTATGTTCCTTCATGCTCATTCTTTGCCTGCGGTGATTCTTACATATCCCGCCTTGCCTTTCTTCGTTACTTTTTTGAGATACTTTTTATACAAATCGGCATTCTCGGCTGCGAATCCATCAACATCAAATTCCCATTTTTCGGTCGGTTCTCCGTCCGGAACAAGTGTTATCTTCGTTCCGTTCGGGGTCTCCCATTTCTTGATGTGGTATTTTTCCATGCCTGCCTTGAGGTCGGATTTTGCGTCCTTATACTCTTTTTCAATCTGTTTGAAAATCTCAAGTTGAGATTCCAAAAGAAGCACTCTATCGGCTATCTCCACAATTTCTTGCGGTTGCATTTCCTCTTCCGTCAAGAGCGGATTCTCTTTCAGTCTCAACCAGTCCGCCCGGAAGCGTTCAACCTCTTCTTTGATGTACTCTATATATGCGGTATAATCTGATTTTTTAATGTGGTAAACGGTTAAGTTATCCGAATTGAATTCCTCGTTGAAATCTTCCGGTCGTTCATATATCGCCAAAATACCGTCCTCGTAGCCGTACATTTCGATTCCCATAAGAAGCTGGCAAAGGTAGTAATCGTAATCGCTGACAGCTTCATGAATTACGGAAGTGGTTTTGATTTCAAGAACCATTCCCTTGTCATAGTCCACTCCGTCAGCGTGGTATCTCAAATAACCGTTTATGATTTTCCCTTCAACAAAATTTGTAGACCATTGAGAGTTGATATACTCTCTGATTTGCGGTTCTAACACATTGCCGTACTTTGTGTATGCGTTGCCTGTGAAGTCCGATTCCTCAATCCCGGCTTTCTCCTTCAAGAGCTGCCAACGGGTCTTGAATTTGGATATATTCAGAATTGCGGCAATGTCGCTGCCACCTATGTATTTATCCCTATCTTTTGTTACATCCTGCATTTATTTCCCCTCCAAGTTCTCTAAAACTTCCTTGAATCTCTCATCTGTGGTCTGACCGTTTAATCCATAATCCTTTGCGACTTCGGTAAATGGTATATTATTATCTCTCAGATAAATAATCAGCTTTTCACGATAAGTTAGGGTTCTTGTTTTCGGTGCAGCTCCCTGATTATCTTTTTTGCTGTCATTGTACTTTGTATTGTCTTTGTTCCAATAAACATCTGCCCCAATACCGAGGGATTTGCAAGCGACGGAGATAGCGTCCGTCAGAGCCATTTTGTAGCATTCGTCATTTACATATAGCCCGTTCTTTTCATTCGCTACAAGCATTGAGCCGCCGATTCCTACAATCGGCTTGCTCCATTCATCGCCTTGCTTGACATAGAGGTTTATTTTCACATTCGCGGTAATTTCATCTTTTGCCATCGCTGTTTCGAGCCACTGGTCTACAATCTCGTAGTACCATCCGAAGCCGCAAACCCCAAATTCTTCGGTGAGTGTCTTGATTCGCCACATCGGGTTAATATCGGTCATTCCTTTAAGTCTGCCGCCGCCAATGTTCTTCTTTGCCGTTTCAGGCACTTGCCTGAATTTATCGTATAATTCAAGATTGTTCATCTACTCTACCTCCTTAAACTCTCCGTCAATTAACTGATAGAATGTATCTTCTTTGATTCTTTCTCCGTCTACTTGCTCAGTCTTAACGCAAACTGGAACATATCTGTCCTTGTTAGGGTCGCGTTTCCACTCCGTAAGAGTTATCCAGCTGCCTTTTTTCGCTTTTGCTCTGCTATTGATTCCCGCACACATGATCACACTGTCTTCACCGCTTGAATATATCTTCGCGGAATCGCCGCTACTGCCTATCTTCGCGGAATTGCCGCTACTGCCTATCTGCGCGTAATCGCCGCTACTGCCTATCTTCGCG
>ERZ1034865.248-NODE-248-length-38072-cov-12.667912_pt1 | contig 38072 bp, 52 predicted proteins | sample MGYA00520632_ERZ1034865 | MGnify/ENA primary metagenome ERZ1034865 (study PRJEB33766, sample SAMN09781738) | gut metagenome | biome: gut microbiome | host: Homo sapiens | place: Madagascar | study: EMG produced TPA metagenomics assembly of the PRJNA485056 data...
AATCGCATTTATTTGAAGTAAAAAAAATTTCAGTGCGGTTTGCTTTTTCTTCTTGAAGCGCCTGAGCAAAAATCAACCATTTCATTCTTAAATTATAGCTTAGCTTTGTTCAAAAGTCTATTGCCCTTAAAATTTCATTTTGAAAAAAATTAATTTTCTCTCTTGACAAAAAAGCGCATCGGATATACGTTTCTATTAACAGAAACAAAAAAAAGGAGCTTTTTATGAATGAAAACGAAAATCTTGGTGAAAAACGTGTTCTTGAAACTTCAGAGAAAAAAGGACTTCAAATCCGCGACTTGATTCTTGTTGCCGTTTTGCTTGCGGCCGGAGCGGTTCTGAAATTTTTTGTAGGCTCGCTAATCAACATCGGCGGCATGAAACCAAACTTCATTATCGCAATGTACTGCATGGCGATTGCATTGATTAACCCGAATGTCGCAGCGGCGGCGGTCATCGGAATTCTTGCAGGCGCAATATGCCAGTTCTTTCCGGGAACTCCGTACTTGAATTTTGCAAGCGAATTCGCGGGTGCAGTCGTTATGTCGCTTCTTATGAAAATTCCGCTTCCTAAGCTTGGAAAAATCGATTTCAAACCGGCAGCCGCAACTTTGTTCAGCACATTTGTGAGCGGCGGACTTTACACGGTTCTGCTGATTTTTGCTCTCCGCGCAGACAAGGCGACACTTGCGGCTTACATTCCGATTGTTCTTTGCACAGCCTGCATTAACGCGGTTCTTGTCCAGCTGCTTTATATTCCGCTGAAAATGACTTTGAAATAACCTGAAATAATTAGGTGTCAGGTGGCAAAATGATAAGCATAGAAAATTTAAGCTTTGCGTACAGCGGAAGTTCAGTTCCGGCGTTAAAAAATATTTCAATGGAAATTCAGGACGGCGATTTTGTCGGAATAATCGGAGCGTCCGGAGCCGGAAAAACAACACTAAGCTGCGCGATAAACGGAATCATTCCGCACCACTACAAAGGCGAATATTACGGAAAAGTCTGCGTAAACGGAAAGGATGTCTTTGAAAACGACCCGTGCACCATTGCGCTTGAACTCGGAAGCGTTTTTCAGGACATCGACAGCCAGATGACTTGCTCTGTTGTTGAAGATGAAATTCTTTTCGGACTTGAAAACTTCGGAATCCCAAAAGACGAAATCGAAAGCCGGCTTGAGTGGGCGTTAAAAGAAACCGGAATTGAAAATCTCCGCAGCCGGGAAATTTCCGGACTTAGCGGCGGACAAAAACAGAAAACCGCAGTTGCCGCAATTCTCGCGCTAAAGCCTAAAATTCTTGTGCTTGATGAGCCGACCGGAGAGCTCGACCCGGCATCCAGCAGAAACATTTTCAGAATTCTAAAAGACCTGAATGAATCTTACGGAATGACAATTGTCGTAATAGAACAAAAAATCATGCTGCTTTGCGAATTTGCAAAAAAGCTTGCCGTGATTGACAAAGGCTCTTTAAAGTCTTTCGGAAACATCCGCGATGTTCTAAAAAATTCCGGCGAGCTTTCCTTGCTTGGCGTAAATTATCCGCGTGCGGTTGATTTTTACAAAAGCCTTCTTTCACGCAAAATGATAACGCCGGAAAAAGAAATTTGCATTGACACAAAAGAAGCCGTTTCGCTTGCAGGAGGACTTTTATGATTGAATGCGATTCAGTCCGATTCGGCTACGAAAAAACAAAAGACGCCGAGCTTATACACGGAATTTCACTTTCAATAGAAGACGGAGAATTTGTCGCGCTCACAGGAGAAAACGGAGCCGGAAAATCAACATTCAGCAAACTTCTTGCTGGAATCTTAAAGCCTTCTGACGGAAAAATATGCGTAAACGGAACCGACACAAAAAAAGCGAAAAACAGCATGCTTGCAAAAACCACAGGCTTTATTTTCCAGAATCCCGACCGCCAGCTTTGCACTTACACAGTCCGGGACGAAATCGCATTCGGACAGAAAGCTTTAAAGACTGGAACTGAAGAAGAAATTTCTAAGCGCACAGAAAAAATCATCGAGCGTTTTGGATTCAATCCGGATGATGCGCCGTTTTCACTTAGCCGAGGACAAAGACAGAGGCTTGCATTGGCTTCGATTATCGCAGTCGAGCCGAAAGTCATGATTCTTGACGAGCCGACAACCGGGCTTGACTACAAGGAATGCATGGAAATCATGAGCGCAGTAAAAGAGCTGAACAAAAACGGAACAACTGTAATCATGGTTTGCCACGACATGGAGCTTGTTCTTGACTTTGCACGGCGGATGATTGTCCTTGCGGACGGAAAAATCGAGGCGGACGGAAAAACTCTTGAAATAATGCGCCGCAAAGAAATCTTGCAGAAAGCGTGCCTTCTTTCTCCGCAGATTATTCAGATTGCGCTTGAGCTTGAAGAAAAATTTCCTGGCAGATTCAATTTTGAAAACGTCCGCACAGCAGATGAGCTTGCCGCAAAAATTCAGGAGGCGATAAAATGAAAGGACTTGTCGATTACGTTCCAGGAACTTCTGTTTTCCACAAAATGAATCCGGTTTCAAAACTGATTTTTTCAATGGCAGTTTGCGCGTCGTGCTTTATTTCCTCGTCCGCTGAAATTCTTGTTCTGCTTCTCGCCGTTGACATTGCGACGGGAATTCTCTGCGGAATCTCAGCAAGGACATTCAGGCTTTTGAAAGGTCTTGTTAAAATTTCAGTTTTCCTTTTTATTCTTCAGATTTTGATAATAAGAAGCGGAAATGTTGTTTACCGGATTTCGTTTTTGAGAATAACAGACGCCGGGCTTGCAACCTCGCTGAATCTTGTGCTTAAACTTTGCGGTGCGACTCTTCCGCTTGCCCTGATGCTTTCTGTTACGAAACTTGCCGACCTTTCAAACGCGCTTGTTGAAAAACTTCACGTTCCGTACAAATACGCATTCACGCTGACAACCGCAATCCGTTTCATTCCGGTTTTTGCGCAGGAAATGGAAGGAATTCAGGAGGCCCAGACTTCACGCGGAATCCAGCTGGACACAAAAAATCCGCTGAAAAAACTTGCGCTGATTTTGCCTTTGTGCGCGCCTCTTTTGGTTTCTTCTGTGCGGAAAACAAGCGGAACCGCAATTGCGGCTGACTTGCGCGGATTCAAACTGCGGACATCCGGCTGCTGCCTAAAAAAATATCCATATAAAGCGCGGGACTTTGCATGCTTTGCCGTATCGTTTGCCCTGATTGCGGTGAGTATCCTTGGGGAACTTTTTAAAATGAAATTTTTTTTCAGAAATTTTGCACTTTCTGCTTGACCAACGAAAGTAATTCAGCTATATTCTATTTCGTTGATTGCATGGTGCCTGTAGTTCAGGGGTAGAGCGCCAGATTGTGGATCTGGTTGTCGTGGGTTCAAATCCCACCAGGCACCCGGATTCCAACGTGGAGCCGTGCAGCAGGACGCGTTCGTAGCTCAACTGGATAGAGCAGTGGACTTCGAATCCGAAGGTTGCACGTTCGAGCCGTGTCGGACGCATAAAATCGGGCGATTAGCTCAGCTGGTAGAGCAACAGACTCTTAATCTGTGGGTCGGGAGTTCGATCCTCCCATCGCTCAAAGGATTTTGAAACACTCTGTGTAGGTCAAAAAAATCACGCGAGAGTGGTGAAATTGGCAGACACGCTAGACTTAGGATCTAGTGCCTTAGGCGTGAGGGTTCAAGTCCCTCCTTTCGCATTACCTAATTCTTTATAATACAAGGAATTAGGTTTTATTTTTACCTAAATGACAGCAGATTGATAGCAAAACCATGTTTCGGAGAGAGCCGGAAAATGAGAATCACAGAGCCATACACAATCTTTCTGCGGAGACTTCCAAGCGGCAAATCGGTGTACTACTACCAGTTCAGGGACGAGGACGGAAAACGCTCTCCTGCCTACTCCACAGGGACAAACAAGATTGCGCAGGCAAGGCGTGTATGCCAGAGACTATACAACGAGGGAAAATTCAAGAAATCAAACGAAATTCTTTTTAAGACGTTTGCAAGCGGATTTTTTGACGATGAATCCGACTTCTGCAAGTGGAAGGAAGTAAACGGAAGCAGCCTTGCGAAATCCACGATAGCCTCATACAAGAGGCTTCTTGAGAACCAGATACTGCCTTTTTTCGGAAGCATGAAGCTGAAAAAAATCAACACCGACACCGTGAAACGCTGGATAGTCTGGTGCAGCGAGAAATGCTCTGCAAAGACAAGCAACAATGCGCAGTCTGTGTTCAACATAATAATGAAGTCGGCGAAGGAAAAGAAGCTGATTTCGGAAGTTCCGTCATCAGAACTTGCGTTCAGGAAAATCAAAAAAAAGGAAAGGGAGCTTCTTACTGTCGAGGAGCTTAACAGAATATACCATTCGCCTTTATGGGGCTGGGAATGCGCAAGGCGCGCTTTTCTCACTTGCGCCATAACAGGAATGAGAATCGGGGAAATCACAGGCTTGCAGACATTCGAGGTCGGGGACGACAGGCTGAATGTCGAGCACACTCTCCACCCTAAATTCGGGCTTGGTCCGACAAAGACTAGGGTCTGCCGGTTTGTTCCGATTCCAAAGTCCCTTGGGCTTAAAAGACAGTGCGGCAAGACTTGGGCATTTGAAAAGCCCACAGAGGAAAAGCCGTGCCGTGCGGATTACATCTACGGAAAGCTCATGCTTATATGCGATTCGCTCGGAATAGACCACAAGGCAAGGGGAATAACAGTCCACTCGCTGCGCAATATGTTCATATCGTATATGCGAGGCTCATCGTTCGGGGAGACAATAGACCTGAAAATAAAGGCTGTTGTCGGGCACGCCGATGAATCGATGACAGACTGGTACACGTACTGGAAGCCGGAGATGTTCCCGGAGATATACGAGATTCAGGAAAAGCTATTCAAGGAAATAACGGAGGTTTGAAATGCCGTCATGGAAAGACAATGCGATTGATGTGTCAGTCGATGAGCTTGAGAGCGCAAAAAACACAGCAGTCGCACTCATAGGGGACAACATCGGAAACAGCACCCTTAATCTTTTCTATACAGACAGCCTTGAGGAGGCTGAGAAAGGAATACGCAAGCTAAACGAATTCTCAAACAAGAGCTGGATTCTTTCCGCAATGCTCCTGTATACAATTATCTACAACAAGCAGCTTTACGAGCAGTCAGGCATGAGATGGGACGAGTATTCTGCGAATGCGAAAAAACGCCTTGGAATGCACAAGAGGGACATATCGGAGCAGCTGTCAGCTGCACGGTTTTTCATAAAATACCATTCAATGCTTGAGAAAGCCGGATATGACCTTTCAGGCTCAAACAGAAAACTTGCAAGAGCCGAGCTTGCAATCAAGCTGAGCGGAGATGTTAAAAAGGTCATAGAGCACATAGTGTCGGACACTTGGTATGAGTTCAAGGAATGGTATTCATCTTACAATCCGAATGTGAATCTTCCAGCACCTACAGAATACAAGCGGGATGACATCGAGATAAAGAAATCGAAAGTCTACATAAAAGGACTTGAGGCGGTGAGCATTTCTGATTCAATTCCAGAGCAGGACAGACAGCGGATAGAGGAATACATCAGGAAAATATTCGAGGCTATGAAGCAAGGCTACGAGCCTGCTATTGTGCCTGTCTACGACAAAAAGGAAGCGTCGATTCTTCCAAGGCTTCGGGACAAGTACAGACAGGGAAAATAATAAATAGGAATTTCAAATGAAAACTAAAAACAAAATAATTTTACTTTTTTTACTGATAAGCATTCCTTTTATTGGAAGTTTCATTGCATACAGAAACAACGAAATCGAAAATGACAACATAAAAAAAGAGCTTACTGGTGTATACGTAGATGTTTCTAGCACACAGCTTAAAATTTCAATTATGGAGCGTATTCATCATGTTACTTTTGTAATCAATGACAAATACACTTATGAAACCGACAAGCCATACTTGTCAGCAGGAACTTACACAGTAGGTCTTATGACATTTATCACTTCTGAAGGACTTAGATTTAACCCGGACACTTGGGAAATAATGAAAGTAACCGTTTTATGCGATGAAGGCAAAAAAGTCTTTAATTTCCGTTAAGAATTTCTATGTTCATTTCAGTGTCGCTGGCGTAGCTTACAATTTGCTTCCAGTACCACAATGGCATGGAAACAGTGTCGGCAAGGCTGTCATACACAACGACAGCCTTGCCGTCCACAAATGGATCTGGAAATGCTGTCCATTCAAGTGCGCTTGCATTTTCTCTTGGACAGCTCCTGCACGACATTAAGAGAATTGTCAAAATCATCAGCACCGTTGCCAGTGTCAAAGCTGTCCTTACGCTTCTTGTTCTCACTGTAAGCCTCCTGAATGGTTTCTATGTTGTTTCTTGAGCTTCTAAGCTCCTTGCCAAGCTGCCTTATTCTCTTGTACATCTTGACCATGGCAATCAGCATCAGCACCGCAATGATTGAAAGCCCGGCTATGATTTTAAATGTAAGTGTCATTTTATTCTCCTGAAAACACGAAGCCCTACAATCTTTCCGTTTGAAACGCAGTTAGACTTTTGCAATGAGTTGAAGCCGTTCGCTATCCTTGCGAAATGCTTTATGCGTCCGTCCGTGCTCCACTGCTCAACAACATAGTCGCCGGAAACGCTTTTATAGGAAGGCTCTTTTTTCTCAACAGTCCACTTTTCTCCTGTCGCTAGAGATAGAAGTTTGTCTGGATTGTGCACAAAGAAATTGTCTGGATTTGAATAGTCTTGATAGTCGAACGACACATAGCCTTTTCTTATCGCTGAAACAACAAGGGCGAAGATTTCTGCAACATTGAATTTTTTGCCGTTGAACTGCTCTGCTACATTGAGTATGCAAAGAACATAGCATCCGTATTTTCCGAGCGAAAGACAGAAGCTCTGAAAGAATTCCATTCCGCTACCCCCGCCTAAGCTCATCTATTTTCTTGTCAAGGTTGCGGAACTGGCTGTCAAAGTTGTTCATCATCAGCTTTATTGTTGTTGTAAGCTCTGTTATGACCTCGTTGGTCTTGTTTTTGGAGGCATAAAGGTCGTCAAACTTCTTGCAGCTTTTAAGCCTTTCCTCCTCGTCCCTTTTCGAGTTGTTCTCAACAACTATTTCAAGCACGGAAACTTTATCCTTGATTGTGCTGTTTTCTTCTTTCAGCTGCGTCGCCATCTTTATGACATCTGAAAGATGCGACTGCGTTTTGCCGTAGCTTATGCTTATCTTCACTACGTATGCCACAAGTCCGGCTATTGTGGCGCAAAGTCCTATTATTGTTACATCCCTTCGGCTAACCTCTTTCGGAATTATACACCACAATGCCGTAAAAGAAAAGACAAAATAAATCTTTCAGATAGTATCGTCAGATTCTTCTTTCTCTTCTTGAGGTGAAAGATAGTACATTATCCTGTCGATGTCAGCGGAAGTGATTCTTATGGTTTTGTCGGAATCGGCAAGCAGTGGAATCTTCGGGACTACGACAGGGTAACAGCCGCTGTCGTCAAGGACATTTCTCATCATAAGAAGCAGGCTGTCTATGTCATATCCGTCATCGCTCTTGCCTGAAACTGCCGACACAATCGGATTGCGGAAGAATATATCCACAAGACACGGATTGTTCTCAATGGCGTTAGCCGCAAGACCAAGCATAAATTTAAGCTGTCTGTCCTCCATGCCTGACATCAAGTCGCATTTTATGTACTTGGAGATGCTCTCAGCTATCTGTCTTTTTGTGTGCATTTCAATCCTCCTGAGCCTTAGATGAAACAGAAACAGATTTCTCAACCATTCTTGCAATCGACTGGCGCTTTTCTTCATAGAGATTCAGCTTTCTCTTAGTTTCAGCGTCTGTAGTTTTCGCAAGGCTCTTCTTTATAAGAATACCTGCATGGCGGATTTCGTCGCCAGACATTTCCTTATAAGAATTGTCCCCTGTTTCTTCATAAATCTTGTAGTATTTCTTTGCTCCGTCAAATTCCTCTTCTATGTCAGAGAAAATATCTCCTGAAACTTCTTTCATGCCATGCAGAATCTGCCACATCTGACCGATAAACAGAGCCTCCATAAATTTTCTTGAGAAAGGGTCATAGCCGTCAGGGTCGATATTTTCAGAGGCATGGAGAAAATCCTTTTTTAGCTCCTCAAGCATTTTCATAGGCAAGCTTTTCTTCCGCAAATCCTGACAAGCTGGAAATGAACCGGGTCGTCAAGATACTGGACGTGCAGAACTGTGCGGCTTCTGAGAGAAAGAGGGCGGAAATAATTTCCGTTGCATCTCATCACTGCGGCAACCGTTGTTCCGTTTGTTATAGAAATCTGTGTTCCGTCAGTTCCAGACGGAATAGGTGTCGCAAGAAGAACCTCATATATAGTTCCTGGCGTTATCTCTACAGAAGCCGGAACTGTTATTGTTGTAACTCCAGAGGCTACGGCTACGGACGAAGCCCTAGTCCTTACCGGATATTTATTACAGCAGCACCCCATGTCTGCCTCCTTGTTCATAAAATAAATAGGGGAAAACTTCCGCTGTTTTCCGTAGTTTTCCCCTGATATGTCAACGCCCGCGATAGGGCGGAATATTCACCTTTTTAGGGAAACAACCATCGCCTGCTATGCGTATGCGTAGTAGGCATTGCCGCATACGTTTCCGCAGTTGCAGAAAGGCGAGCATCCGGCGTTGTAAGCCATGCTGTTCGGGTAGCGCACCACTCCGCACATGGCAGACTGAAGCTCAAGCTGGTTGACGCGGTTCTGCAACGCCTCTACCTTGTTCTGGTTGAGGGCGTCAAGCACTTTCTGCGTCATTGCCACAGTGTTGGCGTTCGACTGCGCCGCGTAGTTCGCCATGTCGAATCTCACGCTGTCGATGTTGCGGTTTGTGTTGCAGCAGCACTCAGCCATCTGCGTCTGGATTGCCCGGCCCTCGCTCGCAATTGCGCTGTTGACGCCGTTAAATCCATTGAGCAGGTTTGTGTTCTGGGCATAGAAGCCGTCGCACATTCCGTAGTTTATTCCGTCCAGCTTGCGTGTAATTTCGTTTGTGTCGAATCCGCGCTGGATGTCGCCTGTTGTCGCGAGGCGCTCTCCGTTGCCCCTGTTTAATCCGTTTCCGAATCCGCCGAAGCCTAGAAGAGCGAAGATGAGAAACGCCCATACAAAGCCGTTTCCGCCTCCGAATCCGCAGCCGTCATTGCCGCCCATGAAGATTGGCGATCCGCCTGTCTCTGTCATTGTCATTCGCTTTTTTCTCCTTTCATATCAAGTGTAAATATCAGGACTGACAGTCCCTTTTCAACTTGCAAGAAAATCTTACAGGTTGAAAATTCAGTTGTAAAGAAATGCTTAACAACTGAATTTTTCAAATCTTTATGCCGAACTGCCCGGCGAACTTGGCTAGGTCAATTCCCCTTTCCCCGGCTATGTTCATGGCTATCTGCCTCATCTCGTCAGCGCTTTTTCCATTTGTCATTTGCAGAACCCTTTGAAAAAGCTGGGGATTCGCCATGCGCATCTCCTCCATTTTCTGCTCCACAGCATTCTGCATTAGCGACTGCGGATTCATTGCCTGCAACGGATTCATTTTTTCCTCCTAACGCCTTTTCTATGGCGGCGAGCCTTGCATTTATCTCTGTAAGCGGGTCTTCATTTCCTCTCTTTCCGCCCTCTGCCGGAGCGTACACAACGAAGTCCGAGAGCCCTGTGCTGTTCATTCTCTTGAAGTAGATTTCCCCGGTGGACGGATTCAAAAAAAGATGTGTCGAAAGCGGATTGACAATAGCGTTCCTTGCCTCGTCAATGCTTGAAACCATCGCCACCTCGAAGTGCTCAGGCGCAGGCTGTCCGTAGGGGTTGAACTGCTGCCCTCTCTGGTAAAAATTCTGTCCTTGGAACTGATATGGCGGCATGGCTATTCCTCCTTCAGGATTGCAAGAAGCTCGGCGGACATCTGCTCAGGTGTGATTCCGTTCTGCCTTGCAAAGTCCGCTCCGCATGAGACACCATGCGCAAGCATTTCCGCAAGGCTCTTTCTCTCATCGCACGAAAGTGCCCGTATGTAGTCAACTGCAACCTGCCTTGTATTCATGGCTTAATTTTACTACTGAAAAGGAAAGCAGTCTTGTAAAGGTTTGATAAGGTTTTGGTAGAAATTTGGTATTTTGGGAAAAAGTTTTCAGATATGAAAAAGCCTTGCGCTTTTTTTTCAGATGATTCTGATGAGCTTGCGCCGTATGGCTTTTAGCTCCTTGTAGACAGTTTCGGGCGATGAGCCTATCTTGTCGGCTATCGTGTTGACATCGCTCCGCCTTACGTAGAAGTCGTTGAAGATTACGCTCTGCCGGTCGGACAATGCTATTTTCCCAGCCGCCTCATCGACTTCTTTTTTTATGGCGGACTTGAAGAACCTGTTTATCCGCCTTGATGTTTCTGACAATATCCTCTCCTTACGCGCTTTTCTTTCCGCTAGGCTTCGGTCTTTCCCTTGCGCCTGCTCCGTGGAAAACACAGTCCGATGTCTGCTCATAGCACGGGCTTGGGCATTGGCATCCGCGTCTTGGACGGAAAACTGACACAGCGCAAAGAACCGATACGAAGAGCAGGACACACACCGCTATTTTCATCTGAAAATTCTCTTTCTTCAAGTCGCAGAGCGTGTCCCTTAGAATGCGTATATGCAGCTCATTGTCGCTGTCAATTGCTTTTTTTACATCTTCCATTTTCTTTCATGCTAAAGAAATAACGAGTATTCGTCAACATCAGTTTTTTTTTATATCAAAGAAATTTTTTTCATATATTTGTCCAGTGTAACCCACGTAACGCCTAGATTCCTCGCAATCTCCGACTTGCTCTTACCCTCAAGCCTTGCCCTGTGGATAATTCCGCCTTTTCCTGTAAGCTTGTAGCGGATAGGCTTCCGTCCTTTAGGTCTGCCGAGTTTCTTTCCCTCTTTCAAAGCCCTTGCAAGTCCCGCTTTTGTCCTCTCACTGATTAAGTTGCGCTCGATTTCAGCTGAAAGCCCGAATGCGAACGCAAGCACCTTTGACTGGATATTGTCGCCAAGCTCGTAGCCCTCCTTGATTGCCCGCACCTGAACGCCCTTTTCAAGGAACGACTGCAACACATTCAGAATCATCATCAGAGAGCGTCCGAGCCGCGAGATTTCCGCTATAACGATTATGTCTCCCTCCTGCGCTTTTTCTATCAGATTCCCCAGCTTCCGCTTCTCTGGTCTTTTTGTTCCGCTCACGGTCTCCTGAACAAAGACGATGTTCCGCAGCCTGTGGAATTTGCAGTACAGCCTTATCTCCAGTTTCTGATTTTCAAGCGTCTGTTTGCCAGTGCTCACGCGGATATAGCCATAAACCATTTTATCACCTCTTTGATTTATAGCCTTTATTTGATATTTAGTAAATATTTTTATTCAGAATAGCAATCGATAGAAAAATCGGGCGTTTTGAGTAAGCAGGCAGGACAGAATTTGAGCCACACTCACTCAATAACTCACAGCCACAACATCACGGATCCAGGACACTCCCACGGTATACCAACAGGCTCTCAAGATGGACACAATGGAGGATATAACGACCATGGATATAGTTTTGAAACAAACAACAACACTACATTCTCAAAAACACTGATAACTGTGAATTCGTTTAGCGGAAACAGCGGTTCTAGCGGCGGTGATGAAAATCGCCCTGCGAACTATACAATCCGTGTATGGAAACGCACTGCCTAAGCGGTTCTTTTCCATATTCTGACGGAGTAGTTGCTTGGTCTTGTTTCCGCGTCTCCTGTACTTTCTGAATTGCCGTTTGTCGGTTCAGAGGTATAGCCACTCCAGCTACGGCTCGCAACGAAACTACAGTTAGCATAAGTTCCTGTCCTGTCGTCTTCCCAGCGCGGCCGTGAATTTTGGTCATAATTAATAGTAAATGCTCCAGACGCGCCATTATAAATGTCTTTTGTTCCTGATAGTGCTCCGGTGATTTCCATTGTTCCCCTTGAGTGCTTATGAGATATACTATGATTATGACTTTGTATGCTCTGCTCCTGCTTACTCAAAACGCCCGATTTTTCTATGAAGGCTTCCGCGTTTCCGCCTGACGCGCGGAAGAACGCTCCGTCATAGGAGATTTCCTTCCATGTGCTGATTTTTCCCCACAGCTCGTTCGGGCTTGCCTGCTGCGGGTACTGGACGTAGGTAAAACCTATAGGATAGTTCATGTTGAAAACGGAGATAGCCAGCTTGCTCGCCTCCACTGTTCCGTCGGCAATCTTGCTGTTGGTAACAGCCTTGTCAGCAATCTCCCGTGTTATGACATTCTTGTAGCCAGAGAACATTGAGTGCCATCCGTCAGAGAGGAATATGAACGCCTCCTCCCGCTTCGCCGGAATCTCGATGCCGTCAATGCCGCCGTCAATGCCGCTTACTCCGCCATTGACTGTAACAGCTCCGTCCGAAACGTTTATCACCCTTGCCTCGCAGCCAAGAAAGTCCTCCGAGCTGTCGTGCAGAGTGAGCGTTACGCCTGCTGTCTTGACGACAAAAACAGCGTTGTGCTGTATCTCCGTTGTCTCTGAATCCTCGTTGACCTCGTATGGCCTCATTTTCCTGAACGGAAGCATGGTGTCGTCGCAGCACTCCTTTGTGCTGAGGCCTCCTTTAAGTTTCCTTGTGCCAAACTCGTTGCTGTAAGTTCCTAAAGCAGGAAGCAAGAGGGAATCAAGCGTGCAGTCTATTTTCATATTGTTTTTCTCCAAGCAAAATTATTCCAGTTGTCAATGGCTGTTCCTATCTTCATTATTTTTCCTTCATAGTCGAACGCAAGTACAGTCTCTGTGTTCTAAAGGGCGGACTGAATAACGATTCCGCTGAATTCCTGCATCGTGTGGCTCTCATAGTCCTCCCAGTTGACATAGAAAACGTGCGTTCTGTGCTGGAACTGTCCAGATTCAGCCATCGCAGGTGTGTAGCCTACAATATCAATGGTTGTCGCTACCCCCCCCCGGTCGGCGTATGCGCATTTTGCGGGCTTTATGTCTCCGCCATCAAGTCTTGCAATAAGACGTCTTAGAAATTCTTTCAGTATGCTTTTTATCCAAGTAAACATTTATAAACACCTCCTTAATTTATTTTTAACACGCATAATCGTGCTAATTTTTGATTTAATTTGTTGTTTTTGTATATTCAACTATTAAAATTACATCGCCAATACCAAACTGTTTCCCATTTAACACAAAAGAATTTAAATCTTTTGACATATATATAAAAGCTCCGTCTGATTCATTAACATAATATGATATAGGCGTTATTGCTCCCGATGGTTGTTTTATTGAACCAGAAATTGAAATTATATTATTTATTAATGACACATCAAAACCGTCAATTATATTAAGTGATCCCGGTGTAGTAATTGTTTTTGTTGCAACTTTTCTATAAATCTTTTTTCCGTCAATCCAAATCTTACCAGTATCTGTTTCATTCTGTGAATAAACAAGTCTTTTTTGTGCTTCCGCGTCTTGTCTTTTCTTGAACTCTTTCAAAATCGCTTTTATGCCGCTAAACATTTTCCGCCTCTTCTTCACTGCTGAAAATATCGTCAAAATCCTCTGCCGTGAGGCTTGGCTCTGATATTGCGCTTATCATGGCTTTTATGCTCTCGTCAGCGGTATTTCTTTCGTCAGCCTCTGCGCTTATCATGGCTTTTATGCCAACAAGAAATGATGACAGGGCAGATTTTAGTCCGTCTATGCCAAGATATTTTTTTCTGCTATCGCTCATTCTCCGTCCTCGAAAAGCCCGCCAGCCACAGCGGAGGCTTCGCTTTCAGCTATATAGTCTGTTCCTTCCATTCCGGCCTCCTCGAATATGTTTGTCTCAAGTCCGTCCGCGTCAAGAATAAAGTGCTTCGCGTCCTTGTCCAGCGCACCCCACGGAATTTTTGCGTCTGTGTTCCTTGAGAAACTTTCAAAGTCTTCCGCAACTGTTCCGTCAATAAAAAGCTCGTCAAGGACAAAGGAATTTTTCAGAGCCACTCCGTCTTGGTTGAGGATAATATCAATCTCGTCAGAAGACTTCTCGTATCTGCCAAACTCAACGCAGGTTTTATCAAGGCAAGCCATAATCTTGTCGTCCGACAGAACAATGCCGACATGCAGCCATGTGTTCGGCTCAAATGAAATGCCAAGCTGCTTGAACGACTTCACGTTGTCAGTGTCAGGCGACAAGTTTCCATGCCCGTAGTGTATTATTGAGGAGCTTGCTTCCACCGGCTCGTTCCATACAATCACATCGCCGGTCTCCTCTATCTCCTGGTTCCACGGAGGCTCTTTTGCAAGAGGTTCGTTAAAGTAAGGTTCGGTGTTTGCAATAGCAAGCCGGATCTTGTCGTTTGTTGTTCCGATGTCAAACAGAATCTGGTCTTCGCACCAGATGTACTGAATCCAGAAGTCAACAGTGAACACATTTGTCTTTTCAAGCGTTTTCTTCACCTGGAACTGCCCGAAGAGGGACTTCGCAATCTCCGAGTACGGAGCGACAGCAAGAATCGCCGGAGTGTAGTCTAGGTTTCCTATCTGCTCATTTCCGACAAGGAAAATTTCTCCGCTTGCCTCTATGTCAAGGTCGCTCTGCTGGTTCTGGTCGTTCATGTCGGTGTCGAAGTGCCATACACGTGAATTTTCAGAAAGATACTTTCTTCCTATGTCATGTCCGGCTTTCCTTCTGCTCTGTATGCTCATGTTGGTTATGACAAGGCTGCGGTCGGAGATAAGGGCATTGGCGATGATTCCTGCTGTTGTCATCTGCGATATGACAAACCACTCTGACTGGGGCGTTTCCCTGTGCTCGTAGAATGTGCCGGTCGGGGTTATTCTCGTACGGTCAAGCGAAGTCTCATCCTTGATGACAATAAGCTCGCCGTTTATGTTCGACGCTGTGGAGGAAATCTCGAAGTTGCCAACCTTGAACTTGATGTTGTACTCGTAAATCTCGCCGTTTATGATAATCGGGATGACCTCAAGATACTGGTCGTCGCCTCCGACACGCATAGCTCCCTGCCACAGCTTCTGCCCTGTCTTTTCATCAATGTTGGTTGAGAGATTCCAGAAGTTGTTGTCGTTTCCGGCCATGCTTCCCTGCCGGATTGTTCCAAGGTTGGCGGTGATTGACGACAGCTCTGTTATGTATGCCGACTTTGCGGTTTCGTTCGCCTTCACAATGTCGGCGATGTTCGTGCAGAGAGCTGTCTCAAACACAGTGTCGTTAGCATCGCTCTCATGCGCCTCGTTCGCAGCGGAAACATTGAACTGATAAAGAGTGTCCTTTATGTCCTTCGTGGACTGCCCGAGCAGAGGCATTGTCTGCACATAGACGTTGCCTGTCTCTATGAATCCGTCTCCGTCCTTGTAGTTTGATTCGCTCTTGTACGGATCAAGGCTCTTGCCCGGCTTGAACCATGCGCCGTCGGCATCGTCGGCGGGGCGGCGTATCTGCACTTTGTATCTTATTGTGCCGTACTGCTCAAGGCTTGACTGCGGCTGGGACATCACAAGCGTTATGCTTCTGTCTGAATTTCTTGTGGCTACTTCCGGCTTTCCGACAAGCCAAGTTCCGTAGCCTGTTATGTCAAGGCTGGATTCGCGGTAGTAAAGGCTCTGAATCCCTGCGACGGAAACAGCCTTGCATCTCACGCTCCAGCCAAGCAAGTCGCTTCTCTCCGGGTACTCTCCGCTCTGTCTGTCGAATGAATACTCAAACCTTGAGCTGTCAGTCTTGTATGAGCGCCATTCATCGTCCTTTGACTTTCTTATCTCGAATACATAGCTATACGGAACTCCGTACTCATAGACCGTGGTGGAATTTTCCATCTCCGCGGAAACTCCGTCCTGCGATGCTTTCGCGGACAGCCTGCTGTTGCTTCCTGGAACCCATGTGCCGTAATTCTTGGCGTCGCACTTCTTTTCTGATTCAGATATGGAATCTTGCTTCTGCAATGTATAAGCCTTTACAGACACCGCATAAAGCTCCACATTCCGACCCTTCGCCTCTATTCCAAGCTCCTCCAGCTGCGCAAGCACAGAGGCTTTCTCCGGGTAGCCGTCCTTGTCGCCGTCCCTGTCGAACACGTATTCAGCGGTGGCAAGTATCGCCTGGGAAGTTTTCTGTATCTCCTCGCCGTTATACATAAAGCTGACTGCGAAGCGCACATCGCCGTATGTCAAGGACGTGTCTATGTCCCATGCGCACTTGAGGCTTTCCTTGCCTGCGGAAAGATAGCTTATCTCCACATCAGGAGCTTTCCACGTGAGGTAGCTTGATGTGTCAATCCCGGCAGGCTCTGACCATTCGCTTTCCTTGCCGTATATATTGACCGCCTTTGCCTTTATCTTGTATAAAGCCAGCTCGTCTTTTTCCGGATATGGAACAGGAAACGGAACAACAGATTTTCCGCTGGTGGCTATTGCTGTAGTTCCATTCTCATCATCTTCCGTGAAGAAGCATATTTCATAGTATTTTATCTGGTTTCTGATTCCGCCGGCATCAGCAGGAATGTACAGGGAAACGCCGTTCTTTTCAGCAACAGCAGAGCGTATCACCGGAGTGTCAGGAACTTCCGAATCATAGCCGCCGTCAACTATTCCGTGGAATTTCTTGTTCACATCGGCTATTTTTTCATCTGTGTCGTCTATCGCATACGAGCCGGAATCACGCTCTGGAATGTCGCACACCTTTGAGTCGAACTCAGGAATTTCCCCGCTGTCGGCTTCGTAAATTCCAGACTGGTACGGAACAAGCGTAAGGTCGAATGTTCCGTCGCCATTGTCCTTCTTTCCGAAGCAAAGAGCCTGCGTTGTCTCTCGCTCGAAAAATCCGAAAGACACTATATTGCCGACAGAAGGCATGGGCTCGTTCAAGTCTATATAGAACGGCTCTTTGAAGCGGAACACGCTCTGCTCCCCGGCTTCGCTTACCGTTACTTCCCTTGCAATGACTTTAGGCGCATGGATTCCGTCAGCGGCTGTTATCTTGACGCCGTATCTCTGCGCAAGGTCGTCAACGTACATGTCGCCGTCTGTCTTTATGGCTGTTATATACTTGCTGTCTGAATCAAGGACAAGCTCCTTTATCTCCGCTCCGTCGCCAATTCCTACGGAGATAGTGTCGTCCTGAATCTCAACCATGCTTCCGATGTCAAGGAGGTTGCCGTCTACAGAAACCTTTCTGCTCCATGTCTCTGGACGCAGCTTTTCCGTGGCAAGGTAGTACATTCCGTTCTGGTAAATCTGCGCCGCGTCTGTCTGGAAAAGAAGCTCCATGGATTCATAGGTGAGATTCGGCTCGTCGGCTTTCGCCGGGTCGTACAGCACCTTTATCTCGTCCGTCTGCCAAGTCATGCGGTTTACAAATTTTATCTTGTAGCCGTCAGGGAGGTCTGCGAAGCTCTTTGAGTTGCTCGCGCTCAGCACATTCTGGTTGTTCAGAACCATGACAGGAACAGTTCTTGGCTCGTCAATCCATGCGCCGTACTTTCTATCATTTAGGACAATCTTGGCTCTTGCCGTCTTCAGGATAGCTTCCGCAATCTCGCTTGTCTTTTTGGTTGACGTGAGCATTCCGTCGCATCTGAATTTCGGGCTTGTGTCTGACTGGCTTCTAGGCTGGTTGCACCACTCGTACAGATGCCCGAGGCTCTCCATGTCAAGCCGTGAATCGGGATATGAGTAGCTTCCCCTTGAGCTGTGCTGCAGGACGCGAAGAAGCATTGAAGCCGGGTTGCTATTGGCTGAAACGCTGTCGCTCCACTTTGCGCCGTCCCATGTCCTGCCTTTTGCCGTTACAATGCAGTTGATAGCGTCAAGCTGGTTCTTGAACTCAACCTCGTCAGCCTTTATCTCGAAGCCAAGCCTTGCGGTTATGTTCCGCCTTGATTCTATCACAGGCACTTGCGGAACGACTTTTCCCTGCTCAAGGCTTGCCTTGTAGTCGTAGCACCATGTCCTTATGGCTGAAAGATAGAATGCGTCCGATGTTGACGATTCGCTATCCTGCGGATTGCTTCTGTATATTCTAAGCTCAGCAATCCTGTTCTTGCATTTCAAGGCTTCCTCATAGCTTAGAGTCCGCCTCGCCACAAAGCGCATTACCTTGTTCTTCTGCCTTGTAATTGTGCTTACGCTTCCGCTGTATGAGTTAGAGCCGCCTATCCTTGCAAACGGCTGGTAGCTCTGCCCTCCGTCAAAACTGATTTCCAGGCTTATTCCTACAGACTTGCTCTGCTTGTCGCCGTCGCTGTCGTAGCCGATAAGCCCTTGGGAAGTAAGCTCTATCTCTATTATGTGCGGATTTTTCGCGCTGAACCTTTCAAGCGTCAGCTTTGCTCCGCCGTCGCTTGGATGCAGAAGCTCTATATTCAGCTGCTCCTCTATGACTTTCTGCGGATATAAAGAGACCTCGCTCGCGTCCTGCCGAAGCTCCAGCTTTATTCCGTACTTCGACGCGTCCCATCTGCCGTCTATGTCTATAAAGCCGCTGTCTATCTTCGCCTTGTTGCTTGCAAGGTCGATGACCCCCATCTTGAAGTCCGTGCATTGTATGCCGTTGTAGCCGAGCATATAGAGGGCATGGAACGTCTGCTCCTCGCCGTCGTCTCCGCTGATTGTGCTGTAGGGGCTTCCGCAGTAGTACGGAGTGAACTGGCTTTCTCCAAGTGCAAGCGGAATGACCTTTCCGTAGCCGCTCTGGTTCTTCGCCCCTGTGAGGGTCGGAATAGACTGGAGGCTTTCCGTGCTGTCGTTTGTTGTCGGCTCGTCGATGTCCATGAGCCATGACATGAAGTCGCCGAACTTCTTTCTAGCCCACTTGCCGAAGTCAGCCATCTTCTGTCCGAACCATGAGCGCTCAAACGCCTTCTTAGCTCCACCCGCGGGGAAGCATCTTATGGTGCAGATGTCGTTTTCGTGCAGGATATAGTCGGCATCCACTTGGAAGCCGTTGACAAAGACAATGGAATTCTCAAAGTCGGCATGGACGCAGTTTCTTACCGTCTGTCCCGGCTCTGCGGCTATCTGGCGAGGCTGTGTCGTGAATATGCTTTCAAACAGATTTATTGCGGCTGATGACCTTGTAGTACCCTTCTATCCTGTCTTTCCAGTGCCATAGCGGCTCGATGCAGACCCTGCTTCCCATTGTCGTGTGTATGAACATTCCGTTCCCGATATACACGCCCATGTGCCCCTCTATGCCGCGGCTTCTAAGCCCGACAATGCAGTTTACCATAGGTTCGGGGATTTTTTCAACAATTTTTTCCTTTATCTCGTTTGATACAGCGTATGACTGGCGTAGGGTGTCATAGTACAGATCTGGAAGCTCTATGCCGTTGCGCCTAAGCACTTCTATCGCAAGCCCGTAGCAGTCGAAGCCCTCTTCCTTGCTTCTGCCGTGCGTTCTGTACATTGTTCCGAGGAGGTCTGTGTAGCTTGCCACTCAGACAACCCCCGGACACGTAAGCTCGTCAATCGTGTCGCATGGCATGACAATATCCATGCCGTCATCGAACTTCATTGTAAAGGTAAGCTCTGATTCGTTCCATGATACATCTGAAAGAGTGTATTCTGTATCATAAATCGCCTCTATTCCGTCAACCGAATAGTTCTCCGCGTACAGAATCGCTCCGACAACGCGGATTTTCCCGCGCTTCTGGGTCTGCCGTATTTTCTTTATCCATTCTCTGTTGTTGTATATGGCGGAGAATGTCAGCTTGCCGTCGCCTATCCTGCTCTCTGTCTTGTCCGGCGGAGTTACGCTGAACGTGCAGGCTGTGTACGTATCGCCCTCGAACTCCAAGTCGTCGTCAGAGTTCGCGTATCTGAAAGTGCCGTAGTCATCGTAGGTGATTTCAATGAGATACGGAAAGCTGGCGTGCACCTGCTGCCGTAGAATCTCGCTTTGCGCCTTTGGTGTCATGCCTCCTCCCACGTCATCGAGCATTCTATGATTTTTCCGCTCGTGTTGCTGTAAGACGGCTCGCTTCCGGCAACGAACCTGTATTCCTTTTCGCCTCCGCCGATACTGTCTATCTGTGGAAATGCGAATGAGTTAAGCCCCTTGTAGCACTCATGGTTGTACCATGAGTCAAAGATAAGATACTCGTCATAAGTGAAGCGCATCTTGACAGTAAACTGCCTGCTGCCAATGCTTGCGTAAAGCATCCTCTTGGGCTTTCCGCTCCTTGTCTTGTCCTCCTTGACGGCGTTAATGCTGCTCCAGCTTGTGCCGTCCCGGAGTATACGTTTTCTAACACCGTCCGGGAATTTTATCATTTTTTTCTCCGTTTTGTCTTATTCTAGCACAAAAAAGAATTAAAAAGAACTGAAATCATTTACGAAAATTAAAAAGAATGTATAATTATTGTAAATCAATTTTTCATGGAGAAAATTATGAAGAAATTTTTTTTAACAGTTATTGCCTTGCTTTTTGCGGCAACATTTCTCTTTGCACAGAAAAAATATGACGCAAAGGAAATTCTTGGATGGACAAAAGAGCAAATTATAGAGGCATTTGGCGAACCTAATGGAATTTATACATTGGATTCAAGCAGTGTAAAATACGACACAATTTATCCAGAAGTAAAGCAGTTAAATGATATTATTTATGAATATAATAATTTCAATATAAAATTTGCAAGTTTTTTTATACCAAATATAACTGAAAAATATGAACTAGAAAAAGAAGCCGAGCTAAACAATAGACTTAAAAATCTTCCTAACTCTCTTGAAGAGCGTAAAAAACTTTCAGCAGAATTACATGACTTTCTTGATAATAAGGATAATCAATATTTATATGCTTGTACTGTCTTAATAAAAAAAGACTGCACTGCAATAAACTTGCCGAATAATCTTACAACAAATGATACATTGGAAGATTTATTAGATATATACGGAACTCCTTCAAGTTCAAACGATGGATTTTATATTTATTCGTATAAAAAAATGCACATATCTCTAAAAGATAAAAAACTGGATTTTCTAAAGGGTGTTCAGAGAATAGACATAACGCCATTTGATACATTTTATTTTGAAAATAATAAATTCAATTCAGCAATGTTCATAAATGAATACGAGGTAAAATAAAAATAACTTATGGAGAAAATTATGAAGAAAATATTTTTAGTGGCAGTTGCAATGATTTTTGCAACTACATCTCTATTTGCGCAGAAAAAATACGATGCAAAGGAAATTATGGGGTGGACGCAAGAGCAGGTTATAAAAGTTTTTGGAGAACCTAATGATATAGTAAAAGCAGGGGGAAGCAGTATTAATTATAACTTAATATATCCGGGAATAGAACCATTTAATGATACAATTTATTCATACAATGGATTTACAATATTATTTGGAAATTTTTTCACAGCGAAAAAAACTGAATCTGGATATGCTAAAGAAAAAAGCGTTCTTCTTGTCAATGCTGTAACTATCTCAAAAGACTGCACAGAACTAAAACTTCCATTTAATCTCACAATAAACGACACATTGGAAGATTTATTGGATATATGCGGTGAGCCTTATATGCAATTTGGTGGTGTTGCTATTTACCACTACAAAAAATTAAGAATATCGCCAGAAGAAATTGGGCTAGGATTTTTTAAAGATGTGCAGAGAGTAGATATAGAACCAGGTGCTCAATTTTTTTTTGAGGATAACAAATTTTGCCATGTATTATACTATGAAAATTATACTTTAAAATAAATTCAATTAAATAGATACTCTTCTTCCTGCAACAGTTGACTGCTGTGTGCTGTAAGCTCTAGCCCATCCGTTGTCGCCGTTTGCATAGTCTTCTGCAATTTTCTTGCTTATGTCTACAATAAGGTTGCCGTAATCATCCTGCCTTGTCTGCACTTCCGAGTTTGAGTAGTTGTTAATTGTAACGCTCACTCCGCCACTTACTCCGCCGGACATAAGCATCTCTGGTCTTTTCATTGCAATCAATGTGTCATGCGGAGATGTGCTGAACGTTCCGTGGGGCGTAAGAATCATGTCGTTTACGCCGGTTATCTTGCCGCTGTACGTGTCGGCGTTCACCTGCGCCTTCTTCGTGAGATAGTACTCCTCCTGCTCCTTTATCGCAGAGTACAGGGCTTTGTAGGCATCGTTCGCCGCCCTTATGCGCTCAAGCTCGCTCTGCCTCTCCTCATTAACCTCATAGGAAATGCCAAGGAAGCTGTACAGCCAGTCGGAGAATTTCCCTATCGGCTCGATGACTACGTTAAGCAGATTTATTATAGGTCTTAAGCTTTTCAGAAGAATATTGTTCATGGCGATGAGAGGATAAAGACCAATCTTTATGAGGCTTCCGACAAGACTGATGATAGGAGCAAACACTTCCGCCATCTCAACAAATATCTGCGTAACAGCCGCGAACACATCGACTATTTTCTGCAAGCCGTCTTCCAATGCCTCTAAAACCTGCGTAACAACGGAAAACGCATAGTCAGCCCCCTCAAGCGTCTGCATGAAGTCAAGGAGCATATTGGCGACTGCGGCAAGGGATGAAATCATAAGCTCGCCGTTCTCGGAGAATGCGGATGCGAACGCTCCGGCGACATCGGTGCTTCCTCCGTTGGAGTTGCCCTCGCTGTATTTCTGCGCCACAAGCGAAACTGCGTCCCCGAGGCCTAGCAAAGAGCTGTACTCGCCTAGGTTGAGTCCTCCGACAAACTCAGCGAAATAGTTCATCTTCTCCTTGAGCGTCTGCGTTATTCTTCCTGTTTCGTCAAATTCAGTGCCAAGAGATTCAAGTTTCTGCCTGTATCTGTTCATAAGCGGAACAAGTCCGTCAGCGGCGTTGTTGCCCTCGTTTATCGCCTCGTCAAACTTTTCCCTTATTGAAGTGTAGAGGGATTCAAGGCTTGTCTTTTCGTCCGTCTTGAACCCTGCTTTTCTATACGCCTCGTCTCTGCGGTCAAGAACCGACTTGTTCTTGTCAACAAAGAGGCTTGCGGCTGTATTTTTGGTGAATCCTGTTCCCCACAGCTTTTTAAGGTCGCTGTCATCAAAGCTGAACACCTTGATCATAGCCTTCTGCAGGTCGCTAAGCCCGTCCTTCCAATGGTCAAACTGGAGTGTAAATTTCTTTTGCTGCCAGTAATTGTAAACGTCATCGAATTTTTGTTTATAATCTTTGTCAACATCAATGGCAACTGCGTATTTGAATGTTCTTACGCCATTTTCATCTATTGATTCTTCTATTTCTTTTTTTTGTTCTTTAAGTTTGTCAAGTTTTTCAAATTCAGCCTCAATTTCTGAAAGCTGAGTTTCGTATTTATTCTGTGGAGTGTCATATCCTTTTAGAGTAGAAAGCGCATCTTCGTATTCTTGTAAGATTTTTACATTTTCATCAAGACTTTTTGAGCTTTTAGAAAGAGATGATTCATCAAAAATTGCCTTCTGCTGATTAGCAAGAACTGTAATTTTATACAGCTCTTTGTAAGCCTCAATAAGCCTTTTCTGATTCTCATTGGAAACAAACGATGTCGATGTATAGCCATTCTCGGCGAAAATACTATCTCTAAGACTATTTACATTATTAGCGTTTGATTTGTAATCAACATTAACAACTTCTGTTTTTTCCTGCTTAGCAAGATAATCATGCAATTCTTCCGCTAGTTTTTTTCTTTCTTCAAGAGTTTCAGGAAGATTGGCTAATCTTGTTCTCAAGTCAATCTGTGTTTCAATAAGTTTGTTTTGGCTGCTCAAAACAGCATTCTCGTCTTTTCCTGCTTTTATATAGGATGCTAACGCTACGCCTGTTCCAGCAAGGGCGGCGGCTACGCCTGCTATTGCTATGGCGGTCGGGTTTATAGCCGCTTTCAATGCGGCGGTTATTGCAAGCTGCCTGTTCAGCTTCTTCACCGCTCCGACAAGACCAACGCCCACTCCAGCCGTGAGCGCGACAAGGGACGCGGCTATCGCCCCTTTTAGGAGGGCCGAGTAGACCGGGTTATCCTTGACTTCCTTGAGCCACTCGACAACACCGCCGAGGGCATCCTGCACTAGGTCAAGTACGCCCTTGTACATATCGCCAAGCCCGGTTGCCTCTACGAACAGTACGGAAGCCTCCTTGAAGTAGTCGGCGACAAAGCCCTCCTTTCCGCTCACAGTGTTGTTTATGCGCTCCATTGTGCCGTAGAACGTCTCGCCCTGCTTCGTCATCTCCTGGAACGCCTTCTTTATATCATCTCCTGTGGCAGTTCCCTGCACTCCGATTTTCTTGAGGTACTGGTAGATTGGAACGCCCCTGAGAGCAAGCTGCTGGAGCTGCTCACTTCCGGCTTTTCCGACATTCTGTATCTTGGCGTATATGCTCACAAGCTCGTTGAACCTGTTTGTGTCGCCGTTTGCAATGTTTCCGATTTCAAGGAGCGTTCTTTTGAGACCGCTCTCGCTCTCCCCGACGCTGAGGAGCTGGGATGCCGCGTTTGCCAGCGTGTCAACGCCGAACGTTGTCTCGTTGGAGAATTTTCTAAGCTCCTCGAACATCTCCGTTCCCCTGTCCGCGCTTTTAAGCACGCCCTGCAGACCGCTCTCTATCTGCTCGAACGCGGCGTATGACGACATCGCCCCGGTAACGAAGGAAGCCATCGCGCCTGTTATCTTCTTGTATGCGACAAGGACGGAAGCAAGACCGGCTGCCGCGGCTACTGATGAAGGAGACAGTCTGCTGAGGAAGCTGTCAAGCGAGTCCGCGCTTCTTGCGCTCTTTGCCGCCGCCTCTGTGAATTTATCCAAGTTTGCAGATGCGACCCTTACGCCGCTTGAGTCTATTTCAAGCACAAGTCTTGATGTTGTTTCAGCCATGCTACCTCTCCTCGTCTTTTTTCATAGCATCAATCTCGCTGTTTCCCCATGAGAGCATTTTCCTGACAAGCGAAATGTCATATAGAGACAGACGCTCGCCGGTTACATTCTGCCAGCTCTCAATGTCAATGAACGTTATAAGTCCGTCCCGGCAGCTGTTGTAAAGCTCTATGAAGACTGTCCATATATACATGAAGCATACAGGCGGAGCAATGTCTTGAAGCCCGCTGTATGCCTCGTTGGTGTAAAACTCTTTTTCCCCGATGTCAGCGATGACATCAATGCGGTCGTCGTTGTTGCTCCTCCACACGCTCCGCTTTTCGTCAATCTTGCGGTATGTGGGATAGTACAGGAAGAAGAAGCGCCTGACCGCCTTCTCAAGCTTCTCTTCCTCTAGGCTAAAAAAGCCTCCCTGTCCTTCGCTGCGTTCTTTATGAACTCCTGCATATCAGGAGAGCCTTCAAGAAGCTCGCGGTACAGAGGTTCAGTCGAAGCGTCTTTTTTAATGGGAAAATCCTTTCCCTCAAACGGAAGTCCCGTTCCGTCTTTTCTTCTGATTCCGCCTATACGTATGAGAGCAGAATCAACACCGTCGTCAAGCGCAGTGTCAAGAGCTTCATCGTCAAGCTCAAAATTTTTGCTGTTCTTGTCAACGCTTATATTGCGGAACTTGCTTTTAAGCTGCTCCCTTTCGTAGTGCCTAACCTCATCGCTGTCGTTGCCGAAAACAAGCACTTCAATGTCTGTGGTCTGTCCGCATAGAATGTACGGAAGCCAGACACCCTCGCATGATTTTTTTCTTGTGCAAATCTGCGACAAATCCGCAATCTGCTTTTCCTTTGCCTTAGCCATTTAAAGCCCCTTTCTGTCTTCAGAAATCTTATTGACTGATATAAGCGCAAGCACAACGGAAACAAGGGCTACCACAGCAGATACAATCGTAGCTATCGCGCTCTCTGCAAGGCCTCCTGCGGCGACACCTACACCTCCAACAATGGCAAGACCAAGGCACACATAGACAAGAATTTTCTCCTTCTTGCCTTTTTCAGCAGCTCCGTTGATGAGAGAGATAGCCTCAAGCGCGATTCCGAAAGCCGCCACAGCGATTGAAGCGATTTGCGCTGAATCAATCTGCACAAAAACGGAAACAGCCGCGGCCACAACAATGGCGATTACGCCTATGATTCTGAAAACATTCTTCATTTTTCTTACCTCCAAAAATGATTCTTGCAGCATCTGGAGTTGAACCAGAAACAAATGGAAAGGAACCATCCGTGATGCCGTTTCACTATGCTGCTGTGGCAGCCTGCTACAATCCATTCGGAAATTCACAGGCCAGAAAACGCGGATTTCAAGGCAGCCCGCAAGCCGTTTTTTCTGTTATTTGTTCTGTAAAACAGTTCATCTATGCCTCGGAAACAACCACCTGAACTGTTTTCTCAGACTTTGCCGTGGACTTTCCAAGCGTGTTTGTTACAACGACCTTGTACTCGGAAGTTCCTGCGGCCGCAGTGCTCGGCTTGTAGATAGCGGACTTTCCGATCTCCTCGCCGTCCTTTGTCCATGAATAGCTTAGCTTTCCAGAGTCTCCTACAGTGGCTGTTGCGTCAAGCGAAATGTCGTCGCCCACATTGCAGCTGACATCAGCAAGCGATGCTGAGATAACAGGCTTTTCAGCGGAAGCCTCAAGTCCTGACACTTCCTTGACAAGGCTCAAGTCCTCGTCATCGTTCAAGGTAAAGCCTACAGAGAACTGGAGCTTGTTTCCGTTTCTGCTTTCAGTCGGAGCGGAAAGATGCACATTAAGAGTAAGCGTGTAGCTTGTGGTAACGCCGTTCACTGCTCTTGACAGCTGAATCTGAATAACCTTGTCCTTGCCGTCAACAGCATCGTTATAAAGCTCGTGCCCTATGTCATCAACATTGTACACGTCAAGAGTGCCTGAAACATCGAAATTTCCAAGGGAGTTCTCGATTGAATCATCCTCGAACAGTGCCGGAGTGCGCTCAAGGTTGTTGTTTATAGTTATGTTCATTGACGGACACTGGCGCAGAGGCGCAAGCATTTCTATGCTGTCTCCGATTTTCAGAAAGCCTGTCTTGGTGAGATACGACTTTGTTCTGAGCGAAGGCTTGTACACAGGGTTCTTGCTTGCAAGCGGATCCTCAAAAACCTTTTTAGGGTTGTTCGCCCCCATGACATTCCAAGTCAGCTTGACAAATGAATCTGTGGCAAAGTCTATTGTCAGCTGGTTTATGTACTCGTTTACAAAAAGCTGCCAAGCCTGCGGCTTCTGCGCGTAGTATTTCAGCAGAGAGAATGACTTGACCTCATCGCCAAGCGTAAGCGTCTTTTTGTTCGGGTTGCTCTTGTCTGTCTGCCATTCTCCGCAGAAAACCCCCTCGAACAAATCATCCTGCTCGTCTATGTTCCATTCAGTAGGCATATCGCCGCTGTTGGACTTCGTGCCGACTTCAGGGGTGGACGGAATCCTCGATTCAGGAAGAATTATGTCGGATGTTATTTCCTCCGCAGTTCCGGCTATGTTTGTTCCTGCCAAGTCAACACGGAGCGGAAGAAGCTCCACATTTTCAGGAAGCTCGCCGTCCTCCTCCTTTGCAAGAAACATCGTGAAATAAGTCTTTATCTTGTTTGTTATCGCCTTAGACCTTAAGCTACTCCTTGTCTATATCGGCTTCCCACTCGACAGCGCATTGCAGCCTGTAGCAGTCAGCCTCGTTTCCTTTTGTAGAGATGTAGACTTTTATTATAGCCACATCGTCTGTATATTCATTAGCGTTGAACAGCCTTGCTATCCAGCGGTACTTGCTCTCCGCCTCATCCTCGCCGGAATCAAGCGGAGTAACTATGTCTATGTAAAGAACGCCGTAAAGCCGTATCTGCGAATCGTCAAGAATAGCGGACTGCTCCGGCTCGTTGCTTCTGAAAGTGAGGTCAAAGTACCTCTTGCTGTCCGGGACTGAAAACGGAGCGTTCGGAAAATGCGCATTCGTGAAATTTCCATCGCCATCAGTTTTCAGGTACTGTATTCCGGAAAAATCGTTCAGCTTCCTGAAAATGCCGAAAAGCGTATTCTGGATGTCGAACTCAGTCATCGCACGACCTCACAGCCGCCTTGAATATCGCATCGTTATTGCCAAGAGTAACGCCGACCATTCCGTTGGGAGCTTTCTTTGAATATCCGTTGGCGGAACGGATTTCATAGGACTTTGTTTTTTTGTTCCATGTTCCTTTCTTAGGCGGATTCGGGTAGCCTCCGTACTCAAGCGTGCCGATGTAAGGAAGATTGTTTGATATGAAAATGCTCTCATCTACGTTGCTGTCAGGCATCTGCTCCATTGACTTGTACTTTGGCGTCGTTCTGTCGCTTGTGCTTGAATCATCGCTTCCGACAGATACATTCCAGTTTCCCCTTGCCCTGCCGGTGTCAACTGGAGTTTTCTTGACGATTGATGAGTAAAGGGCGAAAGCGTAAGCCCTGAGGACTTTCTTTATCTTCGCCTTCTGCTTGTCGGCGTATTTGTCAAGAGGAACAGACCATCTAGCCATTCTTCCGCCTCCGTGGAAATACAATTCTGAGGGCAAACGCAAGCCTGTATCTGAGCGGAGAATTCATAAGCTCAAGGACAAGCTCGTTGGATATGGACTGCCTGTCCTTTCTTAGTGAGTTTATGCCCTTTCTTATCATTCTGCTTGTCTTGCCGCTCATTCAATCACCTTGCCTGTATCTTCCAGTATATAGCATCTCCGCCGTCAGGAGCGAACGGAACAACGTTAACTGCCGCATAGCTTTTCCCGCCGAACCTTACGGTGTCGTTGACGCAGGGCTTGCCGTCAAGCGCGGCCATAAGCAGGATGTCCCCGGCCTTTATGTTCGTGCCGTCAACCTTGCTCATGGAGAAGCTGCTCTGTATCGCGTAGCCGGAGAAAGCCTCGGCGTCGCTGTACTCGTCAGTCGCCGGGTCGTACTTCTTTCCGCCACGGACTATCTCGCATTTCGCTCCATACTGCCGTATTTTCTCTGCGGCCTTGTTTCTGTAAGGCGAATAGTTCATACGCGCTCCACCTTGCCGACAAGTATTCTGCTCTTTCCAGTGTCAACGTAAAGCCCCCTGAGCTTCGTGTTGACGGAATCGTACAGCGTCTTGTCGGCAGTCTCCCGATTTGTCCTTGAGTACGTGAACGACAGAGATGTTATGTTTTCCGACACTACATCGCCGTTCTCGTTGTCCTTGTGGAAAAGCTCAGAGCCGTCAACAGTAATCATCGCGGCGTCGCAGACAGCCTGCTTCAGGCAGTTCGGTATGCCGGTGATTTCGTTTCCCTCATAGTCCTTGAGGTTTTTTCTTGGAAATCTGAGAGCCTGGCTTGCGGACATCTTCTTGCCGTACCACCTGAACATATTGTCTATGTAGTCAGTGGCGCGGACAAGGCACTGCTCCTTTGCCTCGCCTTCAATGTCTTTCCATTTGGAGACACCGCGGGCTGAAAAATAATCGTCAGCAAACTCAACAGAAACGTATGAGTCTGCGTTTTCCAGTCCTGTTCCGTCCTCAACAACCATTTTCCAGCCCTTTGCTTATTTTGCGGATTTAGCGCCAGTCGCCTTTGCAGCGTCAGAAATTTTTTCTTCTTTCTGCTCCTGCTTCGGAGCGGTCTTCGCTACAAGCGAGTAGCCGTCAAGCTGCGCCTGTCTTATTGTTTCAGGAGAATCGTACACATCAGCGTACTTGTCCCCTTTCTTCATCTTTACTGTAGCCATTTCTTACTCCAAGAAAAGCCCGCTGAAAAATGCGGGCTTGTTTTTTATCCCAAGATAGGAACAATAAATTCCGGCTTGATTACGCCTACGCCCCATGCGAGGTTGACCTCAAGGCGGACGCGCTTGTATTCAGGATAAACGCAGACACCAAGAGCAAGTCCTGTTTTCGGGTCTATTATTGTGCGCTGCTCAATGGCCTGGTCTCCAAGAGTTGTGTTAGGAACAGTTCTTGTGGCAAGCCATACAGACGAACGCGGGAACGCGAGCGACGCAAGATAGTTAGCGCCGATTGTTACAGCGGCGTTATCTGCCACGTCTTCCTGCAACGGAGAAATAAGTCTAATTGAAGTTGCGCCTGATGCCGCATTTTCAGCGATTACATAGGAATTACTGCCGCTTCCGAATTTTACAAGGTCGCCTTTTACAAATGTTCCTGTTCCGGTGTCAACAGGAACAATGTATTCTCCCTGACGCGCTCCGCCGTTCACAAGATAGCCGTCTCCAGTGCCTTTTGTGTGAGAGCCGAAGCCAGCGGACTCACGGATGTCGAATCCGCTGATACGTCCGAATACCCCGCGCCGGAGCAAATCGTCGTTGCCGGAATCGCTTACGCTCTGCAAATTCTTCAGGTTGCGGAGATTCTCGGAAGCCTCTGGATTCAGAACAAGCTCAAGGTCTGTCGTCGGCGCGCCTTTCTTCTTGAGCTGCATAAGAGCCTTGTTCAAGTCTGAAATATCACTTGCGAACGGAGTTGTTCCGCTTGTGCCTACGCTGTTTCCGGCGTTGAGACCCTCTGAAACAATTACGCTGCACGCATCATTTTCAGCCTCGTTTATAAGACCGCGCATCGCCTCGGTCATCTGGTTTTCAAGCATCGGAAGATGCGCTGCGCCAAGCGCGGTTTCATCGTTTCCGACAATGATAATGTCCTGCGCTCTTGACTTTGTGATTTTAAGTGTTCTGTTTTTAATTTCAACATCTTCAACATCAGGAGCTTTTGCCGCCGGTGTCGCATCACGCGCTTTCATGGCAGTGCTTACAGGAAAATTGATTTTCTGCCCAACCGCGATAGATTCTGAGCTTGAGTCGCGTGTAACCGCCGACAAGACACCTGTCATTTCCCTTGCTACGACATCAAGTGAGCGAAGCAATGAAGGAATCAACATTGGAATAATTTTCATTTTTCAACACCTCGTTTAGTCTACGACCTTGCCGCCTTTGAGAGCGAACTCCATAAGCTGCTGGTCATTCATGTTTTCAATCTGCTGGGAAGTGAGCTGCTTGTCGTTGCCATAGCCGGACGGAGCAGAGCCTGCCGCGCCGCCTCCTGATGCGGCATTGCGGATATACGCCTTGCCCTCGCTTGTCATAACAAAGCTGTTCACAACCTCGCCGATTGTGTGGTTGTCCTTATCAAGGAACACAGTCTTTCCGTTCATTTCATTCGGCTCGAAGTTGTTCATTGAAGTTATTCTTGCAATGAAGCCGTCTTTCAGTCCCGGAATAATGTCAAGTTCCTTAATACCGTCTTCAATTGACTTGCTGAACAAAGCATCAAGATACTGTTTCTTGTAGGAATCCCTTGAATCGGAGATTTCTTTAAGAGATTTCTTGGACTGCTTGTCCAAGTCTGCAATCTTGGCCTCGTACTGCTGCTTTGTTACCTCGTCGCCTTTATTTGCCTTTTCAAGCAAATCATTCAGACTGGTAATTTTAGCCTCGTACTCGCCATTGCTGCTCTCGTATTCAGAAATCCGCTTTTTCAGCTTGACTTCGTTTCCTAGAAGCTCGTCGCGCTTCTGTATAAGCGCACGCTCGCCAGCATCTTTTTCCGCAAGAATGGACTTGATTTTATCCTCTGTGGACACATCTTCCTTTCCCAAAAGTTCAGTCAAGAAATTTTCATCTAACATTGATTTATCCCCACCTTGTGAGTTTTAGATATGATTTTTCGGCCTTGCCTATACGGAAATCAGCCCTCGGCATCATTCAGTAGCTATCATTCAAAATTTAGAATACATTGTAATTATGTCGTTGTCAAGTTCGCAATTGCGAACTAAAAACAAAATCTGACATACTTCTTATTCTTCATCTTTAAGTTTTTCATTCAGCTCTTTGATTGTCAGAATTCTTCCGTTCTCGACAAATGAAGTTATACTTTTGCCTTCTTTATACATTTTGAACCTAGATTTTCCAAGAATTTCTTTTTTTACTGCATCATTTTGTTTTTTTAGCCAACTTCCAAAAGTAACTTTATCAGAAATATATCCGTATTCACTTGATCTGCTTTCTCCGTCAATATATCCAAGATACGGAATTACAAGGCATCTGCATCCTCTGTGCCTAGGAATAGACGGACATTCTCTTAATGACTTAAAAAGATGACCGTCATCATTCGCACATACAAGGCAGCTACGAGCATCAAGGGTTGCCAAATATTCATATTTGAAATTTGTGCTGTTGTCGCCAAAGTATTTCTCATTTTCCTGAAAAATCTTGTTTCTTGTCTCACTTGCAAATGACTGGAGCAAAGTTCTCGTGTTAGACCATACAGAATTTCTTAAAGCATTTATGCTTCCTGGATTTGTGAGTTGCGCTGTCTTTGACACACTCCCAACAACATTGTCAACAATATCTTTCGTAGGAATACCAACTAAATACCCTGTTCTCACAGCGGAGTCCCATACATTGTAAAGACCAGACTCTATACCATTAAGGTAGCTTTGGTATGTCAAGCTGTCTCCGGCAGGCTTAAAAACAACAGCTGTCTTTATCTGTTCAAAAGATGGATATAAAAAATTGACATTTCCGCCTTTTATTTTCTTTATTTGGTCTTTCACACTGTCAAGTATTTTTTTCTGTTTCTTTAATTCGTATCTTATAACAGAATCAACATCTGTTTTATTATCAACGTTTTCCCTTAAAGATTTTGCAATATCCTTAATTTTTCTTGAAATTTCCAAGTAGCGTTTTTTTGTTGAAATGTCATGTGTTTGTTTTATGTAAAATGATATATCTTTATTTGCTTTATCTAGCAAAGATATTATTTCATTTGCATGTCCGTTTTTATACTTCTCAAAATAAATCTGATGTTTTATAGCAGAGTTTTCCAGTTCATTCATATACTATTAACTCATAATTTCAAATTCTTCTTCTGAAAAAGGAATTCCATTCAGATAATCATCGCATTCAGTTTCTGCCGTGTATGTAAATAACTCTCGTGATAAACAAAATCCAAAAGGTTTGTCTAATAGTTTCATTTTATCACAATCAACCCATTTTGCACATACCATGCAGATACACATATTTTTCACAATACACAACCTCAAGCAGAAACATGAAGAATGATATTTCAAATGATATTCTGTATAAACACTTCCAAGCCAAGGCTTTTGTAATGCCAGTATCCATGCTCGATTCTTTTTCTGCTGTTGCTTTCATAAAGCACGACAAGCCATGCTCCGCTTTCTCCCTGGATTATCCTAGGATTGCTCGCCCTGTCGCCAATAGAATCAAGGCACTTCTTCGCATCAGCTCTTGTCAAGAAAGAACGTCCGCAAACTATGCGAAAAACCATTTTCTACAACCTCCAACACACACTTTATTTTCGCACATACAAACTAAGACTGCTCTGAAATATCATTTTGAATTGCAGCATATTGAGCATTTTTAGACATCTGCTCCTCATCAATTTCAGCGTTCATCTCATTAAAATCACGTTCCGCAGAAAGTATCTCGCCGTCTTTCAGGTTGTCGAACAAATCACGCTTTGCAATTCCTCCGCTTTGCCACAAAGCGACAAGCGCAGTAATCTGCTGGGCACTCATCGTAGAAACGTCATAGTCTGTGTTGAAGCTGACTTTAACATCTTCTTCTGCCAGTTCTTTACCAGAACTCCATTCAAGATATATCTTTACAAGTTTGCTGAAAATAATTGAAAGATTTATCGCAAACTCAGCAAGAACAGAATTTTCAGCCGCATGATGAAGCCTTGCAGTTTCAGCAGCCTCAACGCCTTTCCTCTCGTGGGATATGATTCTTGCTCCAAGAATAGCCATTCTATCCTCATCTGCACTCATGGCGGCAGCTATTGATGAACAGCCTGCACCGCCGTACTCAAGATAGTGCATGCTTGCTCCGGCAGGAAGATTCACGACTATCGAGCCGCCAAGTTTCAGAGGCTTCGCAACTTCCTCGCCGTTTATCATTTCAATCTGCGGATCCGCCCCCTGCGACCACGGAGTAGGAACACCTGACCAGTGAAGGCCGTTTTCATAATCAGCAGATTTCCTCAGATGAGAAAGATTAACATTTGCCACATCCTCAATCATAGATTCTGACGGCATATCGCTTGATGACAGAAAATAAAACGGAATCTCCCTAAATTTGCCTTTTTTTGAACTTGGATATACCTGCTTGATAATATTCTCATTGCTATCATAAAGGGTCTGTCTGTAATATCCAGTTTTGTCAATCTCGCATACACGCCGGTATTCTTTCATTTCGGTCGTATATTGAGCTGTATCAACTTCTACAAGCTCCTTGAAGATTACATATTTCAGGCTCTGCTTTCTGCCGTTCGTCTGCCATTTCCATTTGGTTATTGATTCCGCCCTGTAGAAAACCATATAAGCGTACTGGTCGCTTTCCTCAAAATCACGCTGGCTTCTGACTTCCTTTAAATCTGGCATATCGACAAGAACTCCGCCCCAGTTCGTGATGATAGCATCACGTGAGCATAACGCTCCAAACTGATTGAGGGAATGACCTTTGCCGTCAACATTCTCAAGGTATTTTTCCATGCCATTAGGAACATTAACAATGAGAGGTTTGCGGTTGAGCATGCCGCTCAGCCCATCAAGAGTTCTGCCGGTCGCATTGAAGAACTGTGCCCTCATAATGTAATCACGATAGTCTTTATCATCCATGCCGGATGAGCGAGGAATATACACTTCATCCGCGGTTTTTACAGAATCTTCACCTTGAACAACGTCGCGGCATTTTTTCCACTTTGGAAGATATTTCGAATAAACATCGCTGTAATCAAAAACAGTCCTTGGCAACCTCCATTTTTTTATTTACAAATTAATATTAGACACCTAGAACTCTTCCGACAGACATATTTCGTAGCTCAAGGTTTTCACATCCATACCTCAAGGCATCTGGGATATGGCTAAAATCATGTTCAGGGGTGTTGGTTATGCAATCTGTAACAGAATCTCTTTTCCACGCATAGTTACTGAACGCCTCAATTGTATTATTACACTTCGGGTGTATTATAATATGATAATCTTGAAGCTTTTGTATTCCTCCAAGAACACTTCCTGCACCTTTTCTACATCCATACAATCCAATAAGTCCAAGTTTTCTAAGTTCATTTATAGTTCTAGGATCTTCACTATCGCCTGCTATTTTTGCATTTCTAAAACCAGCGGAAATAAGCTCATTTGCTATCATACTGTTCTCCATAGTCACAGCATAAAACTCATAGTAAATATATATTATTTTATTATCAACATCACAGTATGCCCCGACAAAAGCAGTAGGATCATTGTATCCAAAATCCATTCCATTACAAGAAACAAATTTGCTTGTTGATTTTAAGACATGACTAATGTCAAAAGTTTTTGTTTCCCAATTGTCAAAAATAAGCCCCTCTGCAATACCCCAATCACCGTCTCCTTCAATTCTGTAACGCCTTGGATTTTGTATCTTCATCTGCTCAAACAGTGCAATATCATCCTCTCCCAAAAACTCATTATTCTTAAAGGAAGTTGTCATAGCAAGAATATTGCTATCATAAACATCAAAGAAACGTTTTTTTAACCAGTGTCTATCACTCCATGGGTTGAATGTAAGTGTTATTTGCTTAAATAAAGGTTTTTGCAGTTCTCCACGTATAGACAAATCTATTTTATTGAAATCAGCTTCGCTGTTTATCTGAAATGCTTCTTCAAACCAAACCCAGCAAAGAACTCCTTCATCAGCTGTAATAGATGTTATTGATAACGGATCATCCATACCCCTAAAATATATCTTCTGACCGCTAGGTTTGTATGTAAGTGTAAAATCTCCACCAGGAATCTTCCACAGATGTTTTACTCCAAGTTTTTCAATAGCCCACACTAACTGTGCACGTGTACTATTTCTGTTTAAATAAACATGTTTTCTTAACACAAGAACATTAGGCTTTAATCCGTACTTATGGTAAAATTCCATAATCTTGAATACATACCAAATAGCAGTGGTGCATGACTTCTTGCTTCCACGACCCCCTTTTACTACTCTATAACGACCTTTAAAATTCCAAAATTTATTATATCCTCCTCCAACTATCTTTGATATAGATACTGAGGGAATAGCAATACTCTCATTCATCATGAATATCATCAACAAATGAAACAGGAGAAATTGTGATAGCATTATCAGATTCAACCTGAGTTCTATCACTCCATTTAAATCTATTCTTCATGTTAAAAATCCAAGTAGCGGCATTTATTTTCTGTGTTCCAAGGGCGCCAGCCCTTCCAAGCTTCTGCCACCAAGCCTCAGATATTTCAAGTCCTTGCTTATACGCTTTTTCAAACTCTTTGTGCTCTTTACACCATCTATAAAAAGTATCTTTCACAATACCAAGATTTACACAAACTTCCACAACGGATTCGCCATTTTCAAACATAGATGGCAACTGTTCTGCAATCTTTCTTGTGTACTTTGTTTTTCTTCCTGCCATATTGTTTTCACCATTACATATATATAATTACTAGTTTTAAGGAGTCCGAATTTACAAAAAAATTATTTTTTTACAGACAGTTTTCTTTCTGTTCTTTCAAGGCGAGCAGCATTAAGCTCATTTCCATAGAACGACATTCCATGCTCACAGGCATATCTCGCAGTGTAACCAAGTCCACAACAAGGGTCTGTTATCGTTTCTTTATCTGAAAAAGGAGCAAGGGCATTCAGTAATAGGTTATATCCGTGAGAATGATAGACAGTCTGCACATAATCATTTTTGAGTCCAAGATTTCCATTTTTTGAGAATATATTCAAAACCATTGGTCTAGGAGGAGAGCTATATAAACATTCTATAGAATGCTCTAAAACCAGTCCTTTGCTATTTGCTATTTCAATAAGCTGATTATTGTATTTTACTCCATACTCAATAAATATAGGAGACTCTTTTTTTGTATATTCAATAGCAACGTCAAATATACTGTTAAGAAACTTTACAAGGTCTGTTTTTTTCTTCTCTGCACCTGTCATTTTGTTATTGAGAGTCTGCCAATATTCAAGATTTCCCCATGGAGGATCGCTATAAAAAACATCTATTCTGTTTTCTCCATACAATTCATCAAGATTATCATGTATATCGCCGCAGCGAATTCTATGATTTCCAATTATCTTAATCATGTCTAATCCTCCAAATCATCTATAAAGTACTTCGTCTGTCTATTTGTAGGCCTTTTTCCAAGGGCTGACTTAAAATCAAGGTGCTGAACAAGAAAAGGAAGCTTCATTAAATAGTCAATCTTGTACTTATTAAGAGTGAATGCAATGTAAGTATCACTAGGATAAGTCCATGTCTTGTAATGCTTAAAATACCATTCCTTGAACTCAGCTACATTATTCCAATCATAAAGCTTATCACACACAGATTTAGGAAAGTAATTACACTGATTCCATGCGAAAATTCTACCTTTTCTCCATTCTGTTTTTAACTCTGATTTTGAGCATGCGCTTTCAAACATTGAAATAACTGAATTTGGATATTCGGAAATAGTTTCTTCACACCTTGACTGGAAATTCTTGCATAACTGAACATCATCATCAAAGAATACAAGCCCAGTGGAATTGTCGCTTATCTTATAAGTTTCTATATATCTCTCGAACAATCCATCCATTCCACTCATTGTAATTTGAAGAGATGGAAGCTGGGATTTCATTATAGCTACATTATCTATTCTTTGCTGGTTGTTTGCTGTACATAAAACCCTGTATTCTATTTTCATATCACACCTCTGATGAAGTTTTTTTTTCACAATTTTCATAATCAAACATTGGGCTTATTCTTTTCGGTCTGCTTTTCACAGTTACACTTACATTTTCTTCATGGCCAGCAAGGTTAGGAATAGTAACAAAAACATTATTGAAATCTTTTTTTTCTAAAAACCTGTTGAACATCAAGTCATCAGCTTGCATTTTTATATATTTTTTATATGCTCCAATAGTTTCACACTCACCAGATATACAAAAGTCATAAAATAAGCAAGCAATTTTCTTAGGAATATATGTACATAACAAATAACATCCGTCTTTGGCAGAATAAAAACCTTCTTTTTTTACCTGACAAAACCAAGACGCATTTTTATTGTTTTTCTGAACGGGAAAAGAGAAAACTATAACATCACTTGGATATTTAGAGATATAC
>ERZ1034865.251-NODE-251-length-37861-cov-19.476141_pt1 | contig 37861 bp, 28 predicted proteins | sample MGYA00520632_ERZ1034865 | MGnify/ENA primary metagenome ERZ1034865 (study PRJEB33766, sample SAMN09781738) | gut metagenome | biome: gut microbiome | host: Homo sapiens | place: Madagascar | study: EMG produced TPA metagenomics assembly of the PRJNA485056 data...
GAAATTAATAAATAAAACATTTGTCGCACCCCACGTGGGTGCGTGGATTGAAATAGATAGATGACAACAAAAAAAGGGGTTGCAAGGGGTCGCACCCCACGTGGGTGCGTGGATTGAAATTTTGATAAGTTTGAAATTAATAAATAAAACATTTGTCGCACCCCACGTGGGTGCGTGGATTGAAATACCTCCAAATAATGCTTCAAAGGGAGCAAAAATGTCGCACCCCACGTGGGTGCGTGGATTGAAATTTGTCGTGGTGGGAGAAAGAGGGCATCACGACTATAGTCGCACCCCACGTGGGTGCGTGGATTGAAATTCGTCAAATGTCCGTACCTGCATTGCTTTTAAAAGTCGCACCCCACGTGGGTGCGTGGATTGAAATTCCAACTTGGAACTTTCCTTTTCGCCTCCTCCCGTCGCACCCCACGTGGGTGCGTGGATTGAAATTGAAAGGCCGTCTCGCCCTGAGCTGAGGCTCCCTTAGTCGCACCCCACGTGGGTGCGTGGATTGAAATTGGGAGGCGATGAGGGCATACGGACGCAGGGAGGGAGTCGCACCCCACGTGGGTGCGTGGATTGAAATTCATCCGTCACCACGTGTGGATTATCAGGGTACTCCGTCGCACCCCACGTGGGTGCGTGGATTGAAATTGCTCGGAGGACATTTCCGGCGCTTCCGCCCCCTGTCGCACCCCACGTGGGTGCGTGGATTGAAATCTATCCATCTTCGTAACGCCGTTTCCCAATATAGTCGCACCCCACGTGGGTGCGTGGATTGAAATTTTGTCTGGCTGAAACTCAGCCCCTTGCACCAGTCGCACCCCACGTGGGTGCGTGGATTGAAATTTTGACGCTAAGTCCAGTCCCACATAGCACTCCTGTCGCACCCCACGTGGGTGCGTGGATTGAAATACGAGATACCTGCGGCTTGATGTAATGGCTTGAGGTCGCACCCCACGTGGGTGCGTGGATTGAAATATTTGATGAGCAAAGGTTTAGGTAAATCTTTTGTGTCGCACCCCACGTGGGTGCGTGGATTGAAATGCCTCCTCCCTGCGTCCGTATGCCCTCATCGCCGTCGCACCCCACGTGGGTGCGTGGATTGAAATATCGTCCAGCTCGCGGTGTCCTCGGAATTGGAGGTCGCACCCCACGTGGGTGCGTGGATTGAAATTCACCGGTGTCACCGGCGGTGATCTCGCAGCGCTGTCGCACCCCACGTGGGTGCGTGGATTGAAATCGAACTCGCAGGAGCCGGTGAGGACGTGATGCCAGTCGCACCCCACGTGGGTGCGTGGATTGAAATTGTCAGGTTTTGTATCTGCTCACGCTGTGACTTGGTCGCACCCCACGTGGGTGCGTGGATTGAAATATCGTCAAGCGCTTCATGGAGGACTTGGCCCACAGTCGCACCCCACGTGGGTGCGTGGATTGAAATAACAAAGTTTATTGCGTTGTTGTTTTGTTTGTGTCGCACCCCACGTGGGTGCGTGGATTGAAATTTCGCCACGGAGATGGTGACCTCCGGGCCGTTGGGTCGCACCCCACGTGGGTGCGTGGATTGAAATAACGACATCAACCGCGCCTATCTGGAGCGGTTTGAAGTCGCACCCCACGTGGGTGCGTGGATTGAAATTGCGACTGGAGCGCGGACAGCGGCACCGGCGACACGTCGCACCCCACGTGGGTGCGTGGATTGAAATCCTTCATCGCCTCCGTCGTGTTGAAGATCTCCTTCGTCGCACCCCACGTGGGTGCGTGGATTGAAATTTCACGGAGCCGTCAACGTTGGAGTCCGAGTTCAGTCGCACCCCACGTGGGTGCGTGGATTGAAATTCAAAGACGGTGGGCAATATGTCCGCAGCCGTGGGTCGCACCCCACGTGGGTGCGTGGATTGAAATCTCCGCGGCCGCGAGGCTCAGGCGGCAGATGCCTGTCGCACCCCACGTGGGTGCGTGGATTGAAATCGCAAGGCCACACGTATGAGAGTTATGCCAAGTTCGTCGCACCCCACGTGGGTGCGTGGATTGAAATCTTGTCATCCGGGGTGTCGCACACGACAACGGGGTCGCACCCCACGTGGGTGCGTGGATTGAAATCGCTCCCTGTGATCGACAAGCATCTGCACCGTGGTCGCACCCCACGTGGGTGCGTGGATTGAAATTTTGTTACTATGGAGGTCAGCCGGGCAAGCTCTTTGTCGCACCCCACGTGGGTGCGTGGATTGAAATAATAATATCACACAGGAGCTGTACGACTGGCTGGGTCGCACCCCACGTGGGTGCGTGGATTGAAATCTCGACGAGATGATCAAGGCCACGGATGATGCCAGGTCGCACCCCACGTGGGTGCGTGGATTGAAATCGATGTAATTTTCCATCATTTTTGAATCATTAAAGTCGCACCCCACGTGGGTGCGTGGATTGAAATATGGAGGACTCGGCCCACACCAAGGTCGAGCTGTGTCGCACCCCACGTGGGTGCGTGGATTGAAATTTTCCAGGCTGGCGGAGTTGAGGGATTCGGGGGTCGCACCCCACGTGGGTGCGTGGATTGAAATAAAAAGCCAACGTGGCGGCTGCCGAAATTCGTAAGGAGTCGCACCCCACGTGGGTGCGTGGATTGAAATAAAAAGCCAACGTGGCGGCTGCCGAAATTCGTAAGGAGTCGCACCCCACGTGGGTGCGTGGATTGAAATCAGGAAATCCTCCCAGATCTTGGCATCACGCTTGAGTCGCACCCCACGTGGGTGCGTGGATTGAAATAGGAGCTCATGGTCGTATCCGAGGTCCGCAGCCAGGTCGCACCCCACGTGGGTGCGTGGATTGAAATATCCTTTTCGCGATGATCATCATCCCGATCATCGCGTCGCACCCCACGTGGGTGCGTGGATTGAAATTCCCTTAACCATCCGAGGACGGCCTCATATACCTCGTCGCACCCCACGTGGGTGCGTGGATTGAAATTTCGCCCACTACGAGAACAACGACTGGCGGCTGAGGTCGCACCCCACGTGGGTGCGTGGATTGAAATTATCCGTTTCGGAAGTACCCCATCAGGCCGGAGAGGTCGCACCCCACGTGGGTGCGTGGATTGAAATACACAGGATGGCCAGCATACGTGCCACGCGTCGATGTCGCACCCCACGTGGGTGCGTGGATTGAAATCGTGAAAAACGGCTACCTCAACTACCGGCGCGCCAGTCGCACCCCACGTGGGTGCGTGGATTGAAATAAATATGTGAGGTGGAAGATGTACGAGCCGAACCGTCGCACCCCACGTGGGTGCGTGGATTGAAATATCGCTGCCAAAACAGCCTCCTCCACCTTGTCCGCCGTCGCACCCCACGTGGGTGCGTGGATTGAGATACAAGCACCTACATCCTCCGTCACACGGCCTGCGCAAGCTGCCTTACCGAGAACGGCTTTATGGATTGCATCAAGAGCTGTGACTTCCTGCTGAGCAACGAAGGAAAGGCGGCCATCGTCAAGCTTCATGTTGATGGAATAGCGATGTACGCAAGAAGCTGCTATTCTTGACTATCCGGGACAGGAACTCCTTCCGCTCGCAGATAGCCTTCAGTGGCGTAGAGCGGCAGGTTTTCCATCCAACTCTGGTCAATGTAGTTCAGCATAGAGACGCGGAGACCGCGGTCAGGCTCCTATACCCATACAGGAGGAACGTCCTGACAATAACGACGGACAACGGCAGCGAGTTCGCCCGCCACGGGATCATCTCGGAGCTGCTGAACGCGCCTGTGTTCTTCGCCGATTCCTATTCGTCCTGGCAGAAGGGTGCAATAGAGAACACGAACAAACTCATTCGGCAATACATCCCAAAAGGGACCGATTTCAAAGGGCTTACCGATGAATACGTCCACTCGGTGCAATTGAAAATCAACAGGAGGCCAAGGGAAAAGTTAAACTTCTCCACTCCGAAGGATGAGTTTTTCAAATATTTGTTGTAATGTTGCACTTGCTTTTTGACTCTGCCTATAAAACAATTCTCTAGAAAAAATTGAGTGTCTCTGATTATATACTTACCTTTGCCATATTAATAGAAAGGCTGTAACATAATATGAAAACATTATTATCACTACTTACGATATTGAGTTTGATGTTTTTAAGCTGCTCAGCTTCGTCAGTCGAGTCAGATGAAGACAACAAGATTGCAGACCGCCCTATCACGCCCAAAGAAATGCAGAGGATGATGGGACGTGGCTTTGATGTACAATGGGCTGAATTTAGTAAGAAGATTGAACTCTACGGAGAGGACGAGGTCAAAGCGATCAAGCAGAAAGGATTCAATACGGCAAGAATACGCACGAAACTATCTGCCGACGAAAAGCTTTTCCAAGTTCTCGACCGATGTATAAATGACTGCCTCAATAATGGTATTATACCTGTATTGGCATACAATGCTCTAGACTATGAGTTGAATCCCAATGAAATGACATTGGCAAAATGTGCCGAATGGTGGAAAAAAATAGCTGAGCATTATGCCCACTCTTCACACCGCCTCGTATTCAACCTTAATATAGAATGGAGCGATGTGGCAGGAAAGGATTATGAGGCAATCAATCTCTATAATCAGACTATGGCTGATATTATCCGCCAATCAAACCCCACCAGAATTCTTATCCTGTCGCCAGCCAGACTTTCGAGTCCGGCATATTTGGATCAGATGGTGATACCAACCTCGTGCGGTGACTATGTGATGGCAGAGTGGCATCTCTATGCTGCTGGGCCGAGTAAGGATCCTAACAGCAAAAAATATTGGCTGACAGGCACAGAGGAGGAAATGCAGAATATACGCGACATTATAAACCTCGGTGTGGAATGGCAGGAGCGTACATGTATCCCTACTTGGGTTGGTGCGTGGATGCCTGGCAACTACAATAAAGGTGACGACTATACCGTTGAAGAACAATGTGTGTTTGCATCGTTCATGAAATCAGAACTGGAGAGGCATGACCTCCCATGGGCGGTAAACAGTCTCGATAAGTTCTACGACATATACAACAACTGCTGGTATGATGATATGCTGACTCTTATAGATGTTCTTGCAAAATAAGTTTAAGTTCAAAGGCAAAAGAAGATAAAACGAACGTTGCCATTTTTGCATGCAGATATTCTGGCATGAATACTCTGATGCAAAAAATGGCAAAAAATCACATGAATATACTATTCAACATGTTTTTGAGAGACTTCACCTTGACGTTTCCCTCGGCTTTGGTCTACCCGTTATCGCATTCGGCAAAACTGATAGGCCGCCGCTTTCCCCAAAGCGACGGCCTGTTGTATATAAAACGAACTTAACAAATAGACAACAAAAAGAACTTTTGTCTGTCCAAGGACAAAGGTATCAAGATTTATCGAATATCCAAAACTTTTTCGTAATTTTTTAAAACGATTTTTGCGTCAATTGTTCATGAAAGCACCGTTGTTTGCTTACAGATTGATGCAAAATGCCGCTTCGAGACACTTCTGAGGGGGATTCTGTGCAAGATGATCCGGCGATGTTCCGTCTCGACCGCACCATTGGTGGCGGCAAGATTTAAAAGGTTTTTACCCGTTCCTGTACTCACTTGGTGTCATTCCTGTGTGTGCCTTGAAGAACTTGTAGAACACGGACGGATTCGGGAAATGCAGTTTGAAAACGATCTCCTTAATGCTGTCGTCGGTGTACTTGAGCATATTCTTGGCCTCCAGAATCACGAACGAGTCGATCCAGTCCGGCGCCGACCGTCCGCTTACCTGCTTGATAAGCTTGGAAAGGTATTTGGGTGTCAGGCCAAGATGGCTCGCATAGAAGGCCATGTTCCTTTCTGAGGTGTGATGCTCGGTGACGAGCGCCATGAAATGCTCGAAAATCAGTTTTACTCTCGTGTTGACCGCCGCTCCAGGCAACTCGGGGGTTCTGGCCGCACTCTTCTCCATTAGTCCTCCGAGAACATAGAACAGCGAAGCTATCAAAGAACCGACCGCCTCCCTTTTGTTCGGCACATCCGAGGACAGGATTACCCCTATAAGATCCAAATATTTGGAACAGAATGCGATGTTCCTGTCGTCAAGCTGAATGCATGGTTCCGTCAGCAATTTCAGCCGATCGTCGAAAATTTTCTTAAAGTCGAAACTTATGCTGGAAAGATACTCCTTGGAGATCGCCACGACAATGAACTCGAATCCGTTGTCGCCTTCATTGCCCAGCCTGTTTATCTTTATGATGTTCCCCGGGGTGCCGATGAACAGCGTACCCTTGACCACTTTGTAAGACCGAAGGTTGATCTCCACGTTCAACTCTCCTGATTTGCAGAAAATCGCGATGTACGCATCGCTGCGGCAAGGATATTTCAGAAATTGAAGGTTGTCGCTATACTTCACGTCCATGATGAAGAAATCGTCTTCAAGCTGGATCTCGTTCTGGACGGGAACGAGTTTCCTGATCTGTTTAAGACCTATGTTCAATAACGAATCTGGCATTCCATAAAATGTTTTTAGCGTCTGGCGGCAAAATTAGGAAATATTCTTGTCATTGCAAAATTTCGCAATATTCTACCTTTTGACAATTATGGAGTCCAATCGTTCATTCTAATGGTATAATTTGGCAGTCAATTTGTAGTGAAGCCTATCGCTTGTAAGAAGAACAAAAAATTTATGAATATGAACAAGTACATTGTCAAAATCTCAACATTGGTCGCTATGGCTCTTGTGCCAGTTGCGATGAATGCCCAGCAGACGTTGACGCTGGAGCAGTGCCGCGAAATGGCAATCGAGAACAACAAGACCTTGAAACAGGCCGAGACCAAGATTGAAATGGCAGGCTATGACCGTAAGATAGCGTTCGCGAATTATCTCCCGAATATCTCGGCGACAGGGGCGTACATCTATAACGCCAATGACATCGCCCTTGTCAGCGACGTGACTTCCCAGAAGCTGCAGAATATGGGAACCCTTATCCATTCTCAGGTACAGGGTTTCGCCCAGGAGCTGATGACTGCGATAAAATCCAATCCGGCGGCCGCTCTTGAATATGCCAACAGCCCTATGTGGCAGACGGTTCTCGGAGCGCTTTCGCAGACGGATATGTCACAGACAATCAACGCCCTTGGCAAGGAGATCGATGACGCTTTCCATCCGGATATGCAGAATATTTTCGCAGGTGCGGTGACAGTTCAGCAACCGGTGTTTGTGGGAGGCAAGATCATAGCTGCCAACAAGATTGCCAAATTGGCGGAAGAGCTGTCAAAGACCCAGTACGACCAGCAGTACCAGCAGGTTATAGTTGATGTTGATCAGGCATATTGGCAGATTGTTTCCATCGCGAACAAGAAGAAGCTTGCCGATGCCTACGCCGACCTTCTTCACAAGATGGAGCATGACGTGGATCTTTCAGTCAAGGAAGGCGTGGCCACGGAGTCTGACGCTCTCCAGATAAAGGTGAAAGCCAACGAGGCGGACATGCTCAAAACCAAGTCAGACAATGGCTTGACTCTTGCCAAAATGCTTCTCTGCAAGCAGATAGGTCTTGATCTCAGCACTGAGATCGTACTTGCTGACGAAACCCTCTCCGACATTCCTGTCCCTCAGATGGGTGCCGCCAAGGATCTCGAACAGATCTATGCCGACAGGCCGGAGACAAAGAGCCTTGAGCTGGCCTCTCAAATCTATGACGGAAAAGTCAGGGTGGCAAGAGCCGACATGATGCCGAAAATAGCTTTGATGGCTTCGTATTCGGTGACCAATCCTAATATTAAGAATGGATTCCAGAAGGACTGGGGTGGATTCTTCAATGCCGGCGTGATGGTGAACATTCCGATCTTCCACGGATTCGAAGCCATGAGCAAGACTCGTAAGGCCAAGGCGGAGGCCACTCTCTACAGAACTCAGCTTGAAGATGCCAAGAACCTCATCAATCTACAGGTCACCCAGTTACGCAAGCAGGAAGGCGAGGCGTTCGAGAAGCTCACGATGGCTCAGAACAACCTGTCCAGCGCTGAGGAGAATCTCCGCACCGCGACTGTCGGCTTCGAGGAAGGCGTGATCGAGACCAACACCGCTCTCGCCGCCCAGACCGCTTGGCTGAAGGCTCATTCTGAATATATCGACGCTGGAATCGAGCTCCAGATGCTTGCCGCCAACCTGAATAAGGCGGAAGGCAACAACCATGCTCAGACAAAATAAGTTAAGGGATAATAATAAAAAACAAAGAATATTATGGAAAAGGAAAAGAAAAGCTACAATCTTGTGATTGGCATTGTGGCGCTGATCGTAATCATCCTTCTGATCGCCGTCATCGGCTATTTCGTCTCTAAACCTAAGCCTCTGATGATTCAGGGCGAGGCAGAGGCCAGTGAGTATCGTGTGTCCGGCAAGGTTCCGGGCAGGATCGAGGAACTTTACGTCAAGGAAGGCCAGATGGTCCACAAGGGAGACACCGTCGCCCTCATCGACTCTCCTGAGGTACGTGCCAAGCTGGCGCAGGCCAACGCCATCAAGGCGGTTGCCAGCTCACAGAGCAGAAAGGCTCAGAACGGAGCCCGCAAGGAGCAGATCGCCGGAGCCTATGAGCTTTATCAGCAGGCTCTTGTGCAGGAAGACGTGATGAAGAAGTCTTTCGACAGGATCCAGAAGCTCTATGACCAGAAAGTCATCGCGGCTCAGAAATACGACGAGGTAAAGGCCAAGTACGATGCCTCCGTCGCTCAGACTAAGGCTGCCAAGAGTCAGTATGACATGGCTGTCAACGGAGCGCGCGAGGAGGACAAGGCTGCGGCCAAGGCTCTCGTCGATCAGGCTAACGGCGCGTTGATGGAGGTGGAGTCTTATCTGAGCGAGCTGTACCTTACGGCTCCTGCTGACGGAATCATCTCGGCTCTTTTCCCTAAGGTCGGCGAGCTTGTCGGCCAGGGAGCGCCTGTCGCCAGCGTTACTGACCTGAATGATGTATGGTTCACGTTCAATGTACGTGAGGACTACCTCCACGGCATGAAGCAGGGCGACAAGATCACGGTGATCATCCCGGCCCTTGACGGCAAGGAGGTTCCGGCCACCATCAACTATGTGGCTGTCCGTGAGTCCTACGCCACGTGGAAGGCCACCAAGGAAACTGGTATGTACGATGCCAAGACCTTTGAGGTCAGGGCCGTTCCGGATGTGACGGTGGACGGCATTCGTCCTGGTATGTCCGCAATCGTTAAGTAAGGGCTATCATCATGACTAATTGGCAGAGAATAATTGCGGTGGCCCGCCGCGAGCTCAGGATCATCAGGCAGCGTCCGATCTATCTTCTGGGTTCGGTAGGCGTGATAGCCTTCTGCGCCATATTCTTCCTGACATTTCTGAAGGACGGTCTGCCGAGTGATGTTCCGATCGGTCTTGTGGACTACGACTACTCGTCCACCTCAAGGAATTTCTGCCAGCAGCTGGACGCCACCCAGTTGGGAAAGGTTGTCCACTACGATTCGTTCGCGGCTGCCAGAGAAGACATGAACAGAGGCAAGATCGCGGCTGTCTGTGTCGTTCCTGTGGGGATGAACGATGACATCCAGGCGAACCGTCAGCCGAAGATCACGTTCTACGTCAACGGCTTGTACTTCGTCAGCGGGGCGCTTGCGTGGAAGGATCTTCTTCAGATGGTCAATCTGACCAACGGAGCCGTGCAGAGGCAGGCCTTCAGGGCAAGAGGCTACAACGACAGCCAGATCATGGGCATGATCCGTCCTGTGGACGTGGATGTCCATCAGATCGGCAACGTCGGCACCAACTACAACTACTACCTCAGCAGCGTCCTGCTGCCGGGTGTGCTGGAGATGATCGTGATAATCGTCCTGATATATTCATTGGGAGCGGAGCTTAAGTATGGTACCTCCAGGCATCTGCTGCAGACCTCCGGCAACTCGATCGTGACCGCCCTCGCCGGCAAGCTTCTGGTGTGGACGCTGACATTCTCGGCGATCGGGCTGATACTGATCCTGCTGCTCTTCCATAGGCTGCATTTTCCGTTGGCGGGATCCATCTGGAACATGTTTTTGGGCATATTCCTTATGATCTTCGCCAGTGAGGCGATCGCCATATTCATCCTTGAGATGCTTCCTGTGCCGAGGTTGGCGTTGAGTATCGGCGCTCTTTACAGCGTGCTTGGATTCTCCCTCTCGGGCTTCACGCTTCCGATAGAGGCCATGCCGCCTTACATCCAGGGACTTGCGGCGGCGTTCCCGTTGCGTCATTATTATCTGTTCTATGTCCAGGAGGCCATATTCGGAGCCGGATTCGCCGGATGGTGGAAGCAGGTGATCTACTTGCTGATCTTCATTCTGTTGCCGCTCATAGGTCTTGTGCGACTCAAGAAGGCCTACATTCATCAGAACTTCCCTAAAGACTAAGTGACATGAAAAATACATACGCAAAAACATGGATCAAGGACTTCTGGGGCATATTCTGTCATGAACTTCGACAGATTTTCTCAGACAGCGGCGTGCTGCTGATCTTCCTTGTCGCCGGACTTGTCTATCCGCTGCTTTACAATCTCGTCTACCTGAACGGTATCCTTTCTGAGACTCCCGTTGCCATTGTTGACAATTGCGACAGTCCGGACAGCCACCGCTTCATCAGGGAGATCGACGCCACCCGAGAGGTCGAGGTCGCGGCGAAATGTATGAATATGGCCGAGGCGGAAAAAATGATGCAGGAACGCAAGGTCAACGGTATCATCTATTTCCCTTCCGATTTCACGGAGAAACTGGCTCGAAACGAAACCTCCACATTCTCCGTCTATGCGGACATGAGCAGCTTCCTCTACTACAAGAACGCTCTCATGGCCACCAACTTCGTGATGCTTCATGAGATCGGTCAGATCCAGATGCAGAGGTTCTCGTCCCTCGGGATGACGGAACAGGCAGCGTCACAGACTGTCAAGCCGCTCGGCTACGAGGACAATAATCCTTACAACCGGGCATTCAACTACAGTTTCTTCCTGATCTCAGCCATCCTGATGATCATCATCCAGCAGACGTTGTTCTACGGAATGTCATTGCTGGTGGGAACCGCAAGGGAGAGGAACCGCAGTTTCGCATCGCTTCCTGACAGACTTGAAGGTCACGGTGTCGGGCGTGTGGTCATGGGACGTGGAGGCGCCTACTGGCTGCTGTACCTTGCTGTGGGCATGTACATCGCCTTCATCGTCCCGGCAATATTCGGGATCCCTCAAAGAGGTGAGTTCAAGGATGTCCTTGCGATGCTGGTCTTCTTCATCACTGACTGTGTGTTCTTCAGCATGGTCTGGAGCACGCTGATCACGAGAAGGGAATCCGTGTTCATCCTCTTTCTGGCGATGTCGCCTGTGGCTTTGTTCCTGACCGGTTGCTCTTGGCCGACATTCGCGTTCCCGGGCTTCTGGAAGGTGTTCTCCTACATATTCCCGTCCACTTTCGGCGCGCAGGGTTTCATCAACCTCAGCACTGCCGGTGGCGAGATGGGAGCGGCTGACGTGCAGATGAAGGCCATGATCATCCAGACGGTCATCTATTTCTTCCTTGCATGCGTGGCTGTCTATGCCGAGAACTGGGTACTGCGTCACAAGGAGCAGATCCGTCAGAGGAGTGAACGGATCGCCAAGCGTGTCGGCATCGACAGCGCCGAGGACGCTAAGATCATCGCCGGAGAATAGGACGTGATCCGGTAAAAAGAAAACTCCCTCCCGGATTTTGCACGTTACCAAAATTCGGGAGGGAGTTTTCTCTTTACCGGTTGCTGAACCTACCGAAGTGGCAGTCGTTCTGCGGTTATATGTCTGCTTTTATTATTCCCCTACGTGGAACGCCACGCGGAGTTCCTCGATCTCCTCGTCGGTGATCGGGTTCAGCTTGCCCAAAGGAGCGGCGAGAATCAGCGAGCGGGCGCTGAAATCTGCCACCTCAAGACGGTCGAACGTGTTGATGAGCTGGTCACCGGTCACGACGACGGAATCGTTTTCCAGCATCACGAACGGTCTCTGTTTGAACTCATCGGCGAGTTCTGTCAGATGCTCGTTGTACTGGCTCCCGAACGGGAATGTCGGGATGTCCTGAAGGAATATCCAGCTCTCCGGGATTGTTCGCACGTCGAATTTCACTCCGGTCGTGCAGAATCCCATCAGGGCAGGGGACTGGGTCAGGATGATTGAGTTGACCTTCGGGTTGCGGCGGTAGATCTCGTAATGAAGTGCCACAGAGCGGCTTGCGTTCTTCCCGGCCTCTACCATTCCGTCTTTGATCTGCACGATGTCTTCCGGCTCAAGATCCCAACGCTGCATGCTGGACGGAGTGATGAGGAAATCATTGCCTCTCCAGCGCACGGATGCCGTACCGTAGGAACTGCACATAAGCCCTTGTGAGCAGGCTCTGCGGACAATTTTGCAGATCTCCGCGCGGATCGCCCTCTCATCTGAAGGGTGCGTTACGTTCATAAAGTGTTGGAACGGAACGTTCACGGCTTTCTCGTGCTGGAGGATCTGATCCTCGCTGAGGTATTTAGGCTCTCCCAAAGTCTTGGCGTTCAGGATTGTGCGCGCGCAGAGCTCCAGGGTCTCAAACCTCTGGTAAGCATCAGCGATGTCCTCACCGGCAACCACGACACCGTGGTTCTCCATGATGACGGCCTTGTAGTCCGGGTTCTTCTTGAATTCTGCCACAATTTTCTTTCCCAGAAGCTCGCTTCCAGGGAGGGCATATTCAGCGAATCCGACAGGGCCGCAGGTCGCGCGCGCCTGAGGGATGATGCTCGTGTCCGGAACCTGGTGAACCATACTGAAGGTGACCAGTCCAGGAGGGTGGGCGTGGATTACTGAATGAATATGCGGGTTCATCTTGTAGATGGCCTTGTGGAAAGGGTACTCGGATGAAGGTCTGTGAGGTCCGATGATGGTTCCGTCAGCCTTCACGCACATGATGTCCGCCGGAGTCAGCGAACCTTTGTCAATCGCCGCCGGGGTGATCCACATATCTCCGTTCTCGTCCATGATGGACAGGTTTCCGCCGGAGGTGGTGGTCATCTCGCTGCGATAAATCCTGCCGATGATGATAGCGATCTGCTCGGCCGGATGCATCAGATTTACGTCAAGTTGTTTCATGATATTAATGAATTACATTGGAAGCCGCTTTACTTTGCCTGAAGTCAAGGTCGCTTCCCGGATTTACAATTATGCCAGCATGACCTGCCCTCCCGTCACAGGGATGGCCTGTCCGGTCTCTCCGGTCTGGTCGATGGCGTAGAGGATGGCCTTGCAGACATCCACTGGGTTGCAGCCCTTGCGCATAGGCACCTGGGCGAGATAGTAGTCCTTGACATCCTGCACGGTCTTCGCTCCCGGAACCTTGCCGGCGTTGAGGTACTGGATGAACAGGCCGTTCTCCGGATTGCTCCACAGCGGGCCGTCGTAGTAGTTGCCAGGGCAGATGCTGTTGACTTTCACCCTGTAAGGGGCGAGCTCAAGCGCGAAGGACTGGGTCAGGCCTATTCCACCGAACTTGCCGCCGGCGTAGGCGAAGTTGGCCTTGCTGCCGCGCAGGCCGCTCTTGCTGTTGACCTGGATGATGTCGGCGAAATATTCAGGATCATATTTCGTCTCGATTTTCATTATGTGAGAGGCGACCTTCGCGCAGAAGAAATAGGCTTCGTAGTTGATCTTGGTGACGAACTCGAAGTTCTCAGGGGTCATCACGTCCAATCCGCCGGCGCGGACAACCCCGGCGTTGCTGACGAACGCGTCAAGCGCGCCGAAGTTCAGAATTGTCTCCTTCATCAGGTTCCGGAGGCTCGCCATATCAGCGACATTTGTCTTTACGAATATGGCCTTGTTGGCTCCCGCCTTCTCGTTGAAGCTGGCGGCGGTCTTCTCGCCGGTCGCCTCGTTGAGGTCGGCCACCACGATGTTGGCTCCCTGGGCCATCAGCTCACGGGCGATGCCTTCTCCGAATCCCTGGGCGGCTCCGGTCACGATGATCGTGCGGCCTTCCACACGGCCTTTGGATGCACTGGAGGCCACCTTGCGGCGGTAGTTCTCCACCTCCCAGTTGTCGATGAAGTCGATCCAAGCCCGCTCCATCGGATGCTCTCCGCCGAAGCTCTGCGCATAGAACGCTATCTTCATCGCGTCCGTGAACACATCGGTGATGATCTGTGCGTTCCTGGAGCTGTCTCCCACGGCGATGAGTCCGATTCCTTTGATGAGCAGTACCTTAGGCGTGTAGCCTTTCCCGCTTACGAAAGCCTCGATTTTCTCCTCGGCCTGCTTTAAAATCTCTTCATCTGACTCGGCTTCAATGAATATGTACGAGCTCTTGCAGTACACGATGATGTCCGGGGTGAACGGCTTTGCAATCTTGTCGAAACCGGATTTTCCGGGACAATCGGTCACTGAGCCTGTCGAAGTGACTGAACAACCATCAATGAAGAAGTCCACAAGGGCGTTCTTCGTGACTTTCAAGGTCTTGAAGCCCCTTTCGGAGCGCGAGAGCATCTGCCTGATCGCCGGAACGACATCCGTAACTGTCTCCGAGACAGCCGTGTCACCCTCCGGAAGAGCGGCAACCTTGGCCTCAAGTTTTCCAAGGACTTCTGAATATATTCCCTCAATCTCAGCGGTGGTGTCCCCACCCACGAATATTCCGTGATTCTGAAGGAATATCACCTGGGGTTCCTTGCCTTTCTCAGCCTTGTAGGCCTTTATCCGGTCATAGACCTTCTTGAAAAGCGTGTAGCCCGGGTCGGTATATTCAATGTAAAGGGCATCTGGGAATATCTCCTTGCACGCGGCCTCGGCGTTCACCGAGCACATCAGGCCGTTGACAAGGGTAGGGTGGAGGTGAACCACGAAGGCGAATCCCATGCAGTTGTGCAGGGATGTCTCCACTGAAGGCCTTCTGTCCTTTGTTATACATGCCACGGAGAGGTCGTTCTTGACCTGTTCCTCACGTATCGCCGTGTCCTCATTGTAAGCCTTTTCGCCCATCTCGTTCAGAAGGGCTCTGTCAAGGACGGCAAACCCGTCCTCTGTTATCGTTGCGAGGGCGTGGCCGCTGGCCTTCACCCAAAGTCTGTTCTCATCCTTGTAGGAGGTGTTGCCGCCTCCTGCGATCACGAACCTGGAGTCCTGTCCGAACTTCCGGGAAATCGCGATAAGGTCTTCAATCTGTTTCATATTCGTGTGTCAATTATGTGTTCTGTTTGCTGAGCTGACATATTCCTAAATGGCTAATGTCTTGCGGATCAGCTCGTCTCCCGCTTCGATGGAGTTCAGCCCAGCCTGGTGTGCGGCCACCGCGCAGGCTCCACGGTAGTTGGTCTCGCGCAGCTTCTCGCTGAGCCCTTCGGCGTTGTCGCGGGTGCGCAGACGGATCGGCTCCAGCGCCGGAGTGTTGTGTTCCGAGCCGAAAGTGACGATGAAGCCCTCGTCCTGAAGGTAACCGGAATATTCCTCAAGCACGGCCGTCGTGTTGCGGGTCGTGATGAATTCCACGGACTTGATTCCGCGCTTTTTCAGCGTGTCGGCGGCCTTCTGGAGATCGCCCTCGAAGTCGGTGAAGTTGCCCTTTGCATCGTCCGCGAGGAACGGGTAGGTAGGGATTCCGCCGGCGGCCTTGATGATTTGGCAGACTGTCTCCATCGGCAGGAACGCCTTAGGATCCTCAGGCACGAACGCCGCGCCTCCGGCCTTGAGCAGTTTGCTTCTGATCTCGTTTTCCACAGCCGCCTCGTTGTCCGGTGCGGATTTCAGTGGCTGCCCGCCGAAGATCCTCTCGTAGAGGGCGAGCCTGTCCTGGATTTTGTCGGCTTTGGCGTCAACCGCCATCCTGAGAGCCTTCGCAAGGTGACGCTCACGCACCGATCCTCTGGTCAGTTCCTTGACAATATATTTGAAATCAACGTTGAATCCGGCCTTGACCTCATCCAGATGGGCGTTCAGTTTGGCGCACATCCTTTCAACCTGGGCGTTGGACTCAGCCCGTACATCGGCGAGCATCTGAGCCTCTTTGCCGCTGAGTATCACCGGATAGGCCAGTCCCTTTCCGCTCAGGTAGGTGCGTCCCGGGTTGTTCGGGTCGTTCACTCTTAATCCGGCGGCCTGGTCCTCGCTGTTCAGAGAGATGAACTCGATGTTGAACATCGGGTAGAGATGCCTTGCGGCGCATTCGTCATTCCACTCCCTGTAGCCGTCGAGGCTGTAGAAGTCATTGATTCCCACAACTTCGACACCTTCGGCGGCGGCCATATCAAGGGCTTGTCTCACGTCTTTGAAGGCGCTGAAGGAGTACGGTGTGTGCAGATGGGCGTTAACGTCGATTATCGTTTTCATATTCATGAATATTCTTTGCTCAAAGTTAGTAATAATCTTATAAAGGTCATTCTGCAATGCGGATTTTTGAAGCCGTTCGGTCAAATTTGAAATTAATTTGCTAAATTTGTGGAATATGCCACGAAATTATTTTTGGTAACATAAAACATCTTACAAATGGAAAAGAAACAACAAGGTAACATTTTCGCTATTGTGATTATGTTCTTCCTGTTCGCGATGATCTCATTCGTGACGGGATTCCAGAATCCGTTCGGAGTCATCGTGAAGCAGCAGTTCGCCGCTTCGAACTTTATGTCCCAGCTGGGCAACGCCGCCAACTTCATCGCTTATGCGTTTATGGGCCTGCCTGCCGGTATGATCCTGTCCAAGAAGGGCTACAAGTTCACCGCCCTCGCGGCCGTGACCGTAGGATTTGTCGGAGTCGGCATCACATTCCTTTCAGGAATCGCCGGAAGCTTCGCCGTATATATTCTCGGCGCGTTCATCTCCGGTTTCTCGATGTGTATGCTCAACACGGTTGTGAACCCTATGCTCAACACCCTCGGCGGCGGCGGCAACAAGGGTAACCAGCTCATCCAGTGGGGCGGATCCTGCAACTCCTTGAGCGCCACGATCGTGCCTGTGCTCGTGGGTTATCTCATCGGTGACGTTACGAAGGACACTCAGATCGCCGACGCCAATCCGGCGCTCTTCATCGCGATGGGCATTTTCGCTCTGGCGTTCATCATCATCGCGGCCTCGCATATTCCTGAACCTGAGCTTGAGGCGGCTGCTGCTTCCGGAAAGACGCAGCAGCTCACCATCGGCGAGAGCGTCAAGGGAGCCCTCTCCTTCAAGCATTTCGTGCTTGGTATCATCGCCATATTCGTCTATGTGGGTGTCGAGGTAGGTATTCCTAACTTCGTGAACCTATACATGACATCCGCCGAGATCGGCATCAGCGCCGCTGTGGCTGGAACAATTGTCGGGATGTACTGGTTCCTCATGCTTTGTGGTCGTCTCGTGGGAGCTTCCGTCGGAGGGAAGGTCTCCAGCCGCGCCATGGTCAGCTTCGTGGGCACTGTCGCCATCATATTCCTTCTTCTTGGAATGTTCCTTGGTGACACGGCGACAGTCAAGTTCCCGGCCATCACCTCCCAGCTGTCATTCTCCCTCGCCGAGATTCCGATCGGAGTGATGTTCTTCATCCTCTGCGGACTCTGCACATCCGTGATGTGGGGCGCCATCTTCAACCTTGCCGTCGAGGGTCTCGGCAAGTACACATCTATCGCTTCCGGCCTCTTCATGGTGATGGTTTGCGGTGGTGGTATCCTCCCTCTCATCCAGGGTGCCGTCGCTGACGCAACCAACTATCTGATGAGTTACATTGTTGTCATCATTGGTGTGGCCTACATCCTTTGGTACGCACTCTTCGGCTCTAAAGTAAAGAAAACCGCTTAATTTGAAATCCCGTCCCGGTGGGGTTCTCCACCGGGACTTATCATAGCCAAATATTATGGAACAGAATCTAGTAATAGGAATAGATGTCGGTGGACAGACCACCAAATGCGGGGTTGTTGACGCGCGCGGAACCGTGCTCGCCCAGACAGTCATCCGTTCAGACTCCTACACTACTGTCGAGCCTTACATCGAGGAACTTGCCGCGGCGCTGAAGAAGATCATCACCGATGCCGGTGCCGAAGGGCAGATCCGTGGAATCGGTGTGGGCGCTCCTAACGCCAACTACTACACCGGTGAAGTCGAGAATGCCGTTAACCTTTCTTGGGGAAGAGCTGGTTCGATTCCTTTCGCCAAGATGCTTACCGAAGCGATGGACGGCATCCCTGTTACCCTAACCAACGACGCCAACGCCGCCGCGATGGGTGAGATGACCTACGGTGCCGCGAGAGGTATGAAGAATTTCATCATGATCACCCTCGGAACCGGTGTCGGCAGCGGAATAGTCATCAACGGTGAGATGGTCTATGGCCACGACGGATTCGCCGGCGAGCTCGGCCACACCACGATCGTCCGCCACAACGGCCGTCGCTGCAACTGCGGAAAGAGTGGTTGCCTTGAGACCTACTGCTCCGCGATCGGAGTCGCCAGAACCGCCCGCGAGTGGCTGGATATGAGCGATCAGCCATCGGCCCTCCGCAGCCTTGACAGCATCTCCTCAAAGGATGTCTATGAGGCCGCCAAGGAAGGCGATGCCCTTGCCATCAAGATCTTTGAATATACCGGAACCCTCCTCGGCCAGGCTTTCGCCGACTTCATCGCGTTCTCCTCTCCTGAGGCCATCGTTCTCTTCGGCGGTCTCGCCAGAAGCAAGGAGTTCCTCACCGAGCCGATCCTCCGTTCGATGAACGACAACGTCCTCCCTCTCTGGAAGAACAAGGTCCAGCTCGTATATTCCCAGCTCAAGGAGTCCGACGCCGCCATCCTCGGCGCCTCCGCCCTCGCCTGGGAACGCTAGGCTCCCCGATGCCGCGTTTGGCTTGGTCTTGAAGCCTTGCCGGATGCCGTCGCCAGAGCGAGCCTCCCTCCAGCCGTGGAGCGTAAGCTCTTGTAAATGAATATACTGACGCACCCTCCTTGTGCCTGACATAGGGCTGAGGAGGGTGCGTCATTTTGTTGATCTTCAGTTGCTTGGTCTCCACGGAAATACCGTGCGGCCTTTCGGCGGAAGAATGCGGTATTCTACACTTTTCTGTCAAGAATCTCCTTGTGGAACGGGCCGACACACTTGCTAAATTCGCAACATGAGTTGCGCGAAGATTCTTTTGCTCTTATTAATGGCTTGCGAGAACTGGCTCAAGTGCCACTCTGCAAACTTATTTGCTCTTTTATAAATTACTCTTGCTTTTCCGTGTAATGTATTATAAATTTGTGATATAGTATTGTATATGATCCTATGACCTAGTGGCCGGACAGTACTGTAGGCGTGACTAGCGATTGACTCAACATAGGAACTGACCTCTGAAATCGTAGAAGCAGTATTGCCTATGATTATTCTTAACGATTGGGAATCAATTCTTTTTTTTGTAAAACTTTGGACAAAGACTTTTTATGAACAAACAACTTCTTTTTTGTGTTTTGTCTCTTCTCGCCGTTCTCTCTGTCAGTTGTAATAAATCTGATGGAGAATCTACTATCTATGGCAAAAGCTGGGAAGAAAAATGGATTGTTGCATCAAAGACAATCACCGCTACAGGAGCCAATGGGCCTGAGACATGCTATTGGATAAAGGTTGACAACAACCCTGTCTGGCAAATTAGTCATAGCCAGATAGATGGCTTCAACTATGAAAGTGGCTACGAGTACGAACTGCTTGTTAATGCGCAAGAAATACTTGATCCTCCTCAGGATGCGTCTTCCTGTGAATATACGCTTCTCTCTGTTGTGTCAAAAATATTAAAAGACTCTGATGTCCCGCTTTTGACAAATACTCCATTAGAATGAATGTCGAATGCCGAATCTTTTCAAAATGGTTCAAGACATTTTTCTGATTCTGTTGCCATTATTGAAGGAGATATTCTCCTTTCAAAAGAGCAGACTGAAACTATTATGACAAGATCTGGAGCACACCTAAGCGTTATGGACGGTTAACGGCAGCATTGGCAAGAATCTCTTTTAGGAACGGGCCGGTGACGGAGGCGGGGTTCTGGGCGAGTTGCTCGGGAGTGCCTTGGGCGACGATCTGGCCGCCGCGGCGACCACCGTCGGGACCGAGGTCGAAGAGGTAGTCCACACTCTTGAGAACATCCAGATTGTGCTCGATGATGATCACCGTGTTGCCTTGATCGACAAGTTGTTGCAGAACGTTGAGCAATACCTTGATGTCTTCGAAGTGAAGGCCGGTCGTCGGCTCGTCAAGGATGTACAACGTGTTGCCGGTCGCCTTTCTGAACAGCTCCGCCGCCAGTTTCATTCGCTGACTCTCGCCGCCGGAAAGTGTCACGGCTGACTGGCCGAGATGAACGTAACCGAGACCTACATCGACCAACGCTTTCAGTTTCTGGGCGATGGCCGGAATCGGCTTGAAGAACTCATAGGCCTCGCTGATAGGCATCTCAAGCACATCGTTGATGCTCTTGCCCTTGTAATGCACGGCCAGCGTGTCCTCCTTGTATCTCTTGCCCCTGCATTCGTCGCAGACCACATTCACGGACGGCAGGAAGTTCATCTCGATGACCTTGATTCCGGCCCCCTTGCAGGCCTCGCAGCGTCCACCAGCCACGTTGAACGAAAACCGGCCGGCCTTGAACCCGCGTACCTTTGCGTCCGGAGTGTCGGCGAACAGGTTGCGGATGTCGTTGAACACACCCGTGAACGTGGCCGGGTTTGATCTCGGCGAACGTCCGATCGGGCTCTGGTCGATCTCTATCAGCTTGTCGATGTTCTCGACACCCTCCAGTGAATCGTAAGCCAAAGGATGCAGCTTAGCCCTGTAGAACTTGTTCTTGAGAATCGGCATCAGAGTCTCGTTGATGAGCGTGGACTTGCCACTCCCGCTCACTCCGCTGATCCCGATGAAGCATCCCAGCGGAAAATCTACACTGACATTCTTCAGGTTGTTGCCCCTCGCTCCCTTGATGCTCAGGAACTTGCCGCTTCCTGCCCGGCGCTCGGACGGAATCTCGATCGAATCTTTCCCTTGAAGGTAATCCAGCGTCTTTGACTTCCCGAATATGCAGTGTCCGGCGGTTTCCTTGTCCAGCGAGGCCGGAATCTTTCCCTTGTCCGATGAATATTCCATCAGCGCTTTCAGGGGAGCGTTCAGGCATATTCTTCCGCCTTTGTCGCCGGCGCCAGGGCCGACATCCACCAGCCAGTCGGCGTTCATCATCGTTTCGTAGTCGTGCTCGACCACCATCACGGAGTTGCCCTCGTCCCGGAGTTCCTTCAACGAGTTGATCAGCTTGCGGTTGTCCCTCTGGTGCAGTCCGATTGACGGCTCGTCCAGGATGTACAGCACGTTGACGAGTTTTGAACCGATTTGCGTGGCGAGCCTGATCCTCTGGCCCTCTCCGCCGGAAAGCGAGGCCGTCGGGCGGTCAAGTGACAGATAGTCAAGACCTACGTCCAGCATAAACTGAACCCTTTCGTTGAGTTCCTTGAGAATGTCCCGCGCTATATTGTTCTCTCTTGTGTTTAGTTTCCCTGGCAACGACGCGAACCATTCCTTGAGTTCGGTCATCTCCATCGCCGCCACCTCTGAGATAGTCTTGCCGTCAATCTTGAAGCAGCGGGCGTTCTCGTTCAGCCTGGTGCCGTGGCAGACAGGACACACGATCTTCTCGTCGATGTCGTCCACGATTCCGTCAAACGTAACCATTTCGGACAGACTACCTTCGCCTACACGGAACAATTCATCACTTCCGAATATGATGTGCGAGATGGCCTCGTCCGGAATCGAGTCGATAGGATCGTACAGAGAGAAGTTGTATTTCCGGGCGATGGAGCGGATCACATCATATTTCTTGGTCTCACGCATTTTACCCAGCGGGACTATTCCCCCGTCTGCGATTGACACTGATCTGTCAGGGATGATGGAATTCATATCCACATTCACTATCATTCCAAGTCCTTTGCAGTGAGGACAGTAACCTTCCGGGGAGTTGAATGAGAAAGAGTGTGGCGCTGGTTCCTGCAAGGATATTCCCGAATCAGGATCGACAAGGTGCTTGGAGAAATGCCTCAGTTTGTCAGAGCCGAACTCCAGCAGGGCGACCGAGCCTTTGCCAAGATTCAGAGCCGACATCACGGAGTCCCGGACCCGTTTCTCATCGCCCTCAGACGGCTTGAGCTTGTCCACGACCAGTTCTATGAAGTGGCTTTTGTAGCGGTCCAGAGCATCAACCTCGTTCAGCGGGAGTATATTCCCGTCCACTCTGACATCGGTGTAGCCTCGTTTGCGGAGCTGGTCGAACAGCTCGCGGTAATGTCCCTTGCGCCCCACGACCAGCGGAGCGAGCAGGTAGCACTTCTTGCCCTTATATTCATCCATTATGAGGTCCACGATCTGCGCGTCCGTGTAGCGGGCCATCTCCTTCCCCGTGACCGGTGAATATGCCCTCGAAGCCCTCGCGTACAGAAGCCGGAGGAAGTCGAATATTTCGGTGATGGTTCCGACGGTGGAGCGTGGGTTGTTGCCCGTGGTCTTCTGCTCGATGGCGATGATCGGACTCAGTCCCGTTATGCTCTCGACCTCAGGCTTCTCCAGTACACCCATAAAGTGCTTGGCGTAAGGCGAAAGAGTGTCCAGGTACCGTCTCTGCCCTTCTGCGTAGATCGTGTCGAACGCCAGCGAGGACTTCCCGCTGCCGCTTAGCCCCGTCACCACCACAAGTTCTCCTCTTGGAATGTCAACGTTCACACCCTTAAGGTTATGCGCCTCCGCTCCCCGGATCTCGATATATTCTTTCTTGCTCATCATTTCCGCTTTATTCCGCAAATTTAACGAATATTCAGTAAATTTGTAGTCAAGAGTAAAACAGACGAATCAATGAGTCAGGATCATCAACTGAACATCAAGACATTTAATTTCAATTCGTTCCGGGAGAATTGCTATGTGCTTTGGGACGGAAGGGGGAATTGCGTTTTTGTGGATCCGGGGTGCTATTGGCCGGAAGAGTTCGCTAAGCTTAAGGAGCTGGTGAAGACGGAACGGCTGACACCGAAGGCCATCTGGCTGACGCACGGGCATTTCGACCACGTGCACGGGGTGCTGAGGATCGTCCAGGAATATTCAGTGCCGGTGCTGATGTCGCCGGAGGACAAGATGATTCTGGACAACAATCCGGCGGCCGTGAGGGAGTTCGGGCTGGTAGCGCATGATTCCTCTGAGATCAAGACGGTGGACATCCGTGACGGGGAGGTTCTGGACACGCTTGAGGGGTCACCTTTCAGGGTGATAACCACTCCAGGACACACTCCAGGTGGGGTTTGCTACTACGACGAGACGGACAAGGTCCTGCTGACAGGCGACACTCTTTTCGCCGGGGCGATCGGGCGTTCGGACCTTATAGGAGGGGATTATGACCATCTGATAATCAGTATAATGGATAAGTTGATGGGACTGCCGGGTGATGTGGATGTGCTTCCGGGGCACGGACGCAAGACCACGATTGCAGACGAAAGGACCCACAACCCGTTCCTCCAGCCGTTCAACGAGCCGGAGGAGGATCTTGACTGGGACGGGGAAGGAATAGAGATAGAAGGAGAATAATAATGCACATAGGAATAGCAGGCAACATAGGCAGCGGCAAGACCACCCTCACAAGGATGCTGGCCGCGCATTACGGATGGACACCGAAGTACGAGTCGGTGACATACAATCCATATCTGGAGGACTACTACAAGGACATCCCCCGCTGGTCGTACAATCTGGAGACATATTTCCTCGCCCAGAGGTTCAAGGACGTGCTGGAGATAGCCAAGAGCAAGGACGTGATCATCCAGGACAGGACGCTCTTCGAGGGCGTGCACATCTTCGTAGCCAACAACTATGCGATGGGCAACCTCACCAAGCGCGACTACGAGACCTACATGGATCTCTTCAACGTGATGGCTGCCACCGTCCGCAAGCCCGACCTGCTGATCTACCTCAAATCTTCGGTGCCTCACCTCGTGGCGCAGATCCAGAAGCGCGGCCGCGACTACGAGCAGACGATGAGCCTTGAATATCTCAGCGGCCTGAACGACCGTTATGACAAGTGGATCAATGAATATGACGGCAAAGTCCTGACAATTGAGGCTGACGATCTCGACTTCGAGAACCGCCCCGAGGACTTCGCCTCCATCACCGACCGCATCGATGCCGAACTCTACGGCCTCTTCCCTCTGGAGAAGTAGTCAGACACATTGCCCCTTCTCCCTGGCCACAAAACCCTATCCCCGGTCACTGAGCTTGTCGAAGTGACCGAACATCGCACCTCATTCTCCGAAAGCCGAGAGAATTGATGTCGGGGTGATAGCTGAACCATCGGATGTGAATGCACCCATATCGTAGGCACCCCAGTTGCTCCCCTGTTTCTCATAAATGGCAGGTCTCCATTTTCCGTCAACCTGAGGCTCCCAGTAGAACACACCGGCGCAGACGGACAGGGACTTGACCGAGTTCATAAAATCGGTCAGGCATTGGGTGGATGTGGCGATCTCTGACGCGGAGGCCTTGACACCAACCTCACAGACCATCACCTTGCAGCCATACTTCGAGGCTAAAGTCTTAATATTCAATATGGCGACAGAGTTCATCGCCTTCCAGGTCATTTGGGAGTTGGTCATCGGATAATGCGACAGTCCGATCATATCGAACTTTCCACCGTTGGCCTTGAGTTTGTCGAAGAACCAGGTGTTGTCCTGATAGGCATTGTCGATGTGGACAATCACCTGAGTGTCAGGGAACACGGATTTGACAGCGTCATAGCCTGCCGTGGTGAGGGCGGCATAGTTTGACCAACCTCCCGGAATATCCCCTTTGTCGTTATAGAGACGTCCGGTCTCCCAAAGCATTCCCGGTCGGGTCTCGTTGCCGACCTGCACCCAATGCGGAGTGACTCCTGCGGACTTCAAGGCGGTCAGAACATCCTTGGTGTGCTCGGCGACCTTGGCGGAAAGGCCTTTCAGATCCAGGCCAGCCCACTCGGCGGGAGTATTCTGACGACTCGGATCAGCGAAGAAATCGCTGTAGTGAAAATCAATCATCACCGACATTCCGGCCTCGGCGGCCCGTTTGGCCATATTCACGACATCGTCCTTGCCGCTCCAGCCGTTCGGATCCTCAGGCTTCACCCAGACACGAAGGCGTATGGCGTTGATCCCGGCGGCCTTAAGCACCGGATAAAGCCCGGCATTGCCCTTGGAGTCCTTGAAAGCCGTTCCGCTTATCCGGGAAGGATTGTGGGTCATATCATACTCCATCTCCGAAGCCCAGCTGACATCCGCACCCCGTGCGAACGCCACTTCGTCCACAGAAGGCGCATCCGGTTCGTCTTTCTGATTGCCTCCGGATCCACCGCAGCCGACAAACAGGGAGGAAACCGCAAATGCCAATGCGGACAATGTAGCAAGACGTGAATATAATGTACTCATGCAGCGTAACGTCTTTCAAAAGATCCGGTGACCGGGACGGCCACTAAAGGCTTTCGATGTTCTTCTCGTTGAGTAGATTCTTGCCCTCGGCAGTGTAGGCGTACTCGATGCGGTCAGCATAATGCTTCTCGACCTTGCCACGGACAATCTTCATCGTGCTGTTGACCAATCCATTCTGCTCGGTGAAAGGCTCTGGAAGCACAGCCACGGCGGCCGGCAGCCACCTCTCCGGGAACATACCCTCGTGTGAGCCGCCCTTCTTGTAGGAATCAATCTCTTCCTGGATCTTCTTCAGCATCGCCTCCTTGCCCTCACGTGTGGCTGGATCCAGACCCTTCGAGGAGACATATTCCTTGAGGGCATCCTTCGCCGGAACGATCAGGACGATCGTGTAAGGATCCTGGTTGTTGTGCAGGATGACCTGCTCGATGTACTTCGAGCCGTCGGTGAGCGAGTCCTCGAAGCCTTCCGGACTGTATTTCTCTCCGTCGGATGAGATCAGCAGAGACTTGAAGCGGCCGACAACGTAAAGATATTCACTATCATACATATAGCCCATATCTCCAGTGTGCAGCCAACCGTCGCGGAGAGCCTCGGCAGTGCCTTGTGGATTCTTCCAGTAGCCGGCCATCACATTCTCGCCGCGCACCACGATCTCGCCCTTCGTGCGGAGCGGAACCTCCTTGCCGTTGTCGTCGCAGATCTTGATGTCAAGCGGCTTCACGACACGGCCCGAAGAGCCGAACATCGCATGGCCGGTCGAGTTGGCGGAGATGATAGGAGTCGCCTCGGACACGCCGTAGCCTTGGAACATAGGAATGCCGATGGCGCAGAAGTACCTCTGAAGCTCGATGTCCAGAAGCGCGCCGCCTCCCACAAAGAACTCCATCCTGCCGCCGAATCCCTCACGGACCTTCTTGAATATGATCTTGTCGAACAAGGCCATCAACGGCTTCTTCCAAAGCTGAAGGATGCCGCCACGGTTGTAATATTCCTTGTTGTAGGAGATCGCGAGGTTGAGGGCGTAGTTGTAGAGTTTCTCGACCTTCGGTCCCTGCTTGTGGATGGTGGTCTCAACGTTTTTCTTGAAGTTGCGGGCAAGCGCCGGCACTGACAGCATCACGTGCGGACGGACCTCCTTGATAGCTATAGGAATATTCCTGAGCGTGGCGAGCGGGTTGGCTCCGACAGGCACGGTGGCGATGCTGCTGCAATAGGACATCATCGTGTAGAATCCGGCCACGTGCGCGAAGCAGTGGTCAAGAGGCAGGATGATGAGCATCGTGGAGTCAGGCTTGACTCCGATCACGGAATGAGCCTGCTCAACGTTGGCAGTGTAGTTGCGATGCGTAAGAAGAACGCCCTTAGGGTCGGCTGTTGTTCCGGAAGTATAGCTGATTGTGGCGTAATCGTCTGGCTCCACAGACTTGTAACGCTCCTCGAACTCGGCCTTGTGACCGAACAGGTAGCTGTCGCCGAGAGCCTGAACCCATTCCATCGAGACCTCCTTGGCGTTGGCCGCCGGAATGTTATCCAGCACGATGACCTTCTCCACGCAGTCCAGCTGTGAGATTATCCTGCGGATCTTCGGGAGTTGTTGTCCGGAAACGATCACGAACCTGGACTCGGAATGCTGGATCCTGAAAGTCAGGTCGTTGCTTTCCTCGAGCTTGATGGAGAGCGGGACGCTCACGCCGCCGGCGTAGAGGATTCCCAACTCGGAAAGGATCCACATGTTCCTTCCCTCTGAAAGGAGAGAGACCCTCTCGCCCTTGTTGAGTCCCATGGCCATCAGGCCGGCCGCGATGCGGTAGCCTTCCTTGCGGGTCTGCTCGAATGATGTCTCGGTCCACTTTTCATCCACTTTCTCGCGGAGGAACACGTGCGTAGAGTATTCGTGGGTATATTTCTCCACGAACTCGATGATTGTCGGTCTTGTAGCTGACATACTATGTAATCGTTAAAATTATCTTTGCCAAAACCGCGGCGGGTTATTCCTTGCCGCTAAGTCATTATTCATCAATCTGTCTGACCTCCGGGAAGAGGCCGAAGAGTTCGGCGTCTATCTTGTCGGTGACGGTCTGGAAGTCCTCCGGACGGTTCTCAAACTTGATGTTGTCCACATCGATGACCAGAAGATGCCCGTCATATTTGGAGATCCAGTCGTCGTAGCGCTTGTTGAGGCCCGTAAGATAGTCGATGCGGATGCTGCTTTCATATTCCCTGCCTCTCTTCTGAATCTGCGCCACCAGATTAGGAATGGTGGATTTCAGGTAGATCAGAAGGTCCGGCTTGCTGACCAGCGACATCATAAGGTCGAAGAGATCCGAGTAGTTTTCGAAATCGCGGGTGCTCATCAATCCCATATCGTGAAGGTTCGGGGCGAATATGCGCGCGTCCTCGTAGATTGTCCTGTCCTGGATGATGACATCGCTGCATCTTGAGATGTCCACGACATCCTTGAACCTTTTGTTCAGGAAATAGATCTGGAGGTTGAATGACCAGCGCTCCATATCAGCGTAGAAATCAGAAAGATAGGGGTTGAAGTCAACCGATTCGAACTTCGGAGTCCAGCCGTAATGGGCCGCCAGCATCTTTGTCAGGGTGGTCTTGCCACTGCCTATGTTGCCTGCTATCGCGATGTGCATATCCTTTGTGTGTTTTGTTCAGTCTTCTCGCTACCTCTTGTTGCAAAGATCATCAAATCTTTTCGATATGATTCCATACCTGCCGAAGAGACGCAGTGCAAAATTAATAAATATTCCTCGTAAACTCTGCCTTATCCAACAAGAATATGCCGGCATCGTCTCTGTCCCTCACAACGAGAACAACTCGTTGACCGTCTTCCCGAAAAATGCTGAGAGCCTCAGGGCAAGTTCCGTGGAAGGAACGAACTTGTTCGGATCGCCGAGGTGAGCAGCAGGGAAAAAGCTTGTCCATAACCTTCAAACAAGCAATCCAGCACAGCTTCTAAGACGCAATATGTTACTCCTGCCGCTGACTTTGTGAGGATTAACGTCTTGTTTGTTAATAGCTTAAGCGGTGACCTTTAGTGGACTTGCACTAAAGATAAGAATCTATTTGCTTTGTTCAGAATGTTTTACGCATCACTTGCTGATAACCAACTGGTGACGTGTATAACCTTGATTTTCAGAACTTTATGGCATGGCCTTCTGCTTGTAAGCACCGAAGGTTATCTGCTTATCTTCTGTGTTTCAGTGTTTTATCCTCCACCGCCTCAATCCGCAGGAATTTCCGCGCGTGCTCAATGCTGACTCCACAGCGGCTGATGAGCTCGTTGAGGTAGGCGATGCGCTCCTCTGCTTGGAGTCTCAGCACATCCTCGATGCCTGAAAACCGCCCGTCTGCCGCCAGATGGTGTGTCATCTTCTTGTAGTCGGCACCAGAATAAGGATCGTGTGGCTCCCTGATGTCATATTCACTGCCTGTGTTGCTGCTGAAAGCGGTCAGCATATTCCTATAACTTCCATAGTAACTGATCACACGTTTGAAATCAATGACTGAATATTCCCTTACAATGAAATCAATAAGCTGTTTCTTCTCGCTTACATTCAGCGAAAGGAACAAGTCATCAAGCACTTCGTACGAAAGCGGTCTGCCGTGTGCATGTAGCATCTTTACTCTCGAAAGTGCTTTTCTCATACTTACAGATGCTTCACGAGGGATGAGCTTGTCTGAATATGGATGGTCAGATTCCGCATAGACCAGGAAATTCCAACGCCAGTCTTCCGCCCGCTTGCAGATACGGTCCTCAACCGGGTTGTTGTAGAGGTAGGCGAGTGAGGTTCTGGCCTGCTTGCCGCCTCGTTTGTTGGACAACCCGTAAGTGGAAAGCAAACTCCCCTTTAATCCGTGTCTGATGTTGTAAGTCTTTGAGAATTTTGAGCATAGTTCCTGCATGAACCTCGCGATAGTTTTGTGATCCTCAGCCTCGACCAGTACATGAATATGATTGTACATCAAGCAAAGCCCCAGCACACGGATCCTATGCTTGGCCGCAGTCAAAGAGAATATCGTAAAGAAAACCAGCGAGTCCTTCACGCTGTAGAACACCACGAATCCGGACCGTGCTCTCTGGAAGATATGCCCGACCGCACCCTTCTGATAAATCATTCGCCTCAAACGAGCCATAATTCAATAATTTAAGTTGGTCAATATGTTTGTGACAAGATAGGCATTTATCCGTAGAACTCCAAAAGAATTCGGACCAGGCATTTTAGGCTTGCGCTTAACATATAGATGAATCTTTATTATGTCGAAAGGCCTAAGTAAAATGTAAAAAAATAACATGCATCACTTTAAATTTGCAATATATTGATGCTCAAGGTGATTCTATGTGTTCAAATTTATCGGTTGATGCAACTTATTTTTTCGACATTAGTACTGATGCGTTAATAATTATCAAATAAAGTAAGTTCTGAAAAATCCTTATTTCAAATGAGTAGTTGAGGGGCTGTCATAAACCTTCAGTACAAACTAATTTCAAATCGAGGTTATAGTAGAATATTGTTAAACTTTGCAATGTTGATAACTCAAGTTTCGCATTTGCGAAACACCACTCTTCTTCACTGCTTGCAGTGAAAGCAAGCTCCTCCCCCGAGGGGAGGGATTTAGGGAGGGGGTAACGTGAGTTGGTGAGGGTGGGCAATCACCTTCGAACGTGAGATAATGTACTTTACAGCAGGTAATTGCCTACTTGCGAAAGTTGAATTGATAAGTTACGAACATAGATGCGAAAGTTAGCGCACCACTAATATTTCGACATTACTAAAGTACATAAGTCCGGAAGAATTTCATCAGATGTATCAGGGGCTGTGTTTGAGACTGTGTCTTGGCAGGAGTATCAGTTGTATCTTTCAGACGAGGTACCCCCGTTCCTCACTCTTTCGTCTCTGCATGGGATGTAATGCCCTGACTATCATTGATAAAGTTACTTGTCTTCGGTATGTTTGAACCAAAGGCATGTCGTTGGTTATCTGACATTCAATGCTTTAATCCGCACTGGTTGATTGTCAAGGAGTGACGTGTAATACTTTGGAAACAAATACCTTAAGATGTTGCCTTTAGTGTTGACTCACTTAAGACGAAGTGTTAAATTGCATCTGACCAATGCTTTTCGTGGCACTGATTGATAATCAATCGGTGGCGATTAATATGCTGAAAATGAATCTAATAACGTTGAGTCTTTGGCTGGTATCAACCAAAGGGAATCGGCCTTTTTTCTGAATATGAGTGCGTTATCAATAACGGACTCTTATACCAGATGAGGCGGTTCACTCATCAGGCACCTGCGAAAAACGATTATCCTTCCGCCGGAAAGGACGGAAGGATAACGCATAGTTTGATATTCATAATTAGTTGACCTTCATGTGAGCCGAGGCCTGTTCCATGCTGTTTGGCTTTGGTGGCCGATCGCTGGTCGTGTCTATGATTCCGACGTCTGTCACTTCGACAGGCTCATTGACCGGAAAGTAAATTTGGTCAGTGGCCGTGACTTCCCTTGGCCTTGCGGCGGTCACTTCGACGGGTTCAGTGACCGGTTGCAAAGCAAGCTCAGTGACCGTTCGGCTCTCCGAAGGTCGTGATGCTTCTATCCGAGAGTGTGGATGGCGAGGCCGGAACGGAGTTTCGGCTCGAACCATGTGGTCTTCGGAGGCATGATGTTGCCGGTGTCGGCGATGTCGATGAGCTGCTGCATCGAGACTGGGTAGAGGGCGAAAGCCACCTTCATCTCACCGTTGTCAACCCTGCGGCTCAGCTCGCCAAGGCCTCTGATGCCACCAACGAAGTCAATCCTCTTGTCGGTGCGCAGATCCTTGATTCCAAGCACTTTGTCAAGCACGAGGTTCGAGAGGATGGTCACGTCAAGAACTCCGATCGGATCCTTGTCGTTGTACCGGCCAGGAAGGGCCTCCAGAGAGTACCACTTGCCGTCCAGATACATCGAGAAGTTGTGCAGATGGTCAGGATGGTAGATCTCCACGCCCATCTCACGGACCGTGAAGTTCTCCTCAAGAGCGGCGATGAACTGTTCTTTGGAAAGGCCGTTCAGATCCTTTACGACACGGTTGTAGTCCAGGATCTTCAGCTGGCTCTCAGGGAAGCACACGGCCATGAAGAAGTTGTACTCCTCGTCTCCGGTGTGGTTCGGGTTCTGAGCCCTCTTCTCGGCTCCGACACGAGCGGCTGCTGCTGTACGGTGGTGACCGTCAGCAACATAGAAAGCGTCAACATCGTTCTGGAACAGCCTTGTGATCTGGTCGATGGTCTTGTCGTCATCAATCACCCAGAACTTGTGGCCGAACTTGTTCTCGTCGATGAAATCGTACTCCGGAGCCTTCTTGACGGTCTGGGCGACAATCTCGTTCAGAACGTGGTTGTCCTTGTAGGCGAAGAACACCGGCTCGATGTTGGCGTTCTGGATGCGGACGTGAACCATTCGGTCATCTTCCTTGTCCTTGCGGGTGAGCTCGTGCTTCTTGATCTTGCCGGACGCATAGTCGTCCGTGTGGGCGCAGAGGACGAGTCCGTACTGGGTACGACCCTCCATCGTCTGGGCATAGACGTAGTAGCACTCCTTAGGGTCACGCCTGAGCCAACCCTTAGCCTGCCACTCCTTGAAATTCTTCACGGCCTCGTCATAGACCTTAGGGTCGTGATCCTCAAGGATAGGGTTGAAGTCGATCTCCGGCTTGGTGATGTGGAGGAGGGATTTCTCTCCGGCCATCTCCTTGGCCTCTTCGGAGTTAAGCACGTCATAAGGCGGAGCGGCCACCTCTGTCACAATATCTTTCGGCGGCCTGATCGCCGCGAACGGTTTTACTCTTACCATAATATTCTTGGAAAAATGTTGAATGAATATGCCAATGTGCCTAGAAGAATCTCTTTCAGGCAGCCTGAACTGCTTTTGAAATAGATGGCACCGGTGCAAAGGCAGGGGTGTCATCTGAATATTCATGAATTACTTGTTGACCTGGAAGCGTGTGTTGCCTGTGGAGAAGAAGTCCACAATCTGGCGAGCGGCAGCAAGGCCTGCGTTCATGTTGGCCTCGGCGGTCTGCGCGCCCATCTTCTTAGGGGTGGCGAAGATGCGCACACCGAACTTCTCCTTCAACGCGGCGTAGTTGTCAGGGGCTACGTCGGTAATGTACTTAAGGTCAGTCCTTTCCTCAAGAGCCTTCTCCAGTCCGGCCTCGTCGATGACCTCCTTGCGGGCGGTGTTCACCAGGCACGCTCCCTTAGGCATCTTGGTGATCAGGTCGTAGCCGATCGAACCGATGGTCTGAGGGGTGGCAGGAATATGCACGGAGATGAAGTCGCAGGATGCGTACATGTGCTCAAGCGAATCGGCAGGCTCGGCTCCGGCCTCACGGATCTTCTCCGCAGGGATGAACGGGTCGATGGCCATGACGCTCATTCCCAGAGCCTCGGCCTTCTTGCCGACCAGACGGCCGACGTTGCCGAAAGCCTGGATGCCGACCTTCCTGCCCTGGATTTCAGTGCCTGTGGCAGGGGTGAACTGGTTGCGGCACATATAGATCATCATCGCGATGGCAAGCTCGGCGACAGCGTTGGAGTTTTGTCCGGGAGTGTTCATCACGACCACGTTGTGCGCGGTCGCGGCGGCGAGGTCAACGTTGTCGTAACCGGCACCGGCACGGACAACGATCTTCAACTGTTTCGCTGCGTCAAGCACTTCGGCTGTGACTTTGTCGGAGCGGATGATGAGAGCGTCCACGTCAGCGACGGCGGCGATGAGCTCCGAAGCGTCGGCGTACTTCTCAAGAGCGGCGAACTCGTGCCCTGCTCCGGTGACGATTTCCTTGATCCCGGCGACGGCTGCCGCTGAGAAAGGCTTCTGTGTTGCGACCAATACTTTCATGATGTCTATTTCTTAAGTTCCTCAAATTCTTTCATGCAGTCAACAAGAGCCTGAACGTCCTCGACTGTGCAGGCGTTGTAAAGGGAAGCCCTGAAGCCTCCGACCGAGCGGTGACCCTTGATGCCGATCATGCCGCGCTCCTTGGCGAACGCAAGGAACTCATCCTGAAGTGCCTCGTAGCCAGGGGCCATAACGAAGCAGACGTTCATCAGCGAGCGGTCCTCCTTCGCGGCGGTGCCGACAAACAGAGGGTTGCGGTCGATCTCTGAATATAGCAGGTCAGCCTTCCGCTGGTTGATCTTCTTGATGGCAGGAACTCCACCGATGCTCTTGAGCCACTTCAAGGTCTCGTTCATCATGAATATGGAGAATACCGGCGGTGTGTTGTACATTGAGAGTTTCTCGATGTGGTTGCGGTAGTCAAGCATCGCAGGGAGGTACCTTGAAACCCTTCCGAGGGAGTCCTTCCTGATGATGGCGAAGATCACACCGGCAGGACCGACGTTCTTCTGGGCGCCACCGTAGATGAGATCGTACTTGCTCACGTCCACCGGACGGCTCATGATGTCGGATGACATGTCGGCGATCAGAGGAACAGGGCAGTCGATGTCCTCCTTGATCTCGGTGCCGTAGATGGTGTTGTTCGTGGTGATGTGGAAATAGTCGATGTCCGTAGGAATCTCGTATCCCTTAGGAATGTAAGAGTAGTTCTTGTCAGCCGAGCTTGCGAGAGCGTAAGCCTCGCCGATTCCCTTGGCCTCCTTGAGGGCTTTCTTCGCCCAGACACCTGTCTCAAGATAGGCGGCCTTCTTCTCAAGGTAGTTCATAGCCACATAGAGGAACTGCAAAGACGCACCGCCTCCGAGGAACACGATCTCGTGTGTCTCGGGAATATTCAGAAGCTCTCTCCAGAGTGCGCGGCACTCGTCCATGGTCGCGTCCCACTCCTTTGTACGGTGGGAGATGCTGAGAACGGAAACACCTGTGCCTTTGAAATCCTTGAGGGCCTCAATGGCATTGTCGATGGCCACCTGCGGAAGCAGGCAAGGGCCGGCGTTGAATACGTGTACTTTCTTCATTTCTATTTTAGTTTCAAAGTATTATTAAAATATACGGTTTAAAATCAAAACTGATTTCGCGGTAAAGATAGGCAATTAAAAGGATTTGCCCAATATTTACCGCAAAATTAAGTAACATGAAAAAAATAAGTTGCCTCAGATTAAGAGAATATTTTCGAGGATAGATCTATTTTCGAAGAAGGAGTGTGCCGGTGGCACATGACTGATGAGAAAAGAGATGTAGACCGAAAAGATTCCTTAAGATGATGCAGGTTATTTTTTGAAGGTTACTATAAATTATCTGTAGCCGAGGAGGTACGAGATGATCGCCATCCTGACGTACATTCCGCCGCCGGCCTGCTGGAAGTAATAGGCGTATGGGGTGTCGTCGATGTCCGTGGCGATCTCGTTGACCCTTGGGAGCGGGTGCATTATCTTCATATTCGGCTTGACGGAGCCAAGCATCGAGGCGGAGAGTCGATAGACATCCTTTACCTTATTATATTCATCCATGTCAGGGAACCTTTCCTGCTGGACTCTTGTCATGTAGAGCACGTCGCAGATGTTGAGACCATCCTCTATCCTGTCGGTCTGCCGGTAGTCAACTCCCTCACGGTCAAGGATCTCAAGATATTTCTTTGGCATATTCAATTCTTCAGGAGAGGTGAATATGAAGTGTGGGTCGAACCAGCGCAGCGCTTCCACAAGGGAGTGGACGGCACGGCCGTACTTGAGGTCTCCGACCATATTCACTGTCAATCCATTGAGTTTGCCTTGGGTCTTCTGGATGGCGTAGAGGTCGAGCAGGGTCTGCGTAGGGTGTTGGTTCGCTCCGTCGCCGGCGTTGATGACAGGCACCGACGCCACTGACGCGGCGATGTCCGCCGCTCCCGCTTGAGGGTGCCTCATCACAATCATATCCACATAGTTGGACACAATCTTTATGGTGTCCTCCAGGGTCTCTCCCTTGGTCTGGCTGGTGTTGCGGTTGTCAGGGAAGCCGATGACTCTGGCTCCCAGCCTGTTGACCGCGGCCTCGAACGAGAGCCTCGTTCTGGTCGAAGGTTCGAAGAACAGGCAGGCCACCACCTTTCCGGCGAGAAAGCTCTGTTCACGGTTCGCTTCGAATTCCTTTGCTGTCTCAAGGATGTGGAGTATCTCATCCTTTGAAAAATCCTGGATTGAAATTAGACTTTTAGGCATGATGTTTATGATTTAAAGTTCGTTTATCGTACAGTTTTCGATTTTCCCGATTCTGGTACGGAAGTCATCCTCGGCGGAGAGCCGGATCCAGACCTGAAGTGTGCACTCCGCTCCGAAAGCCTGCCCTTTCTGCTTGAGGTCCATGTCTTTGAGAATCTTCATGACGCTGTTCATCGCCTCGTAGCCGAAACGGACGCTGAACCATTTTCCGGCGATCTTCTCAACGCATCCGGCCTTGTCAAGGGCTTCTGCCGTGGAGGTTTTGTAGGCTCTGATAAGTCCCGGGATCCCGAGCTTGATTCCTCCGAAATAGCGCACTACCACCACCAGCACATCGCTCAACCCTCTGGAATCGATCTGGCCCAGGATCGGTCTGCCGGCCGAGGATGAAGGCTCTCCGTCATCGTTGGCCCTGAACTTGTCTCCAAGGTAGCCCAGCCGGTAGGCGTAGCAATGGTGGCGGGCGTCGTGGTACTTCTTTTTCAAGTCACCGACAATGCTCTTGACCTCTTCTTCTGTCTCGACAGGAAAAGCGAATGAGATGAAGCGGCTGCCGTTGTCTTTGAACAGCCCTTCAGCCGGTCCGGGAATGCTCTTGTAGGAGTCTCGGATGATGTTTTCTGGTCTTTCCATTCCTAAGACACGAAAATAGCGTTTTTCACATAATTTTGCAACCGAACGATAAATTTTGTAATTTTGAAATGGTTTTGAATCAAAAATATTTATGGTTTATAAATACAGGGTGACTTTGGCCGGGATCAAAGGATTCTACCGGGTTTATGAGATGAGGGGCGAAACGACCCTTTACGAATTCCACAAACAGATGCGAGCGGACATGGAATTTCCGCAGGATCAGCTGATTATGTTCAAGGCTATGGATGCCGGCGGCGGAGTTCTCGCCCGCTACGGACTGTTCGACCTTGGCAGCGGCACAGTGGACAATGTAACCGTGGCGCAGACTGTCAAGAACGGGGTCGCCTCGTTCCTGTACTTCTACGATGTGCCTAACCGCAAGAGCGTGATCGTCACGTTCGAGGGCGTGGAGGAGAAGCCGGAATGCTCTCCTACGATCGTCGAGGTGAAGGGCCCGAATCCTATCGAGTTCGAGAACGGTTATGTGGCTTTTGAGGATCTTCCTGATTCTCAAAGACATCTGCCTGGTCAGAAGCCTGACTGGGGTTCGGATGATGATGACGATGAAGGTGGCTCGTCCCTTTCCTTGGATGAAGACAGGGACGATGAGGAGGACGATGACGACGAGGACGGAAAGATAGTCTTCGACGGAACCGAAGATCTGGACATCTAAGAATCAGTTCCTCTGCTTCGAATATGTCCCGGCGGCTTCTCATAATCCTTGGACCTACCGCTGTCGGCAAAACTGACTTCAGCGTCTCGAAGGCTTTGGAATATGGCTCACCGGTGATTTCCTGCGATTCCCGTCAGATTTTCAGGAATATGTCGATCGGGACCGCTGTCCCGAGTGCTTCGCAGCTTGCCGCTGTGAAGCATTATTTCATTCAGTCCGTTCCGGTCACGCAGGCCTACACGGCGGGGGATTACGAGCTGGAGGCTGTGGCTCTGGTCGAGAGACTTTTCGATGAGGGACACGAGACCTTGGTGATGACCGGCGGCTCGATGTTCTACATAGACGCGGTCTGCAACGGGCTTGACAATCTTCCGGACGGGGATTCGGCTTTGCGGGCCGAGCTGTGGGAAAGGCTTGGAAAAGAAGGCGTTGGGACTCTCGCCGAGGAACTTAGGCTGAAGGATCCGCTGACATATTCACAGATTGACACCCGCAACAGCCAGAGGGTCATACGGGCCTTGGAGGTCTGCCTGGTCTCTGGGAGGCCGTTCTCGTCGTTCAAGACGGGGGAGAGGCGCGTGCGTTCCTTCGAGATAGAAAAAATAGGACTTACGCGGCCGCGTGAGGAACTATATTCACGGATTAATCAGAGGGTTCTGAATATGATTGACGAGGGGCTTGTGGAGGAGGTCCGGTCGCTGCTGCCGTATCGGGATTGCCAGGCGCTTCAGACCGTCGGCTACAAGGAGATCTTTGAATATCTTGATAAAAAGATTCCTCTGGAGGAAGCTGTCCGCCTCATCCAGAGGAACACTCGTCATTACGCCAAAAAGCAGCTTACCTGGTGGCGCCGTGACCCTTCCATCCGTTGGGTTGACATCCACTAACAGTAGAAGGATGAATAAGATGGGAAATGGGAATCGGAGCGTAGCGACGCAAGGGGTATGGGGAGAACGCTCCCCATTGCCCCACCGGGGCTG
>ERZ1034865.253-NODE-253-length-37756-cov-7.064004_pt1 | contig 37756 bp, 38 predicted proteins | sample MGYA00520632_ERZ1034865 | MGnify/ENA primary metagenome ERZ1034865 (study PRJEB33766, sample SAMN09781738) | gut metagenome | biome: gut microbiome | host: Homo sapiens | place: Madagascar | study: EMG produced TPA metagenomics assembly of the PRJNA485056 data set...
AATAGTAGATACCTGCACTCTTTGATCTATTTTTTTCAAATTCCAGAAAATCAAAATCTGTTCTTCCATAAGGCAAAACTCTAAACCCATCTCTATAAACATACAAGCCGCTGAAGACCTCTCCCTTATTTTCGTATAAGTGCCATTTTTCTTCCGACATACTTGTATTGGCCTTGGCCCCTTCCCAAAATGCCAATTTCAATCTCAAATTTCCAATTTTACATTTTGGACGTTTTCTAGATATATAACTATATTCCTCAACTTTTCCAAAGACCTTAATTTTCCCTGAAAAACATCCTGTGTCATCAAAGGATCCGTCTATCCAATGTTCACATGAAGTAAACTCTTCCTCACTGAAAAAATCTTTTAACTGTAAAAAATCATGTTCATTTCCATCCGGGGTATAAATCGTAAAGCTAGGCGTCTTACCAATATCTTCCCCTAAAATATTTTTTCTTTCTTCCAATAATTTCTTATCAAACGGATTAAACAATCCCGACAATGCAGACCTAACATATTTTGTTTGCTCTGATATATCTTCTTGTTCTTCTTTTAAATTACTCTCTTGCTCTTCCTCCAAATCTACTATTTCATTTATTGGATCGAAAATAATAAAATATGTTCCATGCCCTTTTTCCTGAAAATGATTCTGGACTTTTTTCATGACTGCTGTTGGAACATTTTTATACTTAGCTATTTCTGACAAAATATCTTCTTTCAAATTTATAAAATTTTTCCAAGATTCACTCTGGAAATTTTCTAAGTATAATTCCTGAAGGTATTGATACTTCTCATTTATTTGTTCCAGATTTAATATCTCAGCTGTGGGTATCTCAACTTCATCCAAATATAACTGATAATTTTCAAGAGCTTTCCAATTCATAAATACTAATTGAAAAGGTTGATTCAATTTTTTTGTAATCATCAACATATGATTTCCTAAATATGTGACAGACAAACGCCCTATTCCCTTTTCGCCCAAAGGTACTCTTTCCTCTTTTCCAAATCTATCTTCTAAAGGTATAAAGTTGTCACTATTTTTTTTATTATCTGTACCGATAACAATCCACTTATTAAGGATATCACTCTCATTCATCCCAAAACCATCATCTGAAATAGTAAAAATATCATATTTCACATCTTTATATCCAGCACGATATAAACCAGCATCCAAATAATCGCCATATGCATCATAACCGTTTTTCCACAATTCAGTAATCGCAGTTGGCAAATCTGCAATCTGATTTCTTCCCAATAAATCAATCGCTCTTGCTTTTGTTCTAAAATTAGCCATTTATATTTTCCTCCTGCCTTTTCCAATTTGGGTTACAACCTGTAACCTTTTTTATTCTGACAAGCCTTCTTCAATTTCTTCAATAGTCGGCAAGCTGCTTTTAAACTCTTTTCTCAACACTTTAGTCAATTCATATTGTGCTATTCCTATAGGTTGTGAAATATTTTCCAATGAATACTCAGCAACCACGTCATCTTTATCCTTACAAATCAGGATTCCAATTGTCTGATTATCCTGCTCATCCTTCATATTCTTATTCACTGCAGTAACATAGAAATTTAGTTGACCCGCAAATTCTGGTTTAAATTTTTCTGTTTTCAATTCAACCACAACATAACAATGTAGTTTTACATGATAAAATAATAGATCAATATAAAAGTTACTTTCTCCAACTTTTATTTCTACCTGCTTACCAATAAAAGAAAAACCTGTTCCCAGTTCCAATAAAAACTGTGTTATCTGCTCCACCAATGCATCTTCCAGTTCTCTTTCATTGTATTCTTCTCTCAATGCTAAAAAATCAAAATTGTATGGATCCTTTAATGTCTGCTCTGCCAAATCAGACTGTGGTTCTGGAAGCTTGACTTGGAAATTATTAATTGCTTTCCCCTGTCTTGCATATAAATCACTTTCGATCTGGTGAACCAATACATTTCTACTCCAGTTATTATCCATAGTTTTTTGTATATAAAATAATGCTTCATCAATATCTTTGCACTTATACATAATTCGTTGATTATGTCCCCACGGAATGCTTTTTACCATACTTTCAATTTGGGTTACACCTTGTAACCATTTTTCATTATTCGTATAAAAATTATACCAATAACGAATATGTTTTAGATTTTCTACCGAAAAACCAGACACTCCAGGAAAGGCTTTTTGCAAATCATTACTCATTACTTTGAGAAATGCATCTCCCCATTTAGCTTGATTCTGCTTTTCACATATCGAAACACCAAGATTCCAATATAAATCGAGCATCTCATAATTAATTCTAACAGAAGCCTTAATCTGACTATTTCTAATCTTATTCTTTACTTCTTCTATCCAAGTTTTATAATCATCAGTCACAACAAAGCCAACCTCTTTTCTCGCCATCTTAAATCCTCCTGTTAGTATTTCCTTAATATAATAGCTAATTCATACCATATCATTTTCCTGTATAACTGTATCAAAAATTGCCTCTTCAATAACCTTCACACACTCATCCGTGTGCTTCTTAATATCATCACCCCAAAACCGAATAACAGTCCACCCTTCAAATAGCAATCTTTTATTTACCTCATCATCCCTCTCTCTGTTGCGGGATATCTTACTTATCCAAAACTCACTGTTATTACTCTTCTCCAACCTGGGTTTTAATACTTCCCAATCCTTTCCGTGAAAGAATTCTCCATCACAGAAAATGGCTATCTTATATTTTGTCAGAACAATATCTGGCTTACCCGGTAACTTACTATAATTTTTCCGATACCTATATCCTTTTGCCCACAAAGCTTTTCTAAGTATAATTTCGATTTTAGTATCTGTTCCCCGTATATTTTTCATGTTTTTATGTCGTTGTTCTTTTGTTAAAACATCTGCCATAAAACCACTCCTTAAATCTTAGAAAAAAAGTCCTCATCTATTTCGTATGTTTTGACTTCTTTTACACCAATTGAATACTCCGCTAATTTACTAATGAATTCCTCGCCATCAATTAAATCAATTTGCTTTTTTCCTGGTGTAGTAGCTTCATCTTTTGCCGCTTTTGAAAAAGAACCCGTTGTAATAAATATTCCCTTTTCAATATCCGTTGTCAGCGAACCTCTGAAGTCCCTTATATCGCCAGACGATACAAGCCCTTTGTATCTTTTGCACTGAAAAGCAACATTAAAACTTACAATTCCATTAATCTTCAACTTTCCAGTTCCGTCAATGCCTCCATCTCCTGATTTTTTTGTAACAGATACTTGTGTAAATCCACACTCACGTAATAATCGTTGTGATAATCGTTCAAATCCATACGGATCCATATTCTGTAATACATTTGCCAACTGCTGTCTCCACGGCTTAACCTCATCTGGAAATTCCACATCATCATTCGAATCAATATCATCTTCCGGCTTATCCGTTTTACCATCCGGCTTATCATTACTCTTTGCCATTTCTCTTTTTTTTGCATTTTTCTGCACTGTAAATGCAACTATTTCTTTTGCACTAACAGTCAGTTCAGATGCATATTCTGAAGTTATTGACCACACGCTTCTTGCACTGTTTACAATTATGCCATAGTTTTTCAAATATGTACGTGCCCACGCAAGCTGATATTCCACTTCACTTTGATTAAGACTACCCAAATGAGGTTCATCCAACACCTCATCTGATAAATTTAAATCCACAATTACTCTTTCGTAGATTTCATTATTTGTTCCCGAACCTCCCAACTGTTTCAGAGCATCGTATGTTGGAATAATCAATTCTGTATATGTCGGCGACAAATTTTTTCGTTCTCTGCCCATCTTCTTCTCCTTCCTCTTCACTTTCACAGCCTACATTCTACTTTTAAAACATCCCGCCCAATGATTCTTTGCCATCGTGTTTTATTCTCACAACTCCAACAAACTTATATCTATTTTCCTTTGTGTCAAATAATACTCATACATCAGAGTTGCCGGAATTAGTCGTATTTGAATATTCTCTAGGCCAAGTGCCTCCAACATTGGCATTCTGGCAGTACCCTTTTTTATGATTTCATTCTTTTCCGTAGGCATTAAAAAACAGTTTTTTACCACAGCAATATTATGTGCTTTAATAAAATTACGGTATGCCAACTGATACAGATACTGCTTTGTAACATCTCCCACACCAGGATTGTTTCGTAATGATTTTCCTTTTTCAAGCTGTATATTATAATACTTGGCATCAAAAATCAGAAAATAATCCGTTCCATCTATCTGGGGAATACTTACCAGATCCGGAATAAGCGTATCTGCTGCATCCTGTTCCTCCATATCATTGCCCTTCCATTTCGGCTTTTCAATCATATTGATAAGTGGCTCCTTACTTTTGCTTCTGAACTCCTCTGCCAGTGGAACAGACATTTTTAGTTGACCAAGTGTGGTATTCAGCTTATTATCAAATACTGCAGCACACACTTTTTCCCATACCGCATGATACGCTGTAGTTCCAAACATACTGATCCCATCGTTCTCCTCAAGCATTCGTTTATCCTGCGATATATATGTGTAGATAGTCTTTAAAAGTATCTGCCTTCTGGTATTGAACTGAATATTCAGTTCCTTATGAAGACGCTCCAGGATATAATCCTTATCTCCAAAATTGGACAGTGATTCCTCTGACAATTCAACTGTGTCAATATCAAACAGGGTATCCAACTGTGCATTATGTAACTGCCGTGAACATTCTGTAATAACACATTCATGAAGTCTCTTGAAGTAGTCCATATCGTCTTCTACAGTTTTACCAGTATACATTTCCATATAATATGGTCTGTTATCCTCAATTATAGCAAAACTCTCATCTATGGTCTTACCCCACAGAATTTCGCCTTCTCCATTAACCTCAACAATATCTTCATTATTAGTGTAAATACCATACTCATGGTAATCTTTAAGAAGAAACAGTATCACTGCAAGGATATTAAAGCTACGGTTATCTCCATCCCCGTTGAAAATATTAATAATCTGCTCCTCGGAATTACTGTATCTTTCAAGCACTTTGATTACCTGTTTCATCTCCTTAACAGGAGCTTCCTTTGGGGATAAAAGGTATTTCGGATATACTTTGATTACCCTGCTGCCAGATGTGATGACACCTACATAAGTGAACACATACAAACAGTCACCACTTACAGCCGTTTCATCCGTAATTTCTATATCCTCATCAACCAAATCAGACATTTCTAATTGAGCATTACTATTCTTAACGCTCTTGAGCACACCATAGGCTTTGAGACTCTTGATGAACTTCTCCACCCCGGCTTCGTCAAAGGAAAATATGTGCTTCAGTTCATTTTTGGTATAGCGTTTCTGCTCCCTTACATAACCTGAAAAAATCTTCATTCTCAATCTTCCTTATCATAAAATGTTTCTCTGAATGTCGGTCCAAAGATAGCTATTCCCATTATATCAAATGCATCGCATACAGCAGAATATTTGCCTGTATCCGGGCACCCCTCAAAGAATCTGTGCTTGCCTTGTTTTACCGCATCTTCATACAGATACATTATTACCTTGCTCTTAAATGCCTTGATAAACTCATCCTTATCAATAATCATTCTGTTCTCATCAGATGCAATTATTTTCTTTGACAGGAAGAACGGACCCATCAGCTTATCTTCGTTAATCTTGAAGTCACTTGATGACATCTTTGCATTTATAGCCTTACGTAGTCTGTTCCACTCTATTGGCTCATCAGTTCCAGCGAGCATAATCTTACCAATACCTTTAATCTTTTCTTCGTTCTCGTCAATTCCAAGATACTCAAAGTTCCATCTTCTCTTGAAAGCTGTGTCCATAGGAAATACACCCTGATCGGCACTGTTCATTGTAGCCCATATAAACATATTATTTGGAATACGGATATGCTTATAACTATCTGGAGAACCTCCAAGCTCCTTTGTAAGGTACTTTCTGATATCCTCAGATGCCTGTATTTCATATTCACTTACACCGTTATCATCACGATCAAGTAACTGGAATACATCCCCAAATACTGCAGCCACTTTAGCTCTGTTAATTTCTTCAATCAGTAACAGATGTGGCTGTGGATTCTCAGTGCGACCACTCTTAAGCGCCTCCACATACATTCGCATAAACGGTCCTGGCACATAACTGTATTTGATTGTTTCTTCGTCATCACCCATTACAGGCTTATATGTACCTACAAACTGCGAATAAGAGTATTCTGGGTGAAATGTCACACGCTCAAAAGAACCGTCTGTATTATTCATCATCTCCTCGCAGTCCTCTTTCAGCTTGTGGCTCTTTCCTGTACCCGGTGCACCGAAGACAATACGGTTTCTTTCATATTTTGTTTCAATTGAAGTATTAAACACCAATTCCATAATTTCCTCTTCTACCTCGGTTCTATATTCATCTTTTACATAAGTACCACGGAGTAAATCTGACACCGCAGATTTATAATCATTGAGCGAAAATATCGACATGGCAGTCATCAGCGACTTATGAAGGTTCGATGAAAGTATATTTCTGCTGATATTCTTCTTAAGCCATCTTACAGTTCTGTTATTTTTGTAATCCGCACTTTGTTCCGGGTTATCAGTACTGTCATAATAATAGTCGGATTCTACTCTACCAATATGGAACACGGAATTCTCTGCAAAAATAACATAGTCCCCAATTTGCATATCATTTAAAAATCTCCACACCTGTCCGACATCCTGTCCTTTTCCACGAGGGTTCTTATTAAAATGCTCATCGTAGAGATTTGCCAATTCTTCCTTGCTACTTACTTCCGATAAATCTCCTAAATCAGACCAACCGATACAAACATGAGGATTCTCCTCAGAAAGTGCATTGTTCTCCTGCTTAATATGCATACCAAACACTCTATGATTGAATACTTCATCACAATCTTCTTCAGGAACAATATTACTCAGATATTCCATATATTTTTTAACTGCACTTCTCTGCGTGTTATTCTCTCTATCTGAATTATCCAATGCTTCAATTGTAATCTGTACCTCTCCAACATTGGTGGTATAGAATACACTTCTATCTGGCATTGACGAAAGCGGAGTGTTGGCTACATTACTTACATATTGGTCAATTGAAGCCTCCGAATATGGATTTCCTGCGTCCGAATCTCCTTCTGGCTTTACCTGGCATGACATCCAATAACGGAACAAACGCTTATTACGTTCTTCGGGGTCTTCTTGTTGAGATTCAATTGCATTTTTATCTCCATCAGATTCAACCACAAAATCAACCATATCCATATATTCACGATATGATTCGATAGTGGAACCTTCCCAAAACGTATCGCATGTAATAATATCAAAAACATCCGCCTTATTACGTGCCGATAGTTGATCGTTGTCAATGACAAATTTACCTTCTTTTTCTGTTATACAACCTGACCACTGTAATACCTTTAACATTTCACGAATTTGTCTATCTTCATGTTTCCATTCGTGTTCAGACTCTGAAGTACTAACAGACTCTGGCAAAATTCCTGTTTTACGATACTCAAAAATTTTTTCAATTAATTGCGCTATGTCTGGGTGCTTATTCTTTGCAACACTCGCATTATAGAATATAAAATCCTTTATCTCCTCCTTAGTCAAATACGCAATCGAACTACCATGTAATAAATTCATAGTATACAAAACCTTCACGATGACTCTCATAGGAGCAAGTTTAATGCCATCATCCTTGCATTCATTAAATGCTACATTAGTTCTCATATTAGGAAACTGGAATTTTTTAATAAAATTTAGTACTACTGCTCGTGTATTCCCAGCTGCCGCAGCTTTTGCACAATTGCTGTTCTCATTTAATGTGAAATAAAATCCCAATGTCATCATATTATTATTTGCACTTTTATCAACAGATGACGGAGGGACTGTATCTGTTGTAAAACATTGCCCAGCCTTTTTCAAAGACTCATCTAAAACCGATATTCTCAAATCATTTGTAAATAAATAATGATACAATTACTGTGCCTCCATTCTTTTCAATAAATCTGCCACTGCAAGACCCACTGCCTTCGCCAACTTCGGTGGTACTGCATTACCTATCATCTGATATGCATTACCTTGGGAACCAACAAAATCAAAATCATCATCAAATGACTGAAGTCTTGCAGCTTCTCTTACAGTAATAGTTCTGCTTTGTTTTGAATCATAATGAATAAATCTATTACCATCCTTATATAAATGCGCAATAATAGTCGTACTTGGCAAATCTGGTTCTAATACATGGTATCTGTGAATAGGTGATTTTGAACCTACTTTTTTCTCATACAATTCGCTAATTTTTTTACTGTCATACTCTCGTTTTCCAGATTCAATATCATGTGCCAATAAACGAAACGTATCCATATCCCGCATATTATGATACCGAGGTTTATGCCATGTATAATCACTTTCTGGTGTTTCATGAGATGTCTTCTTGTTATGATGTTCTTCGTCCCAAAATGGTTTACATTCTGGCAAATCACCAATAGCATCACGAACTGTAAATACTTTATTTCCTCTGTATTCCAGAAGTATATTACTATAAAACTCTTTAAGAAATACCTGAATATTACTATATCTTTGTGCATCAACGCCAACAATTATCATTCTTTCTCTATTCTGTGGTACTGAATAATCACTAGCATTTACTTTTGCTACTCTTAAATCCTTAATTATTTCATAACCTATCTTCTCAAATCCTTTTCTAATTAAATCCGTAATAGGTGTTCCATCGGGAGCAGCACTTAAAATACCTGGGACATTTTCAAATACAAATAGCTTTGGTCTATATCTGTTTACCACATTTAAATAATGCTCAAACAAATAGTTCCTATAATCATCTCGCATTCCATTTTCATCTCGAACGCGCCCAGCCACCGAATAAGCCTGACATGGCGGTCCTCCAATAATAATATCTATTCCACCTACTTTATTAACAAAGTAATCCAGCCCTTTACCTTGTCCAAACTCATCATCTTGCCAGCCTTCAAACAACTCTTTTTCTCGTTGAATGTCAAAATGCATCACTCTCTCTTTTGCATCCTTTACTTTCCATTTAGTTTCAAGCCTTTTTATCAGCGTATTAACCTGTGGTTTCAGCCACTCAACAGCTGCCACATCTTCGTATTTGCCACTTTGCAAAAAGCCATCTTCTAATCCTCCACATCCGGCAAATAAATCTATCATTTTGTACTTATTCGACATCGTCTTGTCCTTTCAGGTATTGTTTTAACTTCTCTGCCACAACTTGCCCCAACATCGGAGGTACAGCATTTCCAACTTGACGATATTGCTGTGACTTATTTCCATAAAAAATAAAGTCATCTGGGAAACTCTGTAATCTTGCACTTTCTCTAACCGTTGGTATTCTGTTCCATTTATAATGAAAGTGTGATCTATGACCCGTATTAATTGTATTTGATGGTTTCTTACTATGATATCTCGTAAGAGCCTCATGATACTTATATATTCCTTGATATTCCTCTGGCAATGCCTTGTAATTTTTCCCTTCTGGGACGAGAGAAATCATTTTTCTTGTCTTTTCAATTGGAATACTTCCTATATGATTCAGAACTTTTCCAGAATTGCTTCTCATTTTCCTCTGATAACTATTTGCTGGCTTCATTGTATAATCTTGTATTTCCTCACCATAAATAATTTCACCTTTTTCTGTCTGAAGCGATGGCAAATCACCTATGGCTTCCTCACAGGTCACATAATGTTCCTTATCAACTACAGGCTCTGGAAACTCAAATTTAGTCTTACCGTCTCTTAATCCCACAAAAAACACTCTTTTTCGCATCTGTGGGATTCCATAATCAGGAGCATATAATAACTTTGGAATCATTACATATCCTATTTTCTTGAAATCTTCAACAATTCGTCTGGCACCAATTCCACCATTTGTCTGCAACATTCCGGGAACATTTTCTAAAACCACAGCTTGCGGTTTTATTCGATCTGCCAATTCTACCATCGCAAGATATAATGAATTTCTTTTATCATTCATGTCTCTTGGTCCGGCAATCGAAAAGCCTTGACAAGGCGGTCCCCCTACAAGAACATCCAACTTAATATCTCTTTCCCGAAGAAAGTCAACTATTACATTTATGTTGTCATGATTAAACAAATCCAGTTTCATAGCTTCAGCATTTCCATGATTCTCTCTAAATGTTTTTAAGGCTGCCTCATCAAAATCCACACCAAGAACTACATCATATCCTGCATCATAAAAACCACGGGATAATCCTCCCGCTCCTGAAAACAAATCAACACAAGTAAACTTCTTACTCATACTTTTTCCCTCGATTCTATATTTATTAGAGCAGTCGTCTACTCTTCCTATTTTTCTTCTTTGTTTGATTTCATTCTGAAATCGAGTGGTTTAGGTGCATCATCTGGTATTGCCCATACCTCACCAACTTTAAAAGCACCCTCTATCCGCTTCTCAGAACATAAAACTTGTACTCGTCTCTGTGAAATATTCCATTTTCTTGCCGCTTGGCCTGCACTTAAATAGCCCATAATACACCTCACTTTATCATATCACATTATATTCCACGGGACGAATAAAAGCAATCTAATTATGTATCCATTATGCATTTTTTATTATATCTCTAAAAGGTGTACAAAAATACGGACTTGCAGCAATTATTTTCTGCTCTACCAATACCACAGGGCACGCCTATCGTGCCCTCTCTCTGCCTCCATCATTTCTTCCTATAACCTGCTCTTGTTGCATCTCCAATGTCTTTTCATAAATAGCCTGATAATCTTCAAATATCTTATCCTCATCAGAAGTATCAACTCCACACGCCTTGCAAACAGCGCTGTACAGCTGAATATTGTATGAATTATTATCTGGCTGAAACTGTAGCATCCTTGCCTTCTCGATAACAGACAAATCATCAAAAGCAATTCCCCGGTGTTTAATCTCATCCAATACCTCTTCTGTTTTGTTTCTGACAACCAATTCACACATGCCCTTATAAAGCAAATCCGTTTCTTCCAGAAGTTCATCAACATCTGCAATATGCCCCATGTCTAGAAACTTCATCTGCACAAAAGACCTAACTGTGTCGTAACTCTTTAGTTCACCGAATCCATACGTCTGAGCCTTTTCCAAAGGTGTCATCTTTTTGTATGCCTCATAACTGCCTTTATCATCTGACCGATCACCAATATATTTCTCCACAATATTCGCTTTACTGCCAGCTCCTACTGTGGCATCCATGGTATCTTCTGCTGAAATCTGTTCACATACCTCTGCATTTAACGAAATATCATAATCCTCTGATTCATCCATTACTGATATCCCATCCATATCTATATCAGACATTTCATCATTAACAGATAACCCAATATCTTTCTCCACCGCATACGGATACTCTGGCACTTCTATTGAATTCCGAATCTCATCCTCAATAGTTGAAAAATCCAGCATTGAAAACTTCTTATACTCCTCTACACACCCTTCAGCAATCTTCATTTTCTTATTAAGAGCCTTTTTCTCCGCCTTAAGGTTGTCCAATTCCTCCTGTACTCCCATATGCCAGATCTGGTAATCACGAATATCTTCTTCTGTCTTGCATCCCCTTTTCCTTGCTCTGTTCTGCTGATATAATTCCTGCTGCCGTTCAGAGATTTTCTCCACGTCACGCTCTCCCAGAACCTGATAAGTCACAAGCCCCTCCACAGTTTTGATATTGTTATTCACAAGGAAAAGATACTGTTCCTGCAGCTGATTCATACGCTCCAGTTCCCTCGCAAGATATGCACAATGCTTATCAAATCGACGCTGCTCCACCATTCTCGCCTGATAGATTCTACGGTAATACTTCATCTGAAAATCTGTTATGCCACGTTTATGAATTGCCACAGTATTACCCACAACAAATACAGGACGGGTAAAAGGCATATCCAGGTAAAATCGGAATTTTTCTTCCGAAAAGCGTTCATCCAGCTTATCCAGTTCATGATACCATTTACCACCCGGAACCTTTACCGAAAGGTACTTCCCATACTCAAACTGATACCCAATCCGCTTCATCAAGAAAACAAAATGCTCGAAGCTTCCCGCCTGGCTCTGGCAAAACTCCGCGTCTGCCAGAATCATCTTTCGATAGCATTGTTCACGCTCCCATTCCTTCCTTGATAAATTCTTAGGCTCCTTTACGTACTCAGCCGGCACAATAGATAGTCCATACTCCTTGCATAATCTGTTTGTAATCGGCTGCATACGATGCTTCCATTCCCCTTTTTTACATTCATGCTTCATACCAGTTTCAAAACTGACGCTATTGAAAACAATGTGCCCATGCATATGCTTTTTATCATTATGCACCGCATATACTGCCTCATATTTATCTTTCAGGTATTCCTGTGCAAAACGTGCCACTATATCCAGTGCCTGTTCCTCTGTCGCTTCTCCCGGTGCAAAAGAAATGATAATGTGATATCCCTGTCGTTTATCTGTTTTTCCGAAAGTAACCTTCGTATCCATCATCTGCTCAAAGGCTGTGTCCAGCAGACAGTTTATACTGCCCACCAGAACATTTTCCTCTGTTTTCTCTGGATTCTGAATATACGAAAGAGCATTCTTAAGATGTGCCGCTGGGTTCCCGGTATGTGCCTCATTCAGGCACTGTATCTTAGTGATTGCCATACCATAAGCACCTCCCTCATCAGCCTCTTTACATCCTCCAAATCCTGCTTAACAGCAAGGATATCCCTCGTGTAACCATATCCCTGGGTATTTACTACCTTCGCAATCTGATTCACATTGGTAGCAATTCCTGTTATCTGTCTGATAAAATTCCCTCTGTCTGTCGTAAAAGATGCGTCCACATTTCCACCGCCACGCACCAGATTGCGCAGGTATTCACTGATATTCATTCCAGCCTTTTTTGCACCTTCTTCCAACAATCGTTTATCTTCCTCTGACAACTTAAAAGAAACCTTATATAGCTTTTTGTCAGACTTGTACCTTCTGTTTCCATCTGCCATACACATAACCTCCAATCCTCAAAATTAATCCCATCAAAATCTCACTTACCATGCTCATGGCTGTGACCTCCTATAAAAAATTCTTCTTTAAGGACTGCTTATAGCAAATCCCTCCATAATGCTTCTGTTGCTGTTCACTTGTTTTGCAAGATTCGGGAAAGGTCGGACCTTTCCCCGAAAAAAATATAATTGCTACCAGCAATTACCATTTTTCGTCTTGGCAGGAGCTCCTGCACCCAATATATGGCACGAATTTCGTGCCAAAACACCGACAGCAAACCATCCGCTAACTAGCGTCAGTTTGCCGTCAGATATATTTATTTTATATATGAATGACGTCAATCTGCCGTCATTTAGGATTCCATTGTCGTCACTTCGACGTCACTGCCGCATCTTCCTAATCATCATTCAGTCCTTTTAGAAAATTGAATGTCTGACTTGGAAGAATGGCTTCATCATCAGTTACAGATACCGTATTATCCTGTGGAGCATCATGCGTTGATGCTAAAGCTGATGTTGGTGGTGTGGGTGTTTCCGTTGCGGCAACTCTCGCCTCACACTCTGCCATCAACATCTCCATTTCCGGCTTCAATGCCCTGGCAACTTCTTCCGCTAACTTCTTTACATCAATCTCTTGCCTATGGGACGCCTTAACCTCTTCCGCCTCTCCGTACACTTCTTCATAGGCCAGTTCAATACCTCTCTTGATAAGCTCCGTCTGGTTAGGAAAGCTACCATCCACAAGCATCCTGTCCAGTTTTTTCAGAATATTTGCATCCGACTGGCGGTCCACATAGAGACGGCAGCCAAGCCGCCTCTCTCTAAATCCCATTACCATGTGTACCACCTGCCTTTATGCCATCTGTTTTGCAAGAAACTCATAACCCTTTGCATTAGCTCTGACATCCGTCACATAAGAAATGTTATCCCCATGTTTTCCAAATCTCTCCATTGCCTTTGCTCCGCCACCTACATAAATGATGTTGGTAAATTCCGTATCATGCCCGTTTTCCTTTAAGATGCCTTCCACTCTGCTGACAAACTTTTCAAGTGCCTCGTCCATAATCCTTGCATATTTCTCTGGATAATTGCTGCTAAAATTACTGATATAATCTGTAATCACATTCTCCGAAATCTCCTTGCCAAAAACCTCACTGCTTCTGCTCTTGATTTCCTGAATAACAGAAATCATGGACTCCGTGAAAGTCTCACATTTACTTTCCACTGGAACGCCATCCTTCACATGCATGATATCAATCGTCCATGAACCAACATCCACAATCAGATATTCGCCCTTCATACTGCCAAGCCTGTCTGCCACTGCTGCATAACACTGCGGAAATGCCAGTACATTTTCAATGGTAAAATCATATGCCACATCCTCAAATTTAAAATGCACCGGCTGATTTCCACGCTTCAGATACTTTACGAACTGTTTTCTTACAGTTGCAAACTGTTTTAAAGGAAGTCCGACTCCAAGCACCACTCTGGCACCATTCGGAATACTTCCTGCTTGACATTCCTTTGCCAGTGCCGCAAGTGTCAACAGATAATAATCATCATCTGCAAGCTTACTGTCCTTCACACTGTTACGCTTCTCTCCAATCTTATAAAATGCTCCATCATAAACCAGTGCATTAGCCTGGAAGGTAGGCTTTACAGCCTGTCTTTCCACACCATTCTCAAACACATGGTTTGATGTTTTCATTAAATGATTCCCGTGGTCAATTCCCACATAATAAATTCTATTTTCTTCCATAAACTCATGCCTCCATTCTCTGCGTCTCCGCCTGTTCAAACGCGATATTTTCCTTTGCACGTTCCAGACGTACACGCTTGTTGTAATCAATTGCTGCAAACAAATCCTCTGTTACAATCTCATCTGCTGTCATTGCCGCCTGCATGTTTTCCTGAAATGTTACCTGAAATCCTTTTTCTTCCAAAGTATCCAAACCAATTCCTCTCTCCTTGCTTATTCCCTGTAAAACAGTGTCATACAGTTGCCATGCATAATTTTCATATTCTGCTGCCTTATCCAAAAGCACTCCCTGCATAAAATACTTGTTATACAGATAACGGTCATTCTTCATCAAGGCTCTGAGATAACGATGTCCGTATTTTCCAAGACTTGCATAACTCTCTGGCTCCGACTCTCCAAAAATCGGATAATACAATCCATCCACCTCTTTGTACTTAATGCCACACTTTTCTGCAATTGTAGGTGCTGCAGTCACTTTTGTTTTTTCTTCCATAAAAAATCCTTTCTGCGTCTTACGCCTTAAAAATATCGTTATTTGCCTTAACGCCGGCCCGCGGAGAGTTACTGCTCTCAAATGTTCTGCCATGCAGAAAATCCTCCTTTCTCATTGCCTCTTGCGAAGCTATGTATAAATGCTGTCCACACCTGACAGTTAAATTATCTGTAACGCCAGAATACACAAATATCACCATTCCATCCTAATCAACTGCTGCCCTGGCAAGCACAAGAAATACTCTTGCAACCAGCCCAAACACTAATAATGTCAGCTTCGCCAATCCCAGTACACACCGAAACATTAACAACGCCATCCATACCATAGCCTTTAAAACATTCAGTAAAACTCTGCCAACAAATTCTAAAATCATAAATTCAACTCTCCTTTCCACCCATCGGGAGCCACCCGAAAAAAGGGTATAAAAAATAAGACCATATTGACTTCAATATGGAACCGATTAAATCTTCGATTCTTTGTGTCAATTTAGTCCTATCAGTAAAAATACCTGTTAAGTTTTCCCATCCGGAGATAATCCGGACAATTATCACACGGAAACGTCTAGGACAAGGCTTCCGAAACCCTTGTAAATCCTGAGTTTCTTCCACCTGTCACAAATATACCACGTTCCCCAGTTGCAGAAATCAGGAGTGCCCTGTCCTCGCCAGCCTCAAGAATCTTTTTCAAGTTAATAATGAACCCAATCTGCATACTGTTTGGCTGCAATTTATACTTCTCAATCGAAGTGATTTCTTCCTGTTTTGCAACCTCTCTCTGATGTTTAATAATCTTATAGCGCTCATTATAGTTCTCATAAAACTCATCAAATGTTAATGCATAGTTTGAATTCCATAATTCATTAAATTCAGTAACAATTTCTTTTGCCGTCTCGCCGTGCACTGTTGAAACCAGCTTTGTGTTCCATTCGCGATTATCTGTAAGTGCTGCACTTGTAATATTGGAACTTCCAATAATGATATGATAAATTTCTTCTTTTCTGAAAATGTATCCCTTTGTATGAAATCCCTCATTTGCTACTTCAACATCATACATTTTAAGTGTAATATTCGAAAGTTCATTAAGTTTTTTCAACGCTTTAGGCTCACTGAAATTCAAATAGTTCGTTGTTAAGATTTCACCTTTAATATTTCTTTTTTCTAACTCTTTTAAAGTCTGCAGGAGGGGAGTAATCCCATTCATAGTAATAAATGCTACACTGATTTGAAATCCGTCACATACCAAAAGCTCATCCTCAATGGATGAGAGTACTTTCTTTCCTTCTTTATGATTATTTGATACGAATTGTGGTCTATAGATATTGCTTGAAACAACCGAACCATCAATATATGCTGTTTCAAAACCTAAGCGTAATTCATCAATTTTGCTCACAACTTCCCCCTGCTTTCTTCTATTTTATCCATTCCGTAAATCCACCCATTTTGGCCGAATCATAAACTGGTTGTATCACGTTATATAATCTTTCTCTATAGCTTGGCAAATCAATATCAGGCTGATACAAACTATTTCTAATCTCTGTACTATTTACATGATAATCCAGGCATATTTTGAATTTATGCCGAACTATTTCATAATCATTGCACATCATAAGAGCTTTGTGTTGTAATTCTGCTAACCTTTCAAAATCTTCATAGAGATTCGGTAATTGATTTCCCTTCATACTATTAATATTCTTTGTTGTTGGGCTTAAATTCCATAATTCATCATGTGATAAATATTGCCACGGTACAAAATGATCGATTGATATAGGTTTATCTTTTAAACTTACCTTTTGATATATTTCTTTTATTTTGGGATCAATCTCAATGATTGTCTTCCAATAATCACTCACTCTTCTTAAATCTCTTTTTTCTGGCTTTTGAACTTTTTCCACAATTCCAGGAACATTCGGATTTCTATCTTGTAAATAGCCGATAAGATTGTATCTGACCCATTCTAATAAAATTGTTCTATTTCGAATTAAGTAGTCAACCCATTCTTCATTAATTTCAAATTTAGAAAAAATCCCCTCAAGTGCAACGAAATAATACAATAAGTGAGCCTGCTCATTTATTTTGTAAACCTTTGACTGACCAGGATTTTTAATTGATGAATAAAAAGGACTTTGCATACAATATGGCACATTTTCTATTAAACATTTCTTATATTTTTTTATTTGGGGATCTGTATTTTCTTTGAGATACTGGATTACAGAACCTCGTTTTGCAGTAGACGATATATTGGACTTCGAATGTATATACTTAACCACTTCCTCTAAATTATCTGTTGTATTACACGGACCTAAACGTAATTTAAACTCTGTAACCATATACCATGCATCTTCTATCATTTGATTCAGAATTTCATCATATGTAAATACAACTTTATCTTCTACGATATTTTCCAATATTGCCTGGAACCAAAAATACTTATAACAATTGGAAATACGTTTACGTTCAAATACTTTACTTAATACACCTATATTCAGTTTTTCATCAAACGGTATTCCTGTTATTGTCATCCTATTTTCCTTCTCGATAAATATATTCTTAATTATATCCCCCCTTTTTGTTTTTCACAAGTTTATACAAAAGTTTACATTGCGTACTTTTTGAAAATTCTTTAAATCGCAAAAAGCGCCAAATTCATCTCTGAATTCAATGGCTTATATTGTTTCTTCCATCAATTTCTTCACAAAAGCAATCATTCTGCCAAGTTCAATAGGTTGGCTATACTAACCAACCTATTACCTTATGATTCAATCGCTAAGTTTTCAATATCATTATACAAGCTTTTGCGTTCCGCACTTATATCATATGATGCGAGTGCTTCAATAATCTCCGGCATGGTAATACTGTGCGCTTCATCAGTCCGTTCCAGAAGAATTTTCATAAGGTATATCAGTTTCAATTTCTGGTTCGATGATTTAGGCATATTGCACCTCCAAATTCCCCGAAAAACCAAAAAAACTTATGTCACCTTTTATCGTCTTAATCAAATATATTGTTTAATATTCCTTCTCTATCTCCCCATCAATTCCATACATTTTCTTGAACACATCAAGGTCTACCTGATTTTTTATCAGCATAACCTCTTCTATCTTACCTGTATGAATATCTTTAAAACCAGCTACCTGCTCACCATTACATATGCTCGCCTTAATTACTGGTTTTTTATTTTCTTTATCATATGTCTTTGTAACTGTCTTTTTCTTAAAGAGTCCCACTCTGAGCACCTTCCTTTGACTTTACCATCAATATGAGTTTTTCAAGAGCTATTGTTGCAACACCATAATCTTGTGATACAACCATATCTCCCTTATGGCATATGCTAATCAACTTATAATCAACTGCATCGACTCCAGCTCCGATATCAAGTCCCTTTTCATTTATTCCCTCACTAAAATATTTTCTGTAATATTGCGACCAAAAGCGAAACGTGTCCCCCTTATTTTTACAATCAGAATGCCATGACTCTTACTGTTTAAAATGATAACAGACGTGCCATGTGTCATTCCCAAAGCCTCTAATCGCTTCTCTATATTGACTGGCAATTTTATATCCTCAACTTTATAATCGTTCCCTATTCTTCCATCACAGAGGTACATGTCCATTCCCTCCCGTTATTTTGAAACAGATGTTTTCGGCATCTTGCGAAATTCTGAAAGCATCATCAATACGGTAATCACAACCAGAACCGCATCGGTCAGGGCAATCGCCAGCCAGACACCACGAATCCCCATGCCGCCAACCATCGGCAACACTACACAAAGGGGGATAAACAAAATAATCTGCCGGAACAATACCAGCCAAGTAGCCTTATTTGCCTTTCCTAACGACTGGAACAGCGTTACCGCAATCAAGAAACTTCCCTGTAAGATATAGGTACTGAACATGATCCGGAAATTCGTTGCCCCCGAAGCCGCCACGCCTGGTGTTGTAATAAACATGGAAAGCACCTTATCCGGGAATAATTCAACCGGAATGTAGAACAGTAAGGACAACACTGTTGCCGCCGTAATGAATACACCTGTCAATTTCTTTACCCGGTCATAATCTTTCGCACCGTAGTTTGTCCCTGCGGCTGGCTGGAATCCCTGACTGATACCCCAAAGAGGAACAAACGAGAAGTTCCAGAAGCGCAGTGCGGCTCCCAACAATATCTGCGAATTTTCCCCACCGTATACAGAAGCCACACGATAAATCACCGTCTGCTGTACCAATGTCAGAACCTGCATCAGCAAAGCGGAAACCCCTACCGCCAGAACCTGCGGCAGTAATTCTCCGTCAATATGTATCCGTCCGATTTTGACATTTACGCTTTTCTTTTTAAAATACCATAATGTAATCGCCGCCTGAACAAACTGTGAAAAAATCGTTGCATAAGCAGCCGCTTCCACTCCCAATCCGTAAGGTTTTAAAACCGTAATAAAAATCGGATCGAGAATAATGTTCAGGATTGCTCCACTTGCTATAATTGTCATTGCCTTTTTAAGCTGTCCCTCTCCACGAATGACCATATTTGCACTCTGGAAGAAATTCACAAACAGACTTCCCGCAAACACAATACGCAGATATTTTTCCGCATAATTCAAAATGTTATCGCTCGCACCTGCCAGAGATAAAAGCTGGCGGGTAAATACCATGCCTATCACAGTATAGATAACGGATAACAGAAGCACCATTGCAATCAGATTTCCCATAATCTTTTTTATGGTATCCTGATCCTTCTTGCCAATCGCACGAGATAGCACCGAAGCGGAACCTACCCCTAACATTGCCGCTGAACCCGCATTGATGAGGGTAAACGGATAAGATACGGATACCGCCCCCATTTGCGCAGCGCCTACCATCTGCCCTACAAAAATAGAATCCATCATGTTATAAAGCCCTACAACCACCATGCCAAGAACTGCAGGGATACTCAGCTCCAGCATGAGGGAAAACGGACTTTTTGTTAATAATTTTGTCCTTGTATCAAGTGACTGTTTCATCACGTTTCCTCCTTATATCTATATTAGCCATGCCTAACCATATAGAGTATATTAAAAATCAATCCCTTTTGTCTGCTCTTATCCGAAGGACTTTTGCTCCAATCGGAAATATCTGCGCTACTGCACCATTTTTTCCAATAGCTGCAACGCTTCCTCCAGTTTCGGGTTTTCCGCATCAGTCTGTAATGCTTCCCGGACACAGTTACGGATATGTGCCTGCAAAATCTGCTGGTTAGCACTTTTTAATAGTGCCTGTGTCGCTAAAAGCTGATTTGATATATCCACGCAGTAACGATCTTCCTCTATCATTTGCAGAATACCGTCTAACTGACCTTTGGCGATTTTCAGTTTATGGGTAACATTTCCTTTTTTTGCTTTCATAGGCACAGTCCGGTTACTGAACACTTACAAGCTGATAGCCCGCATCTTCAACCGCTGTTTTCAGCCTGTCATCCGGCACTGTATGGCTCATCTGCACCAATGCTGTTTTTGCCTCCAGTTGCACTGTGACATCCGAAATACCCTCAATCTCCATTAACGCCTTTGAAACGTGCTTAACACAATTTCCACAAACCATTCCTTCAATCTTCAATAATTTTTCCATGTTCTTTTCTCCTTCACTCTTTTTCTGTAATACTGTTTGACTGTTGCCGCCAATTTCTTCCTGTTCCCGCTTTGCAAGATGCCTTGCTTTGAACCAGCGAAGCCGCAGAGCATTTGACACCACAAAGACAGAGCTGAAACTCATTGCAAAAGCACCGATCATTGGATTTAGTTTCCAGCCAAAGGACAGGTAAAATACCCCCGCCGCAACCGGAATACCTATAATATTGTAGATAAACGCCCAAAACAGGTTTTGCTTGATGTTGCGGATAACTGCCTTGCTTAACTGGACAGCGGTAGACACATCCAAGAGGTCACTTTTCATCAGCACAATATCTGCTGATTCAATCGCCACATCTGTTCCTGCTCCGATAGCGATTCCTACATCTGCCCTTGCAAGCGCAGGCGCATCATTGATGCCATCCCCAACCATAGCTACCTTCCTGCCCTTTTCCTGTAAACGCCGGATTTCTTTTTCCTTATCCTGTGGGAACACTTCTGCAACTACCCGGTCTACACCCACTTGCCTTCTGATTGCTTCCGCAGTTTTCGCATTATCCCCGGTAAGCATGACAACCTCCATTCCCAAGCTGGATAATTCCTGTATTGCCTGTTTACTGGTAGGCTTTACCACATCTGCCACAGCTACCACACCGATAAGCTGTCCGCCCCTCGCAAAGAATAATGGTGTTTTTCCGTCCACAGCCATTGCTTCCCCAAGCTGGAGCAATGCGCCTCCCTCTATTCCCTGCGCAGACATCAGGTGGCGGTTTCCGGCAAGACAGCTAACATTTTCGATTTCTCCCATAATCCCCTGCCCCGGAATCTGCTTAAAGTTATTTACAGGCAGAAAACCTAAAGCGTTCTTTTCTGCTTCCGCCACAATCGCATCCGCAAGTGGGTGTTCTGACATTTTTTCCAGAGAAGCGGCAACCTGCAGAAGCTCATTCTGTGAGATTCCCTCTTTTACCATGACATTTGTTACCACAGGCGTTCCCTGTGTGATTGTCCCTGTCTTATCCAAAACAACCGTATCAATGTTATGCGCTACCTCCAGAGCTTCCGCCGACTTAATCAAAATGCCATTTGACGCCCCTTTCCCTGTACCTACCATGATTGCTGTAGGCGTAGCCAGACCGAGAGCGCAAGGACAGGATATGACGAGAATGGAAATACCAATAGAAAGGGCAAACTCAAATCCATACCCGGCAATCAGCCATACGATAACCGCAATCAAAGCAATACCGATAACAGTCGGGACAAACACCCCGCTAACCTTATCCGCCAGTTTTACGATAGGCGCTTTTGAACTGGTTGCTTCATCCACAAGCCGCACGATCTGTGCCAGTGTGGTATCATCCCCTACTTTCGTAGCCTGCATTTTAAAATAACCGGATTTATTGATTGTTGCACCGATCACTTTATCCCCGGTCTGCTTTTCCACAGGTATGCTCTCCCCGGTTAAAGCAGATTCATCCACAGACGAAACCCCTTCCAGAATTACCCCGTCTACCGGAATGGCCTCTCCCGCTTTTACAACTAAAACCTCCCCTGTCTGGACTTCCTCTACCGGAACCTGTATTTCTATTCCGTCCCTCTCCACTGTGGCAGTCTTAGGCGCAAGGTTCATCAGTTTGGTAATGGCATCCGAGGTCTTTCCTTTTGCACGAGCTTCTAACGTCTTACCTAATGTTATGAGCGTAAGAATCATACCCGCCGATTCAAAATACAGATCCATCATAAAGCTGTGTACGGTTTCCATATCTCCATGCCCGAACCCTATGCCGATTTTATAAATGGCATAGATGCCATAGATGATTGCTGCCCCGGAGCCAATGGCAATCAGGGAATCCATATTCGGTGAGCCATGAAACAGCGTCTTAAAACCCATACGGTAATACTTGGAATTGATAAACACTACCGGAATCAGCAATAAAAACTGCGTAAAGGCAAAACTCATCGCATTTTCCATGCCAAGCAGCCCTCCTGGAAGTATCCACCCCATCATGTGTCCCATAGATATGTAAAACAATGGAATGGTAAACAGTGCGGACAGAAGCAGCCGCTTTTTCATCTGTGCATATTCTTTCTGCGCTGTATTTGTTTCCGGTTCTGCTGCCCGCTTCACAGAAGCGTTTACAGTCTGCTTCTTATTCTGAACCGGTTTGGGAAATGCCCCGTACCCGGCTTTTTCAACTGCCTGCACAATTCCCTCCGCATCCAAAACAGACTCATCATAAGAAGCAACCATACTGTTTTTTAGCAGGTTTACGGATACCTCCTTTATTCCCGGCAGCTTTGCCACGCTTTTCTCAATTCTTGCAGAGCAGGCGGAACAGGTCATACCCGTAATGTCAAATTGCTCCTTTTGCAAAATTATCCCTTCTTTCTTTTCTATATTTGTAACAGCATGTTGTACCCCTCCCCCGTAGGGAATTAGGCTGTTACCGTTTCTCATTATAAACACCCGATTTTCCTTTTGTCCGCTCTGAAAAGGAGCTTTTTTAATCCGAAAAGCAATTTCTTTTTTTACAAAAATCCAATCAGGAGGTTTTATGCTCCAAAGAGGAATACCGACCTCAAACTCATTGACTTATTACCGATTGGTGACTATACTTTGCGCTGAACGATTAAACAACTCTTTAATTGTTCAGCCATGCCAAACCAACAAAACAAAATTTTTAGAAAGGTGGATTATTCCCATGAAAAAAACAATCAAACTTATCGACTTGGATTGCGGTCACTGTGCAGATAAGATTCAGAACGCCGTACAGAAAATTGACGGCGTAACCAGTGTATCCGTCAATTTCCTCGGTCAAAAAATGGTGTTGGAAGCACCCGATGACAGGTTTGATGCCATATTGAATGAAGCAAAGGCACTGATTAAAAAAATCGAGCCGGACGTAACGGTAAAAGCATAAACAGATCAGGCATAACCGTTAAGTGGCATCAGCCAAACGCATTGTGTTCCTTTACGGGCATGATGCAACACGAACTGGACACCGGCTGCCATTTTGGGCATCCGGTGTTTTTTCAAAACGAAAATGCCTGATTTACGAAAGGAGTATTCTAATGACACGAAAACAAAAACATTTATTGATCCGCATTATTGCGGCGGCAGTCCTGTTTCTTGCAGGCAGTCTGCTCCATCTTCCGGAGCAGGCGGAAATGGGTATATTCTTAGCCTGTTATGTGGTAATCGGTTGGGATATTGTCTGGAAAGCCATTACAAACATATTAAGCGGTCAGGTATTTGACGAAAATTTCCTGATGACGATTGCAACGATTGGCGCACTGATTTTAGGGGAACATTCAGAAGGCGTAGCTGTTATGCTGTTTTATCAGGTAGGGGAATGGTTTCAGTCCTATGCAGTTTCCAAATCCCGTAAATCTATTGCAAGCCTAATGGACATCCGTCCGGATTACGCAAATGTGGAACGGGACGGAAAACTGGTACAGGTTGATCCGGAAGAAGTTTCCATTGGAGATACCATTGTTGTAAAACCCGGTGAGAGAATCCCTCTGGACGGTATCATTATAAATGGCGTTTCTGCTTTGGATACCTCCGCATTGACCGGAGAATCCATGCCTCGTGAAGTTGCTCCGGGTGCGGAAGTCATCAGCGGCTGTATTAACCAGACAGGTATTCTGTCAATCCGCACGACAAAAGAGTTCGGAGAATCCACCGTAGCTAAAATACTTGATTTAGTAGAAAATGCAAGCGATAAAAAGGGCAGGACAGAGAATTTTATCACACGCTTTGCACGTTATTACACCCCGGCAGTGGTATTTGCAGCTCTGGCTCTTGCCATATTGCCGCCTGTTATCACTGGTCAGTCCTTTAGCATATGGATTTATCGTGCTTTGACGTTCCTCGTAATCTCCTGCCCCTGTGCGCTGGTAATCTCTATCCCGTTAAGTTTCTTTGGCGGCATCGGCGGCGCATCGAAAATCGGTGTCCTTGTAAAAGGCAGTAATTATCTGGAATCCTTAGCCCATGCGGAAATGATTGTATTTGATAAAACAGGCACACTCACGAAAGGCTCTTTTGCAGTCAGTGAAATCCATCCTGTTGGCATGGACGAATCACAGCTTTTAGAGCTTGCCGCATATGCAGAAGATTACTCCAACCACCCTATTTCTGCTTCTATCAAAAAAGCCTATGACAAAAAAATCGTACAAAACCGCATATTCGATGTTCAGGAAATTGCAGGTCATGGTGTACAGGCAGTAATAGACGGAAAGAAAGTTCTTGCGGGGAACGCAAAGCTCATGGAACGGGAGCATATCCGCTACCAGCCTTCCGGAGCAGTTGGAACAGTGATTTATCTCGCCTGTGACGGGAAATATTCCGGTTCGATTGTCATAGAAGATGAAATCAAGCAGGACGCTCCGGCTACTATCCGCCAGCTCAAATCTTCCGGTATACGGAAAACGGTTATGCTGACCGGAGATGCCGACGCAGTGGGGCAGAAAGTTTCCAAACGTCTTGGGCTGGATCAGGCTTATACCGAGCTGCTCCCCGCCGATAAAGTTGACCGGGTAGAAGCACTGTTAAAGGAAAAAACGGAAAAAGGCAGGCTTGTCTTTGTAGGGGACGGAATCAATGATGCCCCTGTACTGGCAAGGGCAGATGTCAGTATCGCTATGGGTGGTCTTGGCTCTGATGCCGCCATTGAAGCCGCAGATGTGGTCTTAATGACAGATGAACCTTCAAAAATTGCCGCAGTTATGAGGATTGCCCGAAAAACAATCCGTATCGCTAACCAGAACATTGATTCGCTTTGGGAATTAAGTTCTTAGTGCTGATTTTGGGTGCTTTGGGATATGCCAATATGTGGGCGGCGGTATTTGCCGATGTAGGCGTTTCCGTTATCGCAATCCTGAACGCAATCCGGGCAATGCGGGTAAAGGTATCATCCGTTTCTGATTAAAGTTATTTAAAAAGAACAATGAAAAATGCGCTACACCCCACAAGGTAGCGCATTTTCTTAAATATCGGCTGGACAGGATAGATAAAAGGACATTCGCAATCCGCTACGCTACTTGCTCATGAATGCGAGTCATTACATAACTCGCATTCAAACAAGGCATCTATGGAACGGTGCAGCAATTTCGCCTGTGGCGTTTTAGACAGAGAGTAATATACTTCCTTCCCTTCCCTCCGGCTTGATATAATCCCACTTTTCTTTAAAACCCGAAGGTGGTGCGACACAGCAGGTGCGCTCATATCAACAGCCGCAGCTATATTGCAAACACATTCCTCACAATGGCATAACAGCCATAAAATCCGCAGCCTTGTAGGATCGTCTAACTGCTGGAACAAAAATGCTATATCTTTGAACCGTTCTGCAGGTGGAATCTTATCCAGGACTTTCTCAATATTCTGTCCATGATTGTGCGGTAAGTTATAGTGTGGCATTTGACCACCTCCTTCCAGATAAAATTATGATACTCATATACCTTTGGTATGTCAAACAGCTTATACATAAGATTGGAGCAACACTATGAATCAAACAACCAAAACCATTTTTTCTGTCCCCAATTCTTCCGAATTGGAACAATTAGCAGAACTGCACAAAGCAATGGGAGATTACACACGAATGAAAATACTCTGGCATTTGATGAAACAGGAATATTGTGTGAGCGAACTTGCAAAGAAAATCGAAGTCACTGAATCTGCCATATCCCATCAGCTACACGAACTCCGCATTGCAAGGTTAGTCCGTTCCCGCAAGGACGGTAAAAAAGTCTTTTACAGTATTCAGGACGAACACATTCAATGGATTCTGGAAGAAACTTATGCTCATATTTCTGAAAGGTATCCATAAAACACATCGGACAGTACGCTGTGCGCACTGCCCATTGTGTTCAAATATAGCAATCTCTCCCATTACAGATTTTCGTAGGATACCAACTGGCTTATAGGGATACGCATCTCCGTATGGCGTTCCGGATCGGCGGCTTCTTCGTTTGAATAACCAACTGCAAGGATATTGACAGGTTCCAGATTTTCAGGAAGTCCAAATTCCCGGCTGATAACATCCGGCTTGAAATAACAAATCCATACAGAGCCAAGCCCCAACTCCGTAGCCTGAAGCATCATGTGGTCTGTCAGAATCGAGGTATCAATGTCACCCGTCTGCTTCTTGTCAAACGGACGTACCCACGCTTTTTCATGGTCAGCGCAGACGATGATTGCCAGCGGCGCACCGTAAAGGTTTGCCCCCTGTCCTATCTTTTCAAGTCCTTCTTTGCTTTGCACCACAATCAGATGCACAGGCTGGAGATTTGCGGCGGTTGGAGCTACATGGGCAGCTTCCAGAATCTTATCCAGTTTTTCCTTTTCCACCGCCTGATCTGTGTAACTACGCACAGAGAAACGCTGTTTTGCAATGTTTAAAAAATCCATAGTATCAAGTCCTTTCTTATGTTATATTTAGTATGCTAAACCAACTGACAACTCTATTGTAACGCTGAAATATAATTCCGCAAGAATGCACTTTTTTGATAGATACTTTCAAAAAAGATAGCGCCCTTGCAGTTAGGAGAACCAAAATGAAAGCTGAACAAAAACAATTTAACTGCCCCGTAGAAGCCACCCTGTCCCTGATTGGCGGGAAATATAAACCTCTGGTATTGTGGCATTTAAAATCACAGTCATTACACTACATGGAACTGCAACGCCTTATCCCAAAAGCAACCCCCAAAATTCTCTCCGGACAACTCCATGATTTAGAAGATTGCGGCATGATAAACAGAGAAGTAATTCCTGAAAAGCCACCTAAAACAATCTACTCTCTTACCGCCTTTGGAAAAAGCATTATACCTGTACTGAACGCCATGTGCGATTGGGGAACAGCATATTTGGACGGACTGGACACACAGCCTGTATGCTGCCCTTCCCAAAACAAAAAATGATTAGTTTACAAATTATCCTTATGGCAAAAAAGAACCTGCACAGCAAAAACTTAAAACAGCTATGCGGGTTCTCTTATTATCCTAAATTTGTGATTGCCTGACATAATTACAAAGTCTGGTAAAATCAACCTGCGGATTTTTCTGTAAAATCTGCTCCATACATTTCTGTGCTTTTTGGTACTGTTTAGGCTTTTTCAAGTCATCCAATATAAAGAAAATGTTGAGCCGCCTGCCTACAATAAATAAAAGTTTTTCATCTTCCGGCAAGCCTAAAAAATTATCTATGATAGACAGCATTTCCATTTTATTTGTTTGCAGCTTTCCCCTGACCTCCAGCAACAGATTGACAATATGTTCATTCACATAATAGCTGTCCATTTCAAGCAGCTTCTCCAAGAATAATTTTTGCTCTATCATTATTTCTTCTTCCGACTGTAATGTGAAAGAACCTTCTTGAACAAACTCCCACATTTTGGACTCCAGTTTTATTCCTGTTGCATGGACACGAATAAAATCCGGCTGAATCACATTAAGTGCTTTTGCTGTCTGGATTGCATTTTCTTCCGAAAGCTCTTTTCCACCAATCCCAAGCAATATAAACTCTGATAAAATCATGCCAGCGTCTTTTGCCATACACCCGCTTTCCACAACGGTATCTGCATGGAAGCCTTTGTTGATAAGCTGCAATATCTTATCCGATCCGGTTTCCATACCGCAGTACAGATGATTCAGTCCCGCTTGCCGAAGCTCCTGTAATTCTGCCGGACTTTTTCATGTGATACTGTCAGCACGAGCATAGGAAGTTATATACTCCAAATCAGGAAAATACTTATTTAGCGCATTCAAAATACGGAGCAGATAATCCGTTTTTAATACCAGCGCATCCCCGTCCTGCAAAAAACATGATTTGAATTTTCTCCCCTGATATAATGCCGCCTGTTCCTTAATATCCTGTATGGTATCTTCAATCGGACGCATGGAAAAATTCATAGATTTGTATAGTCCACAAAAATAGCACTTATTCCAATGGCATCCTCTGGTCACTCGGACAAGCAGGCTTTCACTCTCTGACGGCGGACGAATTGAGCCAATTTCTATATTTTTCATCATTCCATATCCTTTCCTTATTATTTAGACTTAAAAATATCATTCTGCCACTGTCAATACAAGAACGCACTTTTTAGGTAGCAACTACCCTATATGATAGTATGAAAGGGCTTAAAGCGACACACCCTCCGGGAGTGTCGTGAGTAGAATAGCAAGCACTGCCCATGTCCGGACACATGGGCAAAATTCCCCATACTTCCCTACCGTCCGTATGATGAAATTTTCATAGGGAAGTATCCCTAACCCTCCTTGATTTCCTTTCCGTTTTTTCTCTGCCAGTCCTTGACCTTTATCCGCAGATTTGCTACAATAACACATGGATAATTTTATCCAAAACAACTGAACAGACACGAAACCAGACTGTTGTAAACCGGACAATTTACAGCAGTTTTTTTATGCCCAAAAAACAGAAAAGGAGTGTTAAAAATGGCAAACAGAATCCGCACCAACCGAAACGAATTTCACTTAGATGACAAGGAGCAGTATATCCTTGACGAGAAGTTTAAACTGTCCGGAATGAAAAGCAAGTCAGCTTTCCTCCGGAAGCTCATTCTCTACGGATATGTCTATGACGTGGATTACAGTTTCCTACGGGAATACAATACGGAGCTTGGACGGATCAGCTCCAGCTTAAACCAGATTGCAAAACGGATTAACAGCACAAACCACGTCTATCAGGAAGATATGGACGAAGTAAAGGAGTTGATGAAACAGGTATGGCATACACAAAAATCCATGCTATCACAGCAACCGTTGATAAAGCGGTAGCCTACATATGCAACCCGGATAAAACAGACGAAAGCATCTACATTTCTTCCTATGCCTGTGCGCCGGAAACCGCAGCGATTGACTTCAAATATACCTTAGACCACTGCCGGGAAAACAGCCCTAACAAAGCCTATCATCTGATACAGGCTTTCGCTCCCGGTGAGGTCAGTTTTGACGAAGCGCACCAGATAGGGAAAGAGCTTGCCGACAAAGTTTTAGAGGGAAAATATTCTTATGTTGTCACCACTCACATTGATAAAGGTCACGTCCACAACCACATTATTTTCTGTGCCGCCGACAACATAGAACATGACAAATACCACGACTGTAAGCAAACATATTACCGCATCAGAAAATTAAGTGACGAGCTGTGCAGCGAGCATAACCTTTCCGTCATTATCCCCAGTGGGGAGCGTGGTAAAAAATACAACGAATGGCAATCGGACAGGAACGGGACAGCATGGAAAACGCAGATAAGAAAGGACATCAATGCTACCATAAAAGCGTCCTCAACCTACGAAGAATTTCTGCTCCTGATGCGGGCAAAAGGTTATGAGATAAAAGGCGAAACCTTTGGGGAAGATGCACCCAAATTTATCTCGTTCCGTCCACTCGGCAAAGACCGCTTTGTGCGTGGCAGTGTGAAGTCGCTCGGCAAAGAATATACAAAGGAACGCATCAAAGAACGGATTGAATTAAAACGGGAACGGAAAGCGGTTATCCCGAAAAGAGATTACGTAGACAGGCGGTTGATTGACACCTCTGATGAGAAATTCCAGAACAGTCCGGGACTGCAGAGGTGGGCAGCGGTTGAAAATTTGAAGATTGCAGCACAGGCATATAATGAAGTGGGTTCCATAAAAGAACTGGAACAAAAGATCGCCACCACAGCCGCCACCGGAAAAGAAGCGAAACAGACCGTCCGCAAGCTGGAAAACCGCATCAAAGACCTTGCGGAAATCATCAAATATGCGGAACAGTATAAAGCAAACAAGGCTTACAATATCGCCTATAAAAAGGCTAAAAATCCTGACGCATATTTCCGGAAACACGAAAGCCAGATCATTCTTTATGGCGGCGCAAGGCGTATGCTGGAACAGGCAGGCATCAGCTTAAAAGGCTTGAACATTGACAAGCTGAAAGCAGAATATCAGGAACTGACCGCACAGAAAGAGGAACTGACTTCCACTTACAAAAACTGTGACAAGGAGGTGAAATCCTTGAACCGGAAACTGGATAACCTGAACCAGTATCTAGGGCGCACAGAGCCGCCAAAAAACGCACTGGAACAGCCAGACCGGGACAACAGCCCGGCCCGGTAAAATCCTGCCCTAAAAAGGCTTTAAAAGCAAAAAAAGCATCGTGGACAGTGTGCATAACTCCCCATTCCGCTATGGGCAACGCCGTAAAACGGGAAGTTATACACCATTCCACAATGCCGCCCAAATCGCCTCTTCCACTAAACAAATTTGCAAGATTAGAAACACAAAAGTAAGAAAATATAGGTTTATACTTCATCTGGTATTTTATTATTTAAAACTAGTCCATCATGCTTTTCCGCTATAAAATAATCCATCCCATATAAAGAAAATGGCACATTATGATGTAACATCTCATCCAATCTCTTTTCTGTTTCAATTAATCTATCATAAGAAATGATTGATGCATTATTTGAATAAAAGCTAGATGTAATTTTTCTGTTTTCTATTGACAGGTTCTCCCTTCTTCCAATAATAATATCAACACACATAACAAATCTGCGTGTATAATCAAAACTCTCTTTAAAGCCCGAATCAATTTCAGCAATCCGCTTTAATAATAATTCCTTGAAATAATCAATATGCTCCTCAACCCAAGTGCGATAAAGATTGACCTGAGAAAGTGCTTTGTTAAGAGGTTTTCTATAACTTCCATCTTTATTAAATTGAAGATCCTCTGGAAGCTTTAATTCTACTATATGAATCCAATAACTATCTGATTGTCCAGTCATCACAACAAAATCTGCAACCCCATCATCGCCAAACCTAAATTGTGGCAAAACATAATTATATGCCCAATTTGCAGTTCCTATACTTGCCATCAATATTTCGGGATGCTCCTCTAAATATTTTTGAATCATATGTTCATCATTTGTCTTTATTATTTCATCTATCATTCCTTTATTCTCCTATAACTCGAAAAAACAATTTGTTGCAGTAGAAGATAGCCTTTCCCATTTCACGAAATAAAAACCGCAGACTATCCGTATCCACTCTAATCTGACTAAAAGAATTATAGCACTTTCTGTCGAATAATGCTATAAAAGTATTACGATAAGTTACTCTGCCGCTTCCAGTGCGACCTCTGCAAATTCTTCATCACTCATGGCTTCCAGCTTCTCCAAAACCTGTTTTGAAAGCTCCACCATGTCACTGTCCTGTATGTGCGGGATCACGTTCTTTATATCGGCAATCATGCCGGTTCTTTCCTGTCCCTCAAATACACACATCAAATTAATTTCTACTACTGTAAACTTATCCATACGCTTATATCTCCCTCTCTGATTTTTTCTCCGTTCCCTTTTCCGGAACATCTTTTCCAGCCTTGTCCCTCTGCTCGATAATCGCCTTTTTCTCCGCCAACTTTTCCTTTACGGAAATCCTGCCTGACCTGCGCTCCTGTTCTTCCTTCGACTTTTCATTGTTCAGGACGTTATCAATCATGTTATAGTTACATTCCTCCAGTTCCTCAATCTTTGCAAGCGGCTTGTATTCCGCAAGGCTGTTTAAAAGCTCCTTCGCTTTCCTTGCGGTCTGTACGCCCTCACTGTTATCAAGCTCCGTCCCTTTCCCCAAAATATCCGTCATGCCTTCCCGGATACTGTCTGAAATAAGTGCATTGAGGAAGTCATTGAGATACCCTGTATTCCCGCTTCTGATGTCCTCTGTAATGTTTGCAATCTGCGCTTCCCTGTCCTCCACTGTATGATTGTACTGGTAAGTATCATAATCATAAGAAAGTTGGTCTATCTCCGCAGCAATAAAAGTCGCCTGCCACTTCTCCAGAGAACCCCTGACCTCTATATCCGGCAGCTTGTCGATCAGCTCCGCAATTACCTCCACCGCCTTCGGATTGTCCGTAATATCCGGCACATAGTCCAGAATCTCCAAATCCGCAACCCGTCCAGATATAATATCCATCTGCGTGTCCTCATAGCTTTGCGTTCCCTCTGTATGGATATTGATGCCGATGCTTGGGATACCATTCATCCTCTCTGGTGGTATCTGATTAAAAATAACGATTGCTTCCTCCACGCCTGCGATATTCTCATGGTATTCTCCGAAATTATGGAACTCCCCGCACTCTGCCACTGTAAGAGTGACAACCGTCTGTTTTTCCTCCTGTATCTGTTCTGCACCTTTCTCCTGCATGGCAGCACGTTTTTCCTCAAGATGCTCTTTTGCCGCCTGCTCCGCTTTTTCCATCAATCCATCATAATCAATCGGTATCAGCTCATCATCGGTGCGGATACTTCCCTCCAGCTCACTCCTGTGCGTTGGCTCTTTCAAATCTTTCACAATCTCGTCCAAAGCCTGCCGGATTGTTATGTCCGGATTATCATACACGCCACCGTCCAATTCCCGGTAATCCATATCATAAATTGTATAGTTATACCCCTCGCTGGCTTCCTGAATACTGATATAACGGTCTGCAAGCTTGAAAGCAAGCTCCGTTTCCGTCCTGTCCGTTGTATGGCTGCTGGTATCTATATACGGATTTTCCCACTCCATGAACGGTACATCTTCCACGATATGCTTCTGGTTTGCTGTCGGCATAAGGTGTTCCATTTTCCCCTGTCCATATAGAGGGAAATATCGTCAATCCCGCTGCTCTTTAACTGGTACTCAAACCTCTGCTTTACAAAATCCTTTATTTCCTCCGGTGACATCTCCCGGTGAACCCTCACCTTGTCAAAGCCGACCTCATCCGACAAAATCTGTAAATCGTCCATGAAGCGGCGGCTTTCCTCTGCCGCCCTGCTGTGCGTAAAATCCAGTGACAGACAGTTTTCATGGTTTCGGACGTGGATCAGGTCAAACTCGCTACCATTGACGTTGAAACCGAAAGTTCCCCTTGCCATATCCGGCTTTTCCTCCATATCTTTTCCCCGGTACTCCGCAAATTTCGCCACCGCTTCCGGAAGGCTGTCAAAACGTTCCAGCCTGCTTTTATCTGGGCTGTTCTCCGCCCATGTGGATAAATCCTCAATGACATAGTAGGAAACCTTATCACTGTCTGGCTCCACCACTGTATTTTCTTCTGCTGCTCCCTCTGTAATTTCCGCTGTTTCTTCCATGACCGGAGCTTTCTCTGCGCTGACTTCCGCTGATACGGAAAGTTCCTTTGTAAACTCCGGTATCTCCCTGTAACCAACGGAATCCACATAATGGCTTGTGTTCTCCCCGTCCTGATGCAACACCACCATGTCACTGACAGAAAGGGAATGCCCGGTAAAGTCTGCCGGGTGGTCTATGTTAAACTTGGTATAAATATCTTCAAGGCTCATGCCCTCCGTAAACTCCCCGGTATAAACCAGCGTGTAATTCCCTCTGGAAACCGGGATACCTTTTTTTTCAAGGTAATCCATATTCATAAAGCGAATATCCCTTGTTTCCTCCGTATCTTTAAGCTGGTAAATGCCAAACCTGCTCTCATTCCCGTATAAAAGCTGTGCTTCCCGGTTAGGTTCGCTGTCCTCCAATTCCTGCTTCATGGACTGGTATTCCAGATAGGCGCTCCAATCGCCTTTTTCCACGCCAAACAGCCCGTCATGCCCCTGTAATGCCACCTTATCCTCCACAAGCGTTTCTGAACCGTCTGCGTGGAGCTGGTACACTGATACTTCTTCCCCAAACAGCTCCGATGCCCTGTCCTTTGTCAGAGGGAGCATTTCATCCCAAGAATACCCGTATTCGTGCATCTGTGATAACCCCACCATATCATCCGGAAGGAAGTCAATTTCTTCTTCCGCCGCCTTGATTGTTTCCAAAAGCAGCGGTAAATCGTCTTTCTGCTCCGCAAGGGAATGTGCAAGGGAAGTTGTCCTATACATATCGTCCAGCTTATAAGCGTGGTTCATAATCAGGTTGCGCTCATCGGTATCATACACCGACCTGTGAAATTCCATGCGGTTAATGAGCTGCTCCGCCTGCATCATTGCCGGAAGTTCCGAAGCGGTATGCACTTCCCATGCGCTCATATCCACATCAAAATCATAGAACTGCGGATAACCGTCATTTATTCCCCCGCTTCTCATAATCGGGACAAACTCAAGACCTCTCTCCTGCAGATAATCCAGAACATTTCCATTCCACTCATTTTCTTCCAAAAATGGTATGGCATATAAAACGTTTGCCACCTCCGACTGCATATCTGCAATCTTAATGATTTCATATTCCCCGCTGTCCGGCGTGGAGATCCTCACAATCACATCGCCATACTCAATCGGAATATTAGCTTTTTCACGTTCTTCCTGTAATGCCTTAAAATCGGTTATCTCATGGGTATCCGTATTGCAAGCGTAATCTAAATGGTATTCCCCCACTTCCTCGCTCCGTTCATTGGCAAGCAGCGTTACCCATGCCCCGGCTCTTTCAAGGTAGGCTTCCACGCTCTGCCTGTCATCATCATTCATGGCAGACAGCAGACGAAATATTTCTGTCCTTTCCATACCCTTAACGCTCAGAAGGTCATATTCCGATCGGTCAGTATTCGCCACAAGCACAATCATATCCTCCTGTTCCTGTTCTGCAGCACGTTCTTTTTCAATCTCCAAAAGCTGTGCTTCAATCCCCTTTATCAGCTCCGAGGAAGTCCGGCGTATCGTGTCGAGGGAAGATTTCAACTCCGGCATTTCTTTTCCGCTGCTCCACCCAGCGATATACCCGAAAGAATAATCGGACGTGTCAATCCCGAAATGCTGGCAGACAGTGTAGGCGATGCTCTCCGCTTCCACCTCTTTTGTTTCCCGGTCTTTGATAGTCCCCGTTTCCTGTTCTACCTCCTTTGCATGGAGTTTAGCGTGTGCCACCTCATGGACTCCGGTTTTTGCGGTCTGCGTTTCACTCATGCCCTCCTTAATGGCGATAGGGTGGTTTAAGTCAATGAAATAGCCTTTCCTGTCCTCCTCCATGCCCTCATATCGGATTGGGACAGGGGAAACCCTGCTAAGCGCTTCCATAAAATCCTGATAACGCTCCACATTCCCATGCAGCTCATTCACGCCAAGTTCAGGAAGCTCTTTCCCGTCCGTCTGTGAATAGTCAAACACTGTGACAACACGAAAGGCGGGTATCTTTATCTCCACTTCCTCAATGACGGGCATCCCGTCCCGGTCAAGCACAGGCTCATTTGTCACCGGATCAATCTTCTCCTGTTCCTCTTTGATTTTATAAGGTGCGGGCGCAAGGATACGGATACCCCTCTCGCCCTTGTTTACATGGCGTTCAAAATTCTTCTGCCATGCCTTGTACCCGGCAACATATGTCGCATCCGGGCATTGCATCTCTATGAGCTGGATATTGTTTGCGCTGTAATTATGAAATTTTGACATGGTATTCAGGTAGCTTTTATATTTCTCTCCCTCAAACAGCTCTTTCAAGCCTTCCTCCAGCCTGTCCGTTATCTCCTTTACTTTCTGTTTCTCGGTTCTTGCGTCTGCCATATGGTTATCTCTCCTTTTCCTCCACAAAAACAGGGGACAGATAAGTTTCCCTGTCTGCCCCTGTTTTGGATATTTTTATTTGCTGATAATTTTTATAAACCTTCCTCTTTGCTTTTCGCCTTTGCCTTGTCCGGCTCCGGCGCTTTCTTCTGCTGTCTCGCCTTTTCCTTCATCTGCGACAGCTTATCCTTTACGGACACCCGCCCGCCTTTCTCCGCTTCCTTTCCGGCGTCCAGACGGTCAGAGAGCCGATCCAGCTTTTCAAATGCCTGATCTGTTGCATCAATCTTTTTCCGGAAATTCTCCACTGTCTTTTTTACAGGCATATTGACTGCCCTTGTCAGACCGACACCCGGTTTCTCGTCCGACATCTCTTTCGTGCCTTTCCCGGCTAACAGCCTGCCCACGTTGGAAACGCTGTTCCCGATCTGCTTTAATTCGTCCCCGATGCTGTCAATCTGGTTGGCTGTCTTTTCAAAGTCCGTCATCACGTCAACCAGACGTTCCCTGTAACCGGAAAGCATGGACTTCACGCCGGAGATTCCTTTCTGAAGAACCTTGCACATCTCTTCTTTTCCTTTTTCCTTAAAGATGTTGACCGCCTGTGCCGCTGTTTCCACCAGACGGTTTCTTACCGCTGTCAGGCGTTCCGACAGGCTCGTGATTTTCCCCTGAAGGTGCGCCACTTTATCCATGAGGTTCTCTTTCACTGATTTTGGCTAGTTCTCCTGCATCTGTGAAAGCTGTTCCCGGACACCCTGTAATTCATCAACCATTGCGCTAAGCTGCACCTGCATACCCGCCACATACCAGAAAATCCCCATAAAATCCTGTGACTGCTCTTTCATGTTCTGCTGGTTAAGCAGCTCCATGAACTGCTTTAATGCGTCATTTTCCTCTATGACCTGTTTTGTGTTCTGTTCTGCTGTTTCCATTTTTTGATACCTCCCATTGATTTTGAGCATGATAAAAGCAGCCATTTCTGGCTGCTCTCTACATGCTGTTTTTATTTTCTTTCACATTTGAGTGAATATTACTGCCCTTATTTGTTTCAATTTCTGCAATTTAGTCCTATCTCCTTCCTGCCATTATCGCTGTAATTAAATCCGGCAAATTAGTCTTATTGTTTTATTATCATCAATGCGTATTCCAACATAAATAATAAAAAATTATAATAAGGTTAAAAATTTCTTAATAGTCCCATCATTCATAAAAACAATCATCTTTTCGGCATTTCGCAATGTATCTTTAAATAGTATAAAATATTTAAAACTATCTTCAGAAATCATGCAATTACTAACATTTGCGCCCGTCAAATTTGTATCTCTTAAATTTGCATGTCTTAAATCTGTTGCAACAAAATTGCAATACGAAAGATCTGCTTGCTGAAAATTACTACCATCTAAAC
>ERZ1034865.254-NODE-254-length-37755-cov-31.840531_pt1 | contig 37755 bp, 30 predicted proteins | sample MGYA00520632_ERZ1034865 | MGnify/ENA primary metagenome ERZ1034865 (study PRJEB33766, sample SAMN09781738) | gut metagenome | biome: gut microbiome | host: Homo sapiens | place: Madagascar | study: EMG produced TPA metagenomics assembly of the PRJNA485056 data...
AGATTATGGCAAAAACATTAAATTCTAGAATACCTGAAGGACCAGTTGCTGAGAAGTGGACCAACTATAAGGCTCACCAGCGTTTGGTTAACCCAAAGAATAAGTTAAAGCTCGACGTTATCGTCGTAGGTACAGGTTTGGCAGGTGCTTCTGCTGCTGCTTCTCTCGGCGAGATGGGCTTCAATATCTTGAACTTCTGCATCCAGGACTCTCCACGTCGTGCTCACTCTATCGCAGCACAGGGTGGTATCAATGCAGCTAAGAATTATCAGAATGATGGTGACTCTGTTTACCGTTTGTTCTACGATACAGTAAAGGGTGGTGACTACCGTGCTCGTGAGGCTAACGTTTACCGTTTGGCTGAGGTGAGCAACGACATCATCGACCAGTGCGTAGCTCAGGGCGTTCCTTTCGCTCGTGAGTACGGTGGTATGTTGGCTAACCGTTCTTTCGGTGGTGCTCAGGTATCTCGTACATTCTATGCTAAGGGTCAGACAGGTCAGCAGCTCCTCCTCGGTGCTTACTCTTCTTTGAGCCGCATGGTTGAGGCAGGTAAGGTAAAGCTCTTCACCCGTTACGAGATGGAGGATGTAGTTATCGTTGACGGTCACGCTCGTGGTATCATCGCCAAGAATTTGATCACAGGTAAGTTGGAGCGTTTCTCTGCCAACGCCGTAGTTATCGCTACTGGTGGTTATGGTAACGCTTACTTCCTCTCTACAAACGCTATGGGTTGTAACTGTACAGCAGCTATCCAGTGCTACCGCAAGGGTGCTGACTTCGCTAACCCATCTTACGTTCAGATTCACCCAACATGTATCCCTGTTCACGGTACAAACCAGAGTAAGTTGACTTTGATGTCAGAGTCACTCCGTAACGATGGTCGTATCTGGGTTCCTAAGAAGATTGAGGATGCTAAGGCATTGCAGGCAGGTACAAAGAAGGGTTCTGATATTCCTGAGGAAGACCGCGACTACTACTTGGAGCGCCGTTACCCAGCATTCGGTAACCTGGTTCCTCGTGACGTGGCTTCTCGTGCAGCTAAGGAGCGTTGCGACAAGGGCTTCGGTGTCAACAACACAGGTCTTGCCGTATTCCTCGACTTCTCTGAGTCTATCAACCGTCTCGGTATCGACGTTATCCTTCAGCGTTATGGCAACCTCTTCGATATGTATGAGGAGATTACCGACGTTAACCCAGGTGAGTTGGCTAACGAGATTAACGGCGTGAAGTACTACAACCCAATGATGATCTTCCCTGCTATCCACTATACAATGGGTGGTATCTGGGTTGACTACGAGTTGATGACCACTATCCCAGGTCTCTTCGCTATTGGTGAGTGTAACTTCTCTGACCACGGTGCTAACCGTCTTGGTGCATCTGCTTTGATGCAGGGTTTGGCTGACGGTTACTTCGTATTGCCATACACTATCCAGAACTACTTGGCCGACCAGGCATTGTGGCCAAAGCTCTCTACCGATCTCCCAGAGTTCGCAGAGGCAGAGGCAGGTGTTCAGAAGGAAATCGACCGCCTGATGGGTATCCAGGGCAAGCGCTCTGTAGATTCTATCCACAAGGAGTTGGGTCACATCCTTTGGGAGCACGTAGGTATGGGTCGTACCAAGGAAGGTCTTGAGGAAGGCTTGAAGAAGATGAAGGCTCTCCGCGAGGAATTCAACAAGAACCTCTTCATCCCTGGCAAGAAGGAAGGCTTGAACGTAGAGTTGGATAAGGCTATCCACTTGCGTGACTTCATCTTGATGGGCGAGTTGATCGCTTACGATGCATTGCACCGCAACGAGAGCTGTGGTGGTCACTTCCGTGAGGAGTACCAGACAGAGGAAGGCGAGGCTAAGCGTGATGACGAGAACTTCTTCTACGTAGGTTGCTGGGAGTATCAGGGCAACGATACAACTGCTCCAGTGCTCAACAAGGAACCTCTCGAGTATGAGGCAATTAAGGTACAGACAAGAAATTACAAGAATTAAAAAGCGAACAAGACAATGGCAAGAAATATAAGTTTCACAGTTAAGTATTGGAAGCAGGACGGTCCTACAGCACAGGGTCACTTCGATACACACGAGATGAAGAACATCCCAGATGATACCTCATTCCTCGAGATGCTCGACATCTTGAACGAGGAGCTCATCGAGTCAGGTCAGGAGCCTTTCGTCTTCGACCACGACTGCCGCGAGGGTATCTGCGGTATGTGCTCTCTCTATATTAATGGTACACCTCATGGTAAGACTGAGCGTGGTGCTACAACATGTCAGCTCTACATGCGTCGTTTCAACGATGGTGACGTAATCACCGTTGAGCCTTGGCGTTCTGCTGGTTTCCCTATCATCAAGGACTGTATGGTTGACCGTTCAGCATTCGACAAGATCATCCAGGCAGGTGGTTACACCAGCATCCGTACAGGTCAGGCTCAGGATGCCAATGCTATCCTGATTCCTAAGGAGAATGCAGACGAGGCAATGGATTGCGCTACATGTATCGGTTGCGGTGCTTGTGTTGCTGCATGTAAGAATGGTTCTGCCATGCTCTTCGTCAGCTCAAAGGTTAGCCAGTTGGCACTTCTCCCACAGGGTCGTGTAGAGGCTGCTGCCCGTGCTAAGAAGATGATTGCACGTATGGACGAGCTCGGATTCGGTAACTGTACAAACACTCGTGCTTGCGAGGCAGTTTGTCCAAAGAACGAGTCTATCGCTAACATCGCCCGCTTGAACCGTGAGTTCCTGAAGGCAAAGTTGGCTGACTAATATCGTAATCAAGGATTTCTCTGCATCTTTTTCGGATGCAGGAAGTCTTCTCTATACTTTTATTCTTTGTTTTGAAAGGATAATTGGCTGAGAACCAAAGGTTTAGGTGAGTAAAAGGTTGTTTTTCCTTTTACTCACCTTTGTTTTTGATAGGTTTGGAATATGCTTTTTAAGAGGATAAAAACAGACAGATATTCTCTTAAAAATTTTGTAGAGTCATCAGAATATCGTATTTTTGCGCTTCAAAGCAAAGAACAAGTAACGAAATGACGAATCATTCAACAGAAATAATGAATCAAGCCACTCAAGATTTTATTCGCCAGCATCAGGATGAGGATGTCCGCCAGTTGGCTTTCCTTGGAAGCAAGTATCCGGAAGTAAATATGCCTTTCGCGCTCGACCAGATTCGTGGGCGAAAGATGGCGCATGTCAAATTGCCACGTTGGGCAAGTATTGAGGGCATTATCTATCCTCCTCATATCTCAATGGAGCAATGTTCGTCAGAGCAGACAGCTCTTTATAAGGCAGAATTGGCGGCAAGATTGCTCGGTTTGTCAGTTTCTTCTTCTGAAAACGAAAAAGGGTGCGAAAAAGCCTCTAATTCTCATTTTTCCAAAATTTGCGAATTTGCGGGCAAAGGGGCGGTTGATTCAGAATTCGCCAAAAATGAAGATACTCGCAAAAAGCAACAGATATTAACAGAATGCGATAAATATGTTAATAAGAGCGAAGGAGAACCGAATGAGGAAGATTTTTCTGAAGAAATTGAGTTTGTTGACTTGACTGGTGGTTTCGGAGTGGATTTCTCATACATCGCTTCCCGATTGGGCATGAAGTCGATGTATGTGGAGCGTCAGGCTCATCTTTGTGAGGCTGCGAAGGAAAACTTCGAGCGATTGGGTTTGAAGAATGTCAGCGTGAAGAATGGAGACGGAATAGAGGTGCTGCATTCTTTTCACTCTAAGAAGAATGCTGCATCAGATTTTTTAGGCATAACTGAAGAGCAGTCTCAGTCATTACTTAAGACCAACTTTGGTCTTAAGCTGATCTTCATCGATCCTGCCCGTAGAGACGATGCTGGCAATAAGGTTGTATCTTTGAAAGACTGCACGCCCGATGTTACCGTTTTGCAGGAAGAGATGCTTTCGAAGGCAGATTACGTCATTATCAAACTCTCCCCGATGCTCGACTGGCACCGTGCAGTGAGCGAATTGAGCCACGTAAGAGAGGTTCATATTGTTTCTGTGAACAATGAGTGCAAGGAGTTGCTTTTGGTGCTTTCTGCGCGAAATATGGGCATGAATATGGTTTCTGGAACAGATTTAGGGGCAAAACATGACGAAAATCTCCGAATCTTTTGCATCAACGACTCCCAATCCTTTGTTTGTGATGAGACAGAAATGGCTTCTTCTGCCGTGAAAATAGCTTCTCCTGATAAAATAGTTTCTTCTTCCGTAAAAGCCGTAAAAAAGGTCTCTTCTGATAGAATAACCTCTCCAGCCCTTGATGAGATGCCGTATCTCTACGAACCGAATGCCTCGCTGATGAAAGCCGGTTGTTTTGGTGTTCTTTCCGAGCGATATGATGCAAAGATGCTTTCCAAGAACAGTCATCTCTTCGTAAGTGAGGATCCTGTCGAAGCATTTCCAGGCAGGGCGTTCCGCATCATCGCCGTTTCCTCCTTTAATAAAAAGGAATTGAAACGCCAACTCTCCGGCATTACGAAAGCGAACATCGCCACCCGCAATTTCCCCCTTTCCGTGGCAGAATTGCGCAAGCGCCTGAAACTGAAAGATGGTGGAGAAACCTATATCTTTGCCACCACTTTGAGCGATGAGAGCCATGTGCTGGTGATTTGTGAAAGGGGGATTTAGTAAGTGCTAATCCCTAAAAAACTGCAAAAATAATAGCAATATTTGGTCGTTTGGCGAAATATTGCTATTTTTGCATGTTTAAAGTAACAAACTAGTTTGAATTATCATGTCATTAATAGAAATTAAGAGGGTCGAGAGTAAGAAGGACTTGAAGACGTTCATCGACTTCCATTACGACCTATACGAGGGCAATCCGTATGATGCGCCCAATCTTTTCAGCGACGACATGAACACACTTAGCAAAGATCGCAATGCCGCTTTCGAGTTTTGCGAGGCAGAGTATTTCCTTGCTTATAAAGAGGGCAAGGTAGTGGGACGTGTCGCTGCTATTATCAACCATAAGGCCAATAAGCGTTGGGACCGTAAGTCCGTGCGCTTCGGGTGGATTGATTTCATCGACGACCGTGAGGTTTCCAAGGCTCTCTTCGATGCTGTAGAGAAATATGGCAAGGAGAAGGGAATGGAAGATATTGTAGGTCCGCTCGGTTTTACGGATATGGATCCAGAAGGTATGCTTACCTGGGGCTTTGACCAGCTCGGCACCATGCCTACCATCTACAATTATTCATATTATCCAGAGCACGTAGAGGCTTTGGAGGGTTTTACCGTAGATAATAAGTACGTAGAGTATAAGCTGATAGTGCCAGATACCATCCCGGAGAAATATTCCAAGATAGCGGCGATGATAGAGAAAAGATACAATCTCCATGCCCGTAAGATTACCCGAAAGGATATTTATCAGGGCGGATACGGACAGAAGATTTTCGACCTCATCAATGATACTTACAAGCATCTCTATGGCTATTCTGAACTCTCGCAGAAGCAGATAGACCAGTACATCAAGATGTATTTAGCTTTGCTCGATCTGAACTTTGTGACTGCCATCGAGGATTGGACTACAGAGGATCATAAGATGATAGGAATCGGTATTACGATGCCTTCTCTTACCAAAGCCTTGCAGAAATGCCATAGGGGCAGACTGTTTCCTTTCGGTTGGTGGCATCTGCTGCGTGCCATCAAGTTCCATAAGACCAAGATCGTTGACCTCCTGCTCATCGGTATCCAGCCGGAATACCGTGCCAAGGGTGCCAATGCGCTGCTTTTTGCCGACCTGATTCCTATCTATCAGAAGTATGGAATCGAGTGGGGAGAAACACAGGTGGAAATGGAAGACAATGTTGCTGTGCAGGGACAATGGGGCGTCTTAGACCCAATCCTTCACAAGCGCCGCAACTGCTATATTAAGAAAATCAAGTAAATAGCAACTGTTCGTATAAAATAAAATCAGAATTACAAGGAGGAATTTATGCCTGAAGATAAAAACTTGAATGAAAAGGGTGCTGCTGAAGAACTGGCAAATACCCATCAGGAGCAACCTGTAGAATATACAGATGACAATATCCGCCATTTGAGCGATATGGAGCATGTGCGTACCCGTCCGGGTATGTACATCGGTCGTCTGGGCGATGGTAACTTGCCTGAGGATGGTATTTATGTGCTCTTGAAGGAGGTGGTCGATAACTCCATCGATGAGTTTAAGATGGGGGCTGGAGCACGTCTGGAAATCGATATAGAGGACAATCTGCGTGTCAGCGTCCGCGACTATGGCCGTGGTATTCCGCAGGGAAAGCTCGTTGAGGCTGTCAGCGTGCTGAATACCGGTGGTAAGTACGATAGCAAGGCGTTCAAAAAGAGTGTCGGTCTGAACGGTGTCGGTGTGAAAGCGGTCAATGCCCTCAGTTCCCATTTCGAGGTGAAGTCATTCCGCGACGGCAAGGTGCGCCATCTTATTTTCGAACGTGGTAATCTCCTGAAAGACAAGACTTCCAAGACGGAGGATGAGAATGGTACTTTCATCTTTTTTGAACCGGACAATACGCTCTTTAAGAACTACAGTTTCCATGATGACATCGTGGAGACGATGCTTCGTAACTATACTTATCTGAATACAGGTCTCACCATCATGCACAATGGTCGCCGTATCCTCAGCCGTCATGGTCTGCAGGACCTTTTGAGCGACAATATGACCAATGAGGGTCTCTATGATATTGTCCACATGAAGGGTGAGGATATTGAGATAGCCTTTACCCATACCAATCAGTATGGCGAGGAATACTATTCCTTCGTCAATGGTCAGCATACTACTCAGGGAGGTACTCATCAGAGTGCTTTCAAGGAGCATATTGCCAAGACCATCAAGGAGTTCTACGGCAAGTATGAGTATGGCGACATCCGCAACGGACTGGTGGCGGCTATTGCCATCAATGTAGAGGAACCTGTCTTTGAAAGTCAGACGAAAATCAAGCTCGGAAGTACGACGATGACTCCGAATGGTGGGGAAACCATCAATAAATATGTGGGTGATTTCCTGAAGAAGGAAGTGGACAACTATCTTCATATCCATAAGGATGTGGCTGAAATCCTGGAAAACAAGATCAAGGAGAGCGAGCGTGAGCGCAAGGCGATGGCTGGTGTGACCAAGTTGGCACGTGAGCGCGCCAAGAAGGCCAACCTTCACAACCGTAAACTCCGTGACTGCCGCATCCACTTCAGCGATGCGAAGAACGACCGTAAGGAGGAGAGTTCCATCTTCATTACTGAGGGAGATTCTGCGAGCGGAAGCATCACCAAGAGTCGTGATGTAAATACCCAGGCGGTTTTCTCTCTGCGTGGTAAGCCACTGAATTGCTTCGGACTGACCAAGAAGGTGGTGTATGAGAATGAGGAATTCAACCTCCTGCAGGCTGCGCTTGATATAGAGGATGGTTTGGATTCATTGCGCTACAACAAGGTGATTGTGGCCACGGATGCCGATGTCGATGGAATGCACATCCGCCTGCTCATCATCACGTTTTTCCTACAGTTTTTCCCAGACCTCATCAAGAAGGGCCATGTTTATGTATTGCAGACCCCATTATTCCGTGTGCGCAACAAGCGTACCAAGATCAAGAATAAGCAGGCAGTGGCTGATGCCGATGCCAAGTTGGGACCCAAGGAGAAGAAGGGCGATTTCATTACCCACTATTGTTATAGTGACGAAGAGCGCCAGCAGGCTATCCGTGAACTCGGACCAGACCCGGAAATCACCCGATTCAAGGGTCTCGGCGAGATTTCTCCAGAGGAGTTTGCTCATTTCATAGGTTCTGATATGCGTTTGGAGCAGGTTACGCTGCATAAGAACGACCAGGTTCAGAAGCTTCTGGAATACTATATGGGAAAGAATACCATGGAGCGCCAGAACTTCATCATCGACAATCTGGTGATTGAGGAGGATATTCCAGAGGAAGATTCTGAACCGATGGATTGAGTTAAGTGAAGAGTGAATGAAGTGAAGAGAGAATGAAGTGAAGAGTGAAGAAATCAAGTGCTTTCGTGGGAAACTATTGAAATAGGAAACCATAGAAAATGGGAAACATTGAAATGGGGAACTATTGAAAACGGAAACCATTGAAACATGGGGAAACCATAGAAAATAGAACTGTTAACTGTTGACTGTTGACTCTTGAAGGATTTCTCTCTTTCATAAAGCTTAAGATTTAGAAATGAAGAAATATCTATTTATTGCATTAGCGGCATTCTTGGCAGTAACTTCTGTCAGTGCCCAGTTGCGCATAAAAATGGGCAAGAATAGCCCGATAGAGAAGTTGGGGAGGGCTGAAATTGCCATTGCCAATCTCTATGTGGATAGTGTGGATGAGAATAAACTGGTAGAGGACGCCATCCGGGGAATGCTCGAAAAGCTGGATCCTCATTCTTCCTATACCACTGCCAAGGAAACCCAGTCAATGCACGAGTCTCTGAATGGCTCTTTTGATGGTATCGGCGTGCAGTTTAATATGGTAGATGATACGCTCCTGGTCATCCAGCCGGTTACCAATGGTCCTTCCGAGAAAGTGGGCATTATCGCCGGCGACCGTATTGTGGCGGTAAATGATACTGCCATTGCGGGCGTCAAGATGAGTAAGGAGGAAATCATGAAACGGCTCCGTGGTCCTAAGGGTACGATTGTAAACCTTACCATTGTGCGTCGCGGCATCAAGGATAAGCTTACCTTCAAGGTGAAACGTGATAAGATTCCTGTTACCACGATGGATGCAGCCTATATGATTCGTCCGGGCATCGGTTATATTCGTCTGGGAAGTTTCGGAATGACGAGCCACAAGGAGGTTTCCGAGGCGATGGATTCCCTGAAGAAGAAGGGCATGAAAGACCTTATCTTCGACCTGGAGGATAATGGTGGAGGTTATCTGCAGACTGCGGCAAAGATAGCTAATGAGTTCCTGGAGAAGGGTGATCTGATTGTCTATACCAATGGTCGCAGGGCTCCCCGTCAGGAGTTCCGTGCTGAGGCCAATGGTCGCTGGCGCAAGGGCAAGATTGTTGTCCTCACTAATGAGTTTACGGCTTCTGCGGCAGAAATCGTTTCCGGTGCTATACAGGATCAGGACCGAGGTGTAGTGGTGGGTCGCCGAACCTTTGGAAAGGGACTGGTGCAGCGTCCGCTTACCTTCGAAGATGGCAGTGAAATCCGTCTCACCATTGCCCATTACTATACGCCAAGCGGCAGATGCATTCAGAAACCTTATAAGAAGGGCGACCGCGAGGATTATGCGATGGATCTTGACAAGCGATACAAGCATGGTGAGTTTACCAATCAGGACAGCATTCACCTGTCCGATTCTCTGAAGTATTATACCCTGCGCAAGCATCGTGTGGTTTATGGCGGCGGTGGCATTATGCCTGATTATTTCGTGCCGCTCGACACGACCAAATACACCAAATTGCATCGTCAGTTGTCGGCTAAGAGCATTGTCATCAATCACAGTCTGAAGTTCATCGATGCTCATCGCAAGGAGTTGAAAGCCCAGTTCAAGGACTTTAGTAAGTTCATGAAGACCTATCAGGTTCCTCAGTCGCTTGTGGATGAGATCATCGAGGATGGCAAGAAAGAGAAAATAGAGGCGAAGGACGAGGCTGAATTGGCTCAGACGAAGAAATACTTAGCTATTCAGTTGAAAGCCCTTGTAGCGCGCGATATTTGGGATATGAGTCAATATTTCCAGGTATGGAATGAGACGAATGAGATTGTTCTGCGTGCAGTTCAGCTGCTGCAAACCGGAAAATAAATCAAACCAGCTCATGTGAAATTGTTTTAGTTTCACATGAGCTGTTCTTGTTTAAACTCAAGAAAGAAGTATTATGAGCGTTATAAAGAGTGTTTTTATATTTCTTGTTTTCTTGCTTATGACTTCTTGTCATCAGCAGGAAATGTCTCAATTGTCAAAAGTGGACAAACTTTTGAATAAAGGACAGTTTGAACATGCTGACATGTTACTTAGAAAAGCAGAGAAAGAGTCCCTAAATTCAGAAGTTCTGAGAGCATATTTTTCTTTTTTGTTTTATTTAGTTTTCTGGAATGATTAAATCTCTGAAGAAGCCTCCAGCAAAGAATGATCTGATCTTTATGGAAAACTCCAGTAAAGATTCAGGAGAAGCCTCCAGTAAAGGATGAATTAATCTTTATGGAAGCCTCCAGTAAGGAATCTCTGGAAGAAAACTCCAGCAGAGGATAATGAATCTCTATGAGAATGGAGTGGGAAAGGAATTAGTCCTTCCCATGCATGTGATCCCATTTCAGATAGATTCCTGCGAGAATCGTGCCGGAAATACTGTGCCAGGCACAACTGATGGCGCAAGGCAATACGGCCAAAGGCTGGGCGGCAAAGAAATTGCCGGCAAGCACCGTGGCAAGACCAGCGTTCTGCATTCCCACCTCAATACTGATGGTGCGCTTCTTGGCTGTATTGAATCCGGCACATTTGCCTGCCAGCCAACCCAGAAGATAACCCAAGGTATTGTGGCAGAAAACCACCGCAAAAGTCCAGAGGAAAAGCATCAAGCCACGGGCTACGAGATCATCGTGAACCGTAGAAATCACACCGCCTACGATAATGGCCAGACAGGTTACACTGATACCCGGCATGAGGCTCTGGATGGTAGGGAAGTATTCTTTCTTGCCATATACGTAATTGAGGGCGCAGCCGATGGCTACAGGAATAATCGTGACGATGAGGATGTTGATGAACATTCCCACTGCATCTACATGGATAATCTCGCCAGCCGTAATCTTCATCAGCAGCGGAGTCATTACTGGAGCCAGAATGGTAGAGGCGCAGGTCATTCCTACGGAGAAGGCCACGTCGCCATGACAGAGATAACTCATGATGTTGCTCGATACGCCGCCCGGACAACAACCTACCAGCAGAATGCCGAGCGCCAGCGCAGGGTCAAGATGCCATACATGAACCAGCGTGTAGGCCACACCAGGCATGATGATAAATTGGGCACAGGCACCGATGAAAACATCGAGCGGACGCTGAGCCAGAATCTTGAAATCATTGGTGGTCAGGGTGAGACCCATCGTGAGCATGATAATGCCGAGAATGACGGTTTGGGTTGTTCCGCGCACCCAGTCGAAGGTATGTGGGAAGAAGAATGTAAACACAGCTACACCTATTACAAAAATAGATGTATAATTGGCCAGCCAGCGGCTGAGTCCTTGAAATAACTTAAGCATAATTCTATTTCTTTTAAAATCCTATATTTCTCTCTCGTTTATGATCTCTCATTGCTTCCTCTCTTTCAAATTCGGGTGCAAAATTACAGATTTCTTCTAATATGACAAAATATTATTGGAAATAATTGCGATTTATAAGCATTTAATGTGTCTATCCTTTCGTTTTCGCACAAAAGGCTTGCAAGTGAGCAATGAAAAAAGTATTCCTCCTATTCTCACTTTTTGGTTTATTTATTTTGTCTTTCCCCTAAATACTTGTATCTTTGCACCATAATTATCGATAATTACAAAGAATGAACGAAGATTTTGACATAAGAAATGAGTCGGTTACGCCCGCCGAGAAAGAATTCGAGAAGGCACTGCGACCACTGAAGTTCTCTGACTTCAGCGGACAGAGCGGTGTGGTGGACAATCTCGAAATCTTTGTTGAGGCTGCCAAATACCGTGGCGAACCACTCGATCATACGCTCCTGCACGGTCCTCCAGGACTGGGTAAGACTACTTTGAGCAACATCATTGCCAATGAACTGGGTGTGGGATTCAAGATTACCTCAGGTCCTGTGCTCGACAAGCCGGGCGATTTGGCCGGCATCCTGACTTCCCTGGAGCCGAATGATGTGCTTTTCATCGATGAAATCCACCGTCTCTCGCCAGTTGTAGAGGAGTATCTCTATTCGGCGATGGAGGATTACCGCATCGACATCATGATAGACAAGGGACCTTCGGCAAGAAGCATCCAGATAGATCTGAACCCTTTCACGCTGGTGGGCGCTACAACCAGAAGCGGACTGCTCACAGCCCCTCTCCGTGCCCGTTTCGGCATCAATCTCCATCTGGAGTATTATGATCCGGAGACGCTGCAGAAGATTATCCGGAGAAGTGCAATGCTCCTGAAAGTGCCTATCGAGGATGCGGCTGCGGTGGAAATCTCCCGCCGTTCGCGCGGAACGCCTCGTATTGCCAATTCGCTCTTGCGCCGCGTGAGAGATTTCGCCCAGGTGAAGGGTAACGGAACCATCACTTACGACATTGCGCAAATGGCGCTCAAGGCGCTGAACATCGACCAGTACGGTCTGGACGAGATAGACAACAAGATTCTCACTACCATCATCGACAAGTTCCGTGGCGGACCAGTGGGCGTGGGCACCATAGCCACAGCCATCGGCGAGGATGCGGGCACGGTAGAGGAAGTGTATGAGCCTTTCCTCATCATGGAGGGTTTTATCAAGCGCACTTCGCGTGGTAGAATGGCTACGAAACTTGCCTACGACCATCTGGGCAGAAACCCTTATGCAGGGAATGTGATGCAGGGAGACTTATTTGAGTAATATGAAGATAGGAATATTTACGGGTACATTCGACCCATTTACGATAGGACATCAGAACATTGCGGAGCGTGCTCTGCCGATGTTTGACAAGCTTGTGATTGCCGTGGCGATGAGCAAGCTGAAGCATGCTAACGAGGAGATAGAGAAGCGTGTGGAGGACATCAAGGCTGTTTTCCCGAAGGAATGTGCAGAACTGGTGGATGCTGGTGATGCTTCTAAGGGATTCCGGCTGGAGGTGGTTTCCTACGATGACCTTACCATCGACCTGGCGCATCGTCTGGGAGCCAAGTTCTTAGTGAGAGGCGTAAGAAGTGCCAAGGATTTCGAGTATGAGCGTGAACAGGCTGACATCAACAAGCAGTTGGGCGGTGTGGAGACCATTCTTCTGTTTTCCGATCCTCGCTACAGCAGCATCAGTTCTACGCTCGTCAGGGAGTTGAGATTCTTCGGAAGAGAAGTGGATGAATTCCTGCCTAAGGCGAAAGTGTGACAGGAATGAAGCACCTACTAACTTCATCGTATGAATCGAGAAGTGACGTGCAATCCTTGGAGAAATAAAGAATGAAGGAATAACAAAACAATTAAGAAATAACAGATAAAAATAGGAGGAAAAAGTATGATTACATACAATGTAGATGGCGTGAAAATGCCAAAGATCAAGAAGCGCGACACCAGTGCCTGGATTCGCAAGGTAGCTGCATCTCATGGCCGCAAGGTAGGAGAGATAGGCTATATGTTTGTAGATGACGAGAAGATTCTCGAAGTGAATAATGAGTATCTGGGGCATGATTACTATACCGATGTCATTACCTTCGATTATGATGAGGATGATGTCATCAATGGCGATATCGTGATTTCGCTCGATACCGTCCGCACCAATGCCGAGCAGTTTGGCAAAACCTACGATGATGAGCTTCACCGTGTCATCATCCATGGTATTCTGCACCTCTGTGGCATTAATGACAAAGGCCCTGGAGAGCGTGAAATCATGGAGGAGAATGAGAATAAGGCGCTCGCCCTGCTCGAAGGTGCTTCGATATTGAAGAAGTAAAACCCTTCTATAGTTTGAAGAAGTAAAACCCTTCTATCATTTGAGGAAGTTATGTTTCTTCATTTTCCCAGTAGAAGTATAGAAAAAACAACTGTTAACTGTTGACTGTTGACAGTGAACTAATAAAAAAAGGGGAGATTCCAAAGCTGATGGTTGGAATCTCCCTTTATTTATTTTATGGTTCGGCGGATTTGCAATCTGCCGTAAACAAGTCTATATTTGTATTGCCTTGATTCTTTCCCGGCATTCTTTCAGGATTTCCTTCAGTTCATCCTCCTTGTTGGCCCTAAGCATGGCGATGCGGGTCTGCTTGAAGTCAGGGATTCCCTTGAAGATAGGGGAGGCGGCCAGGTGGCGACGGGTGTGGAGAATGCCTCGGTACTCGTCGATGCGCTCGATATTGATGCGGAGCTGCTCTTCCAGAAGGTCGATTTTCTCATCCACGGTCAGTGGGGCTGCACCGGTATTGTCGAGATAATCACGGATTTCCTTGAAAATCCAAGGTCTTCCGAAGGTGGCGCGACCAATCATCACAGCATCTACACCATAGCGGTCGAAGGCAAGCTTGGCTTCTTCCGGGGTCGTAATATCGCCGTTGCCGATGATTGGGATATGAATGCGGGGATTGTTCTTCACCTCTCCGATGAGGCTCCAGTCTGCTTCGCCCGTGTACATCTGGCTACGGGTTCTGCCGTGGATAGTGAGAGCCTGGATTCCGCAGTCCTGCAACTGCTCTGCCAGGTCGGTAATGATGAGGTTGTCATTATCCCAACCCAGTCGGGTTTTCACGGTTACAGGCACATTGACTGCTTTCACCACTTCTCTTGTAATATCCAGCATCAGAGGAATATTGCGGAGCATACCAGCTCCAGCGCCCTTTCCAGCCACTTTCTTGACAGGGCAACCGAAGTTGATGTCAATCACGTCCGGATGAGCCTGTTCTACAATCTTTGCAGCTTCCACCATATCCTCGGTGGTGCGGCCGTAAATCTGAATGCCCACAGGGCGTTCCTCATCGCTTATCGTAAGCTTGCTGACTGTACTCTTGATGCTTCGCACCAAGGCTTCTGCCGATACGAACTCAGTATAAACCATGGCAGCTCCGAATCGCTTGCAGAGCATGCGAAAGCCAATATCCGTTACGTCTTCCATCGGAGCGAGGAAGAGGGGCTGCGAGCCAAATTCTATATTTCCTATTTTCATCTTATTCTTTTTTGCGGCTGCAAAGTTACATCTTTTTTCTGATATTACCAAAATTCACTTCAGCAGATGATACATTCCCCCAACCAATGTCCTGATGAGCCCCTTCATCTCCAACTGGAAGAGGAGGACGGTGAGACGGCTGATGTCAATGCCGCTCTGTACTGAAATCATGTTAATCTGCAGGTCGTTGTTGCGTATGAGCACATCAATGATGGATTGTTCTTCCGGCGAAAGGTCGGGAAAGAGACTGCGCTCAATGCCCTGCTGCTTGGCGCGCATCAGCTTGGCGTCATCCTGCCAACCCATATCCTTCACGAAGTCGGAGGCAGAGGTGAGGAGTGTGGCTCCATTGTCGCGTATCAGATTGTTGCAGCCCTCGCTGTAAGCATCGCCTATCCTGCCAGGGAAGGCGAAGACATCTCGGTTGTAGGCTTGTGAGATTTCGCACGTGATGAGACCTCCTCCATGGGCGGCACTCTCTACCAGTATGCAGGCATCCGACATTCCTGCCACGATGCGGTTGCGGCGCACGAAGTTGATTTTATCGGCATTCGTCTGCGTCAGAAATTCCGTGAGCAGTCCGCCCTGTTCTATCATCCTCAGCGCCGTTTCTTTGTGGCGGTTGGGGTAGAGGTCGTCCAGTCCGTGAGCCAGCACGCCTACCGTCTCATACCCCTTGTCAAGCGCCTGTCGGTGGGCATTGATGTCCACTCCGTAGGCGAGTCCGCTCACGATGAGAACCTGTGGACAGAGCTGCTTCAGATCGGTGATGAATCGGCGGATGAGATCCTCGCCGTAAGGAGTGCAATGGCGGGTTCCCACGATATTGATGACGCGCTGTTGGTTCAGGTTGGCGTTGCCCTTGTAGAAGAGCATGAGCGGCGCATCATCGCATTCTTTGAGTCGGCTGGGGTAGCGTTCGTCGTTCATCGTGAGGGGTTCTATGCCGTAGCGCAGGTCGTATTCCAGTTCCACTTCAGCCCTTTTTCTTGCCTCATCGCTATTCTGGATGGCGTTCACGAGTTTATCTGAGGCATCGGGCAGGATGTCACGGAGATTGTTTTTGTGCTCCATGATAAGCGTAGCCGAGCCCACCTTTCTATATAGTTCCAGCATTCCCGCAAGACTGAAGTAGTTGAGCCTTGTGAGGAGAATCGTATTTAAAATTTCTTGTTGATCCACGGTGTTGTTTTTGATTTATTGTTTGTAATTTAATAGTTAGGTTTGCACCTTTGAGAGCTAAGGGTTTTCCCTACATGTTGTAGAATTCTTCACTCTTCGTTCTTCACTCTTTACTTCCTCTTCAGGTACTCATATCCTATCCTGCACCTCAGACATTCCTTCTTGTCGCAATATTCCTTTTTCAGTTGGATGAGGGCTTGCGAGTCTCCGGCGTTTTCCACCTTCAATCCGCATTGCTGCCACATTCTCACGATATGGTTGTTTTCAGCCTTCAGCTCCTCCAGGAATTCGAAAGCCCGGTCGCAGTACTTTTCCTCGCCTCTGTGCCGTCCGTAGGCAAAGAGGATGGGAATGACGGTGTTGATGATGAGCAGGTTGAGCGAGAAAGGGGATATGTGCTTCTCGTTGCGTATGCTCTCGCTTCCGAAGGTGTAATGCGTCTCCCAGTAGGGCGTAACCGATGTTTTCAACACTCCGATGACCTCCTTCACGGTGGTGGCTTCGAGCAGATGGCTGAGACTTGCCTGGCGCCGGAAATAGAGGTTGGCCAGTTGGGAGATGCGGATGTGGGGGAAGTTCTGCGGGCGCAGTCTCAGAAAGCGCCAGAGCTTGTAGTCTATGGGCGCGAGCGAGAATTTATGTTGCAGATAAAGGTATTCATTCCTGAGTTTGGAGAAATATCCGTCGTTCAGTGCGTCTTTCTGATAGCGTTCGGGGATGGTTGACAGTTCGAGCAGTCCAGCCTGTCCTAAGAAGATGGCTTCTATCTGGAAGAGGTCGTCGCGGTGATGATCTACCGAGTGCAGGGGGATGGAGAGAGCCCATTGCTCGAAGGCTTCCCCGTTGATGCCGAATCCGTAGTTGCGAGCCAGGGTCACGAAGTATGCGTTTTCCCAGTCTCCGTTGCATTTCTTCACTCTCTCGGCAATAGCTTCTGTTTTCTGTGAGAGTCGCTCGGTTTGCAGGGCGCTCATCCAGGAGTGTACGGAGAGTCGGGTGAGGGCAGGGATAATCTGATAGCAGGGTGGATACTGGTCGATGGAGAGCAGTTCCTGATAGTGTCGGAGCACGTTTTCTGGGATGCTGAGCTGCATCTGCGTGAGGGGTTCTCCCTTGGAGTTGCGGGCTTCCAGGTCGATGATTCCGCAAACGTGGAGCACCACGTTGTCGTATCGCTCGTCCTTCTCGTGTCCGTGCAGATACCAGTCGCTCGCCTTGTCGTGTATTTCGATATTGCCCACCCAGAGCATTCCATCTATCTTGATTTTAGCATTGAAGAAATCGGGTCCCGCATTGCGGTTGTGCAGCCCTGGGTCGATGACTTCCACCTGCCGATGGTCGGTAGTATGGAGAGGAGAAAGTGGAAACAGCTTGTGTTTCCATACATAGTGAAGTAATTGCTCCATGATAGTTTTCTTTATTTGGTTTCAAAAGATTTGGTTTCAAAAGATTTGGTTTTTAAAGCCAGCGCTCGAAAGCCTTGTCGTAGTCTTCGCTATTACCCAATCTTCCATTGATGAGGCACACCAGTTCTACGGTAGCCTTGAGGCAGAGTTTCTCATCGTTAGCACGGAAGATGTCCTGATGGAAGATGTATCTTACGCCCTGCTTTTCCAGCCACAGGCGGGAGAGAAATTCATCGTCGCACTGCAGCGGCACCTTGTATTGCAGGTTCATGCGAGCCACTACTGCGTCCACGCCCTTATTGTGCATTTCTGCAAAGCTGAGTCCGCATTCCTTCAGGAAGAGATGGCGCGTATGTTCCATGTAGTGCAGATAGTTGGCATTGTTTACGATTCCCTCTATGTCGCACTCATAGTCGCGCACCTCCATCTTTGTTTCAAATATGTATTTGCTCATATCTTTTATTTTTTTAGAATTCTTTCAGAAGTGGGCTAAAATGTTTAGAATCATACGATTTTGCCCCAAATCACTGCAAAAATAAGCAAAATTTTCTATTTATTACTATAATAATGCGCTTTTTTCTACAAATAAATCGGTTTTTCCAAGATTTTTGATTATTTTTGCCGAAAGGAATAAACAAAAAAACAAGATAACAATGAAAATAGCTTTGATAGGCTACGGCAAGATGGGACACATGATTGAAGAGATCGCCTTGCAGCGTGGCCATGAAATCGTATGTAAGATTGACGTAAATAACCCTGAAGATATCGACAGCCCGGAGTTCTGCTCTGCGGATGTGGCTATCGAGTTTACCAACCCTACTGCCGCTTACGGCAACTATCTCAAGGCTTTCTCCCACAATGTAAAGGTGGTTTCGGGTTCTACCGGATGGATGAAAGACCATAAGGAAGACGTGGAGAAACTCTGCGCCGACGGTAAGCAGACCCTCTTCTGGGCCTCTAATTTCAGTATCGGTGTGGCTATCTTCTCTGCCGTCAACCGCTATCTGGCTAAGATCATGAACGGGTTCCCACAGTACTCTGTATGTATGCAGGAAACCCACCACGTACATAAGCTCGATGCTCCTTCTGGCACTGCCATCACCCTGGCAGAGGAAATCATCGACAATATCGACCGCAAGAAAGACTGGAAGCGCGGCGTGACTTACTGGACTGAGGACGGTCATCACGACGAGGGCGATCAGAACATCACTGATGAGGATTTGGTGATCAACTGCGTGCGCGATGGCGAGGTTCCTGGAATCCATGCCGTGATGTACGATTCTGATGCCGATATGATTACCATCGAGCACAGTGCTCATTCACGCAAGGGCTTCGCGCTCGGAGCTGTGCTTGCAGCTGAGTTCACAGCCAACCATTCCGGTCTGCTCACCACATCAGATCTCTTTAAGTTCTAAATGATAAACAGGTTCAGATTGGTTCTAAGGATGAAATTCTGATGGAATCTTTAAGCAGTTCCTAATAAAAACGTTCTGATCTGATAAGCAGAAAAAAGAGAAAAAAATGATAGATAAAGAGAAACAAAAACTGAATATGAAGGTGCAGTGGACGAAGTTTGCCATTGTGATAGTACTGTACCTTGCATTCCTCATCTGGTTGAAGAGTTGGCTGGGACTGATCGTCGTGCCATTCATCTTTGATGTGTATATTACCAAGAAGATACGCTGGCAGTGGTGGAAGGACTCCGAGGGTCCTGTACGCTTCATCATGAGCTGGGTAGATGCTCTGGTATTCGCCCTCGTGGCAGTATATTTCATCAACCTGTTCTTCTTCCAGAACTATGTGATTCCGTCTTCATCTCTCGAGAAGAGCCTTCTCACGGGCGATTATCTCTTCGTGAGCAAGGTGAGCTACGGTCCACGTATTCCTCAGACTCCACTCACCATGCCTCTCACCCAGCACACCATGCCGCTGGTCAACGTGAAGAGCTACTGTGAATGGCCTCATTGGGATTATCGCCGCGTGAAGGGATTGGGCGATGTGAAGCTCAACGACATCGTGGTGTTCAATTATCCTGCGGGCGATACCTTGGTGAATGAAGAGCGCTATCAGGCACAGGATTACTACCAGATGGTGTATGGATTCGGCGAGCAGATTTTGGAGCAGAACGGACTTTCCAAGGACGTGAGACAGATGAATCCGCTGCAGCAGCGCCAGTATTTCGAGCAGGTTTACCAGGTGGGCAGAAGCTACATCGTGAGCAATCCGGGCGAATATGGCGACATCATCAGCCGACCTACCGACCGCCGCGAGAACTACGTGAAGCGCTGCGTTGGTTTGCCAGGACAGACCCTGCAGATCAAGAATCGCATCGTATATCTGGACGGCAAGGCCAACAAGGAGCCTGACAATGTGCAATATACCTACAAGATGAAGCTCAAGGGCGAGTTCCCGATGGATTTGGCAGACGAGTTGGGCATTACCAAAGAAGACTTGCTGACCTACAACCAGTCGGGCGCTATTCCGCTTACCCGCAAGGCTTATCTCGCTCTGAAGGCCAATAAGAATCTGGTGGAGAGCATCTCCATCAATACCGATGCTACTTATGGCGACCTCTATCCGCTGAATGCCTATACGGGTTGGACGCGCGATAATTACGGTCCGGTATGGATTCCTAAGAAGGGCCAGTCTATCGCCCTCACGCTGAAGAATCTGCCTGTATATGAGCGTTGCATCAAGGTGTATGAGGGCAACGACCTGAAGGTGGACCGCCAGGGCCGCATCTTCATCAACGGCAAGCAGGCGAAGAGTTACACCTTCAAGCTCGACTATTACTGGATGATGGGCGATAACCGCCACAATTCAGCCGACTCCCGCTATTGGGGCTTTGTGCCTGAGGATCATGTGGTGGGCAAACCTATCTTCATCTGGTGGAGCCACAGTCCAGACCATCCGGGCTTCTCGGGTATTCGCTGGAACCGACTCTTCAAGTTTGTCGATAACATCAAGTAAGGTCGATAACAAAAGTAAGATTCAGACGGTTTGAAAATAGCATTCAAATTCCTCCTCTCATTGGTGCTGGCATTGCTCTTAGCATGGGGCATCCGCACCTATGTATTCACTGTCTATTCTGTGCCCGAAGGTGGGCTTCCTCCCCAGCTGAAGGAGGGTAACAGAGTGATAGTGAACAGGATTGACTGCGATATTTTTCACCGTGGCGAAACAATAGTTTTTGCCGATTCCGTAGAGTGCCTCGTTACTCCGAAGTCGAAATATATGGGTAGGGAGAAGAAAGGCTCTTATGTGCGGGGCTGGATGGAAGCCAATTTCATCGGAGTCATCGAGCAGATGCCTGGCGATACGATTCGCATGGGCAGGGAGCGATACGTCATTCCTACCATCTGCTGCAAGCGCTGCGGCTGCAAGGATTGCCGCTTCTATCTCGTGCGCACGGCGAAAGGAAAAACCATTGTCCACAAGCATCAGATTATCGGAAAAGCATATAAGTTGTTTTAGACAAGTATAGAAAAATAAACTGTTAACTGTTGACTGTTGACAGTTTATTTTTATTTTGAACCAGTTTTTATCAGTTGGTTTATCCCAATCAAGTTGTTCAATTTCATTTTATAGATAAGAGACAGAAATTTCAAGAACCCCAAACTATTAAAAGAAAAAGATTTTGAAAGCAATATTATCTTCCACGTATTTCGGTCCTGTGCAGTGGTATCAGAAGCTGAACCGCTATGAGGAATGCCTGATAGAGCGCCATGAGAGCTTTATCAAGCAGACTTACCGCAACCGTATGATCATTCCTACCACCAATGGTCCTCTTTCCCTCACCATTCCTACCAATCACGACACTTCGCTGGCGATGAAGGATATTCGCATTTCCGACCATGCCAACTGGCGCCACGTGCATTGGAATGCGCTTCTCTCGGCTTATGGTGAGAGTCCTTTCTTCGAGTATTATCAGGACGACATCCGCCCTTTCTACGAGAAGAAATACGAATTCCTCTTTGATTTCAATATGGAAATCATGGAGAAAATGATAGAGTTGCTCGACATCCGTCCGAAAGTCTCGGTTACAGACCGATACGTTTTAAGTGAAGAACGAAGAATGAAGAGTGAAGAATTCAATAGCCCAGAGGCGCAAGCTCAATTCAACACTCAAATACGGGATTTCCGTGATGCGATTCGTCCGAAAAAGCCTCTTCCTGATGCAGATTTCATTCCTCAGCGCTATTATCAGGTGTATGAGCAGAAACATGGTTTCTTGCCCAACATGAGCATTCTCGACCTGCTTTTCAATGAGGGCAACGAGGCGATATTCTATTTGTAAGACAAAAATGATACGGCGAAGGCATTTTTCTTTTCGGTCTTCACCAGGTTGAGGTCGGCCTCGTCTGGATTCTTACCCTCTTTCCTTGTCTGGTTGATACGTGACTTTGCTTGCCCCCCGTTTCTTGCCCTTATTTTGGTCATCATTGATGACTGGCGCCTGTCATCAATGAAGACCGAGGTTAGTCGTCTATTAAGCCTGACTTCCAGTACAAGAGAAACTTTCTTTCGATTGTTGGTGCAAAGGTACAACTTTTGGGAATTGAAAACAAATTATTTCGCTATAGATTTCGGTGGTATTTTCGTAAGTGCTTGATTGATAACGTTTTATCGCGATATTTTGGCAATCGTTTTGTGCATTTTGATTGATTTGGAAGAAAAATGAAGGTTAGCGGCCCTGGATTTTGATGAAGCGGTCATTTGGTCATGGTCATCTTCGGTCAAAATCATTTCGGGGGCGCTCTTTTATCCTATAATATATTATAGACTACTTTGACCAATTCCATTTTCATTTTGACCGAAAATGACCATGACCGATTTTGAACGGATTTGCCATTTCTTAGAAAGCAAATCTATGTTAGATGTGTTTGCTAAAAAGTGTTTGACTCTCAAGTATTTGTGTGTATATCGAAGGGCGAATATCAGCGTGTTTCAGGCGCTGGTATTCGTCCTTTTTATGTTTTTATCCTTTTGCATTTGCTGTGGCAAAAATGCTGGAAAAAGCCCCAATATCGCTAAAAAATGGTTATCAAATGATTGTTTTTAGTACGAAAAGGGCATTTATTGAGTATAAAATAGATACGATATCACCTTATTATAATATAAATAGACTGAACTTGCGAAACTTGAATTATCACTCTGCAGAATATTCTGGTGGTTTATCAGGCCCATGGCAAGACTGGCTGGCTTCCATGCAGGTACTATTTACCCCGGTTTCTTGACTTAAATCAAAAAAGCAGAGTGTATGGAAACTTTTCTCTTAAATTGTTTGTGCGCGCACACAAAAAGTTATACCTTTGCACCAGAAATAAGATACAAGGTAACAAAAGATTGTTAGGATAAGCATAGAAAGAAGCTTGGAAGGCATGAAGAGATTGCTAAGAAGAGCATGAAAAGATTGCTGGAAAAGTTAAGATAAAGGCAAAAGATTGCAGATAGGATAACAAATGAAAGTTGACAGGCTCTTCGGAGTCTTCAATATAGAGATAGGTAAAGATTATTAGGATAACTTGAGGTTGTCTTTCTTCGGGAAGCAATCTCTTAAAAAAAGAAAGGTAAAAATTATGTTAGTTTTAGGTATGGTTTTCGCAGTATTGGTAGCTGTTGCAGCTGAGGTTAGTGCAATCAAGAACGACCTCGCTTAGGCTTAGCCAAGAAGGTTTCCTAAGAGGGAATCATGCGAACGGAACCGTAGTCATGGGTTTCGAAAAAATGGTTAGATTGGGGTGTGAATCCCTGCGTTTAGTTAGAGCTTTAGGGGTGAAAGTCCCTGTGTTTAAAGTTTGAATTGGAGATGAAAATCTCCGCGTTTGAAAGTAGTTTTTGAACGAAGAGGAAGCCAAATGGGCTTCCGCTATGAGGGGCGAAAAGCTCCTTTTTTTGTTTCATGGCGGTTGGGTTTCAGAAAAAACTGTTTGCTGGCCGAACCGGATGAAATCAGTTTTTGAAAAGGCAGTTATTAATTCAATAGGTAATATAAAGGCAATTGCAGGGGGTGTAGTTTTCCCTTCGCAGTTGCCTTTCTCATTTCTCATTTGTAATTTCTCATTTAATTGTCTTTCTCATTTGAAGATCAGGGTGATGAGTCTGTCTTTGTCGAAAAGTTCCCTTGCCACGTCTTGAATCTGTTGGCTGGTAATGGCTTCCACCTGTTCGTAGAGGCAATCAACGTTTTTCTCCCAACCATAGTGGAGGAAGCTCTTACCGAAATCGAGGGCGAAGTTCTCACGGTTGTCGCAGGCAACGCCAATCTGACCCTTAATCTGCTTTTTGGCAGCTTTCAGTTGAGAGTCGGAGAGCGGTTTCTCCATCATCCGGTCCAGTTCTTTGCGCACCAGTCGCAGGCAGCGCTTGATGTCGTGTTCATCGCAACCGAAGTAGATGCTCCAGGTGCCCGTATCTCCGTACGCCACCATCGTGCTTTCCACGGTATAGACCAGTCCATTGTGCTCTCTCAGTGCGAGATTGAGTTTAGCGTTCATGCCCGGTCCGCCGAGGATATTGTTGAGCAGATAGAGCGGCATTCGCCGGTCGTCGTTCACATCGTAGGCTCTTGTTCCTATCATCACATGCGCCTGATGGGTATTCTTCTGCATCACAATCGTCTGCCCGGCAATCTCTTCCCCCACAGATGGATAATTTTTAGGTCCCACAGATTTCACAGATGACACAGATTTTTCTGTAGTAATAGAATTCTCATCCCCCGCGAATCCCGTGTCTCCCGAGAAATCTGCGTGACAATCCTCTTCAGCAAACTTGCCCGAATCATCATCTGCGAGTGCCCTCCCGACAAGCTTCACCAGCTTCTTGAAGTCAATATCCCCGTAGGCGAAGAATATCGCATTGTCGGGGCGATAGAGTTTGCGGGTGAATCGTAGTGCATCCTCAGTAGTGAAGGAGCGAACCTGCTCGGCAGTGCCCAGAATATTATGTCCTAAGGGCGAACCCTTGAAGAGAATATTCTCAAACTCATCATAGATCAGTTCGGCAGGCGAATCGTTGTAACTCTCAATCTCATCGCAGATTACCTCCACCTCCTTGTCGATTTCCGCTTGCGGATAGACGGAGTGGAACACGATGTCGGAAAGCAGATCCACTGCCCTGGCGATGTGCTCCTTCAGGATGGCAGAATAATATACGGTGCCCTCCTTGTTGGTGTAGGCATTGAGGTCGCCGCCCACGCTCTCCAGGCAGTTGAGAATGTGCCACGCCTTGCGTCGCTCAGTGCCCTTGAAGGTGACGTGCTCGCAGAAATGGGCGAGTCCTTCTTCGCCAGGTTCCTCATTGCGGGTGCCGGCGTTTATCTGATAACCGCAATATACTACCTTGCTATCGGAAGGCAGATGGATGATGCGGAGTCCGTTGTCGAGTGTATGTGTATTGTATTTCATTTCTATGCAAAATCAATGTACAAAAATCAATGTGCAAAATTCATTGTGCAAATTTCTAATGTGCAAAGTTACATCTAAAATGTAATTTATCCAAAAATATCAGCTATTTATTTTGCATTATCGCCAAAAACATTTATCTTTGCCTGCAATTAATTCTGCCGGGGAAATCCGGATGGGGAATGATTCCAATTCTTCTTCAGATAGAAAACTGTTTCCCGGTCAGGCAAGAATCGTTTCCGGTTGAACAAGAATATAGTTTTTAACAAGATACAGAAATATACAATGCGCAAGGTTATAGGAATAGGAGAGACCGTTCTGGACATTATCTTCAAGAATGGCAAGCCGATAGAAGCAGTGCCGGGCGGCTCATCGTTTAATGCCGTCATTTCTTTGGGGCGTGCGGGGGTGAATACTTCGTTTATCAGCGAGGCAGGCAACGACCGTATCGGCGAGTATGTCATCGAGTTTTTGAGGGAAAATGGGGTGAATGCCGACAATGTGAGCATCTTCCCTGATTCGAAATCGCCTCTCTCATTAGCTTTCCTCGATGAGAACAACAATGCTGACTACATCTTCTACAAGGATCATCCGCACGACCAGCTGGAGTTTGCTACTCCCGAAATCAATGCAGGCGACATCGTACTCTTCGGTTCGTTCTTCGCCCTGAATCCTGTGGTTCGTCCTCAGGTGGCTGGCTTCCTGGAATACGCCAAGAGTCGTGGAGCCATCCTCTATTACGACGTGAATTTCCGTGCTTCTCATCAGAACGAAATCATGAAGATTACGCCTAATCTGATAGAGAATTTAGAGATGGCGGATTTCGTGCGCGGCAGTCATGAGGACTTCGGAATTCTCTATAGGAAACCAGAGGCTGACAAGGTGTATAATGCCGAAATCAGCTTCTACTGCAAGAAGTTCATCTGCACCCAGGGTGCCGACCCGGTGGAGGTGAGAGCTGAGAACGGATTTGCCAAGAGTTATCCTTCCGAGAAGATGAAGACGGTGAGCACCATTGGAGCTGGCGACAACTTCAATGCCGGTTTCGTATTCGGATTGATCAAGGATGGAATCACCCGCGAGGATATCGACCGTGGATTATCTGAGGCACAATGGGATAGCCTCCTGAAGAGTGCCCAGGAGTTCTCTGCCGAATGCTGCAAGGATATCTACAATTATGTTTCCAAGGAATTCGGAGAGCGGTGTAAAAAGGTAAAAAGGTAAAAAAGTAAAAAAAAATATTATGACTGAGATTACAAACAAAATTTATTATGTAGGCGTAAACGACCGCAACAAGCATCGTTTTGAGGGCCTCTGGCCTTTGCCTAACGGAGTGAGCTACAACTCTTATATCATTGACGATGAGAAGGTAGCGCTGGTAGATACTGTAGAGGTGGATTTCTTCACCCAGTTCCTCGAGAATATCCACGAGGTGATTGGCGACCGCGAAATCGATTACCTCATCATCAACCACATGGAACCTGACCATAGTGGCTCTATCGCCCTCATCAAGAAATATTATCCTAATATCAAGATCGTGGGCAACAAGAAGACCCTGGGAATGCTGGAAGGCTTCTATGGCGTTACCGACGATGTGGTAGAGGTGAAGAATGGCGAAACCCTCTCACTGGGCAACCACGAGCTGAGCTTCGTTCTCATCCCTATGGTTCACTGGCCAGAAACCATGGTAACCCTGGATGCGAAGAACAAGGTGCTCTTCTCGGGCGATGCCTTCGGCTGCTTCGGTGCGCTGAACGGCGGAATCATCGATACGGAAATCAACTGCGAGACTTTCTGGCTGGAGATGGTTCGCTACTACTCAAACATTGTGGGTAAGTATGGAATCCCTGTTCAGAATGCCTTGAAGAAGTTGGCTGGCGTGGAGCTGGATTACATCTGCTCAACCCATGGTCCGGTTTGGCACGAGCATATTGAGAAGGTTATCGGCATGTATGATAAGATGTCGAAGTATGAGACGGAGCCGGGCTTGGTTATCTGCTACGGCACCATGTACGGCAACACCGAGCGTATGGCCGAAATCATCGCCCGTGCAGCAAGCAAGGCTGGCGTGAAGAACATCGTGATGTATAATATCTCGAAGACTCACCACAGCTACATCCTGCGCGACATCTTCCGCTACAAGGGTCTTATCGTAGGTGCTCCAACCTACAATGCCGGTCTTTATCACGAGATGGAGGTTCTCCTCTCCGAGCTTGCCAATAAGGACGTCAAGAACCACCTTCTTGGCTGGTATGGTTCTCATTGCTGGGCAAGCAAGGCTGTGGCTAAGATTCAGGAGTGGAACGAAACCAAGCTCCACTACGAGCCAGTGGGCGAGCCGGTAGATATGAAGCAGGCGATTACTCCAGAGGTAAAGGCGCAGTGCGAGGCTCTGGGTAAGGCGATGGCAGAGAAGCTGCTGGCGGAATAAAAGTTTAAGGGCGGAAGGACAACTGGGGTTAATAGAGTTAACAGTTGTTTTTCCGCTCTTTCTTTAGAGTTCTATATGGTTGCAAATTAAGCATGTCTCAATATGCTTAATTTGCAAACCTTGCTTTTGTTACTGATATTCAAAAAGTTATAAGCGTAAATTAATATGGAAGATGAGAAAAACTGAGCATCTTTCTCCTTAAAATGCACGCTTTTGTCTGAAAAAACTCCTTGAAATGCAAATTAAGCCTAAAAATATAGGCTTATTTTTACCAAAACTTGCAGAACAAGAAATTTATCCGTATATTTGTGCCAAAAAATAGTTGGAATTATGGAATATACGGCACTTTTAGAGAAACAGATATTAGGTAGGTTGAAGATAGACAACCCCTGGTGGACGGAAGGCAGGATACCTTCTTACTATCAGGAGATGAGTCCTCGCCTCTATCTCGACATCTTCTATCCACTGGTAAGGGATGTCAGCATTCAGCGTGCCCTCATCTTGATGGGACCTCGCCGAGTGGGTAAGACGGTGATGCTCTATCATTCCATCCAGCGGTTGATAGACGAGGGCGTATCACCTCAGAATATCATCTATGTTTCGGTGGAGACTCCTATCTATAACAATATCCTCTTAGAACAGTTGTTTTCTTTGGCAAAACAGATATTGGATAAGGAAGACAGCCAGGAAGAATTTTATGTTTTCTTCGACGAGATACAGTATCTCAAAGACTGGGAAATCAATCTGAAATCCCTGGTAGATACTTATCACAACGTGAAGTTTGTGGCTTCCGGTTCTGCTGCTGCGGCATTGAAAAAGAGCAGCAACGAAAGCGGAGCGGGCAGGTTTACCGATTTCAATCTGCCGCCGTTGCTTTTCTTCGAGTATATCCATCTTAAGAAATATGAGCATCTGATGCGCCAATCCAAGGTGGAATGGGATGGGATAGAGAGCGATATCTATAGTACGATAGATATTGATAAGCTGAACAGTCTCTTCCTCGACTATATCAATTATGGCGGTTATCCTGAGGTGGCTTTTTCTTCCCGAATGCAGGAAGACCCGGGGCAGTTTGTTCGCCACGATATTGTAGATAAGGTATTGTTGAGAGATTTGCCGAGTCTTTATGGCATTTCTGATGTGCAGGAACTGAATTCGTTGTTTACGATGATAGCTTATCATAGCGGTATGGAGTTTTCGTATGAAAGTATGTCGAAGGAATCGGGCGTCAAGAAGGAAACCATTCGCAGGTACGTCCAGTATCTGGAGGCTGCTTTCCTGATAAAGGTTGTGAGAAGAACGGATGATACGGCAAAGCGATTCCAGCGCCAAACTACTTTCAAGATTTATCTGACGAATCCTTCGCTGAGATGTGCGCTTTTTGAGCCAATCAAGATCATGGATGGCAATATCGGAGACATGATAGAAACTGCCATTTATTCGCAGTGGATTCCGAGAAAGGGGCACATTGCCTATGCCAACTGGAAGATGGGGCGTTCGCAGGGCGAGGTGGATTTGGTGGGCATCAATGATGCTTTGCAGAAGCCTTATTGGGCGGTGGAAATCAAATGGTCGGACAGGTTCTTCGACAGACCTTCTGAACTTTCGTCCTTACAGTTTTTTATGGAGAAGAATCATCTGCCTCAGGCATTGGTAACTTCCATCAGTAAGGGAGGAATAAAGGAGATGGATTTTGGTACGCTTCATTTCATTCCTTCTGCCTGCTATGCTTATACGGTGGGAGAGAATACATTGAGGCAAGCCAGGAAGAGTTTTGGTTTGTAAGAACGTAAAAAGCGACCTTCTGCCGAATTATGTTCTCGGTAGAAGGTCGCTTTACTTCTATAGATGATTTCCATAGAGGGTTCTATGCCTCGCAGAGCTTAGCCAACTCTCCCAGGTTATCCGCCACTTCTATCACATCTCGCCAATCGCCGCGAATCATGCTTTTCTCTGCCAAATCGTCCAGCAGGGCGATGGTGGAGTTCCAGAAGCCCTTCATGTTGTAGAGAATCACCATCTTGTGATGGTAGCCGATGGTGTGGGCGGCGGCGATGGTGAAGATTTCATCCAGGGTGCCGATGCCGCCAGGAAGGGCTACGAAGATGTCGCTCTGGGCAAGCATCAGGTCCTTGCGGTCGCTGAGATTATCACACGGAATCTCGATGTCGAGGTCAGGGAAGGTTCTGCCGCCTCGCTCTACAAGCGTAGGAACCACACCGATGGTTCTGCCGCCATTCGCCTTCACTGCCTTGCCGATGCAATCCATCAGACCAGAGTTGCAGCCGCCGAAAACCAGGTCGTGGTCGTTCTCAGCCATCCACTTTCCCAACTCTTCCGTCATCGTGAAGAAGTCGGGGTCGATATTCTTATTTGCTGAACAAAAAACTGCTATTTTCATGTCTTTATCTTCTATGATTATGATGTTTTATCTGTTGTTTATTGATGTTTAGGCAAAGATACGCAAAAATATCGAGATTATTCATCTGTTTTTGCGGATAATTTCTTAATTTTGCAAACAATAACTAATCTGATAAACAAAAATAGATTTCTTATAAAACAGGACAAAAGATTTCTTATAAACGATACAACAGAATGAAAAGGATTATCACATATAGCATCATTGCATTACTGCAGGCGTCTGTAGCGTTTGCACAGGTCTCTCAGAAGCCGAAGCTTCAGAAGCGGGAGAAGTATGAATGGGAGGGAGAAATTCCTACCTACGTGGAGCAACTGAAGAAGGAACTGACCTATCCGATGGTTTGGGGCAACAGTCCTATCAGAAACTTCAAGAAGTGGAAGAAGGCGGCAAGAGAGAAGGTATTCGAATGCATGATGACGCCTCCGAAGGCGGCTGCGGCTTGGGATATGGAAGTGCTCGGCGAGGAACAGAGAGACGGATATAAGGCGCAGAAAATCGCCTTCAATATTAATGCCTATTCCCGCATTACGGCTTATCTCCTGATTCCGGATTCTGAAGAAGGGAAGAACCCTAAAGCAGAAGCTGGGTTGCTGTCTTCTGCTCAGAATAAGAAATCGGGGAAATTCCCAGCCGTGGTGGCGCTCCACGATCATGGCGCCCATCTCTTTATAGGAAAGGAGAAGATGATTCGCCCTTTCTTTATCGCTTCTGAAGAGCAGGATGCGGATGGGAAGATTTCTGAAAAGAAGAAGGCTGCCAACCAGGAGGTTCTGGACGATGCAGATGCGTGGGTAAACCAGCTTTATGATGGTCAGTATGTGGGCGATTACCTGGCGAAGCACGGTTATGTGGTGCTCTCGATTGATGCGCCGATGTGGGGAGAACGAGGCCGAAAGGAGGGCGTGGATAGAAATAAATACGATCTTATCGCCGGCAATATGATGATGCTGGGTCGTGACCTCTCTGCCTTCATGACTTACGACGATATTTCCAGTACCGAGTTCCTGGCTTCGCTGCCGATGGTGGATGCGAAGCGTATCGGATGCGTGGGGTGTTCGATGGGAGCCTATCGTTCGTGGATGCTCTCGGCTTTGTCGGATAGAATCAGGGTGGGTGCTTCCATCTGCTGGATGATTACCACGGATGCTCAACTTACCAGGCGTTTTGGCAGAAAGGAGAATGGTGGTTTTGCGAATTGCTTTCCTGGATTGCGCCAGTATCTCGACTATCCTCACATCGCCTCCCTCGCCTGTCCGAAACCGATGCTCTTTATCAACGGCACAAAAGACAAGCTTTTCCCAGTGCCCGGCGTAAAGGATGCTTTCGCCGAAATGCACAAGGCTTGGAAGAGTCAGGGAGTTGATAATCTGCTGGATACGGAGCTTTGGGACATTCCTCATTCCTGCGGACTGAAGGCGCAGGAGAAAATGCTGGAGTTTCTGGATAAGAATCTGAAATAGGGAAAATATCAAAAGTTTACTACGCTAACCCCTTAAAAAATGCCGTTAGCGTAGTGAACTTTTTGAATATACGAAATCAATCTTTACCACAATTCTTCAGGCGACAAGTCCTTGTCCTTTCTGCCCATCAGATAGTAATCGGCAAGGAACTGGATATTGGCCTGAGTAATCTTCAGACCCTCTTCCTTCACATATCGGCTGGTGAAGATGTTGGCATCAGGAAGCATTCCCTTTTCTATCAGTTTGCAAACAATCTCGTAAGGGAAAGGAAGACCGTTGCCGGAGATGATATTGAAACTGTCCTCTGCTGCACGCTCGGCATTGTAGTATGGGTTTTCAGGCGAAGCGATGCAATGGGCGGTTCCGAAGCTGATGTTGATGCCCGTATAAGGACTTCCGTACACGATGATTCCCTTTTCGTATTTCTGAGGGAAACTGATGTTGGAAGGCAGTTCGAAACCGATATTCTTCAGGAATTCCTTCATCGTCTTGACATCCTCGATGAACACAAACTTGTCTCCATAGCCATTCTGCTTGAGCAGATTGTAGTCGTGGATGCTCTTCTTGTGTTTCAGAATATTTCTCTCAGCCTCTATCTGAGCCTTGTTGTCTTCATAAGTAGGATCGAGGAGAGCACCGGTTTGCCACCAGTCTCCACCAAATCGGAAGAGATTGCATACGAGCACATTCTCGCCGCTGAGGAAGGAAGAAGCATCCCCAATATTGGTAGATTCCTTGAGCACTCTGATGAGGCTCCCTTCTTCTGCCTTCTCCTGATTCTCCTTTGAGGTCTTCTCCTGATTCTCCTTTGAGGCCTTCTCCGGATCATCTTCCTCCTCATACAAATCCTTCAGATAGAAGAATTTCTCATCCTCTTTCATCATTCTGAAGGCTCTGGTTCCCTTGTAATCGATGTCCGTCCAGAGTTTGTGGGCAGGATGATGCTCGCTGATCTTGGCAAGCCATTCAGCAGAGGTGAGAGCCAAAAGATTGTGGCGGCTGTTCATCGTGTGCTCTATCTGGATGGAGTAGGCGATGATTTCATTGAAGCCCTGTGGAGAGCGGGCGAGCTTTTCGAGGTCGAACTGCAGGCGCTTGAGATTGTTGATGTTGAAGAAGCAGTTATAGTGAAACCATGCCAGCACGTCTCTGTATTCCAGGAACTTGTCTTCTGCTGTAGGCAACTCGCAGAGAAATTCACGCAGGCGCTCGTTTTCCGGTGCAGTTTCATACTCCTTGTCGAGAAGATTATACACCAGTTTGGCAGCCAGTTCTATCGTACTGAAGAGGAAAGGTACGGCCTCCTGGATGTAGGCACTCTGCTGGTAATGGTGCCAGCACAGGAACTTGATGTCGGAGATGTTGATCTCGTCCGGATCGTATGGCGCATCATCTTCATTGAGAGAGTTCTTGACAAACTCCTTTTCGTTCTCATAGAACGGGATGTATGAACCATATCGCTTCTTGCATTCTGCGGTGAAAGTCTTCCAGATACAAGTACCGGAGAGCACGTCCTCAAAATATCCGGCGATGCAGAGGGCGAGCTGCTTGGCATCTTCCACGTCTTTGAACTGATGCGTGAAGCAGGCATCATCGAGGGCGTGGTATATTTCATTGGATAACTCCGTATAATATTGATCCACTTCATTAGGTTTCTCGTATGGATGCATTGCCATCCATTCTTGAGTGAAAATTACTTTTTTCATATCATTCGATTGTTTGTTATTTCGTGCAAAGGTAATGAAATAATAGAGAAATCTGCAAGAAATTCAAAGTTTTTTCGTAACTTTGCACCCGAATTTAGGCAATCTTAATAAAACTATACGGTTGCCGCAAGCGTTTTAGAAGGATTTTGCACCCTAATTCATGGCTGGGAGGGTGAATTCGGCCTTCTATTTGATTATACATGAATTAAGGTTAAAAAGATTTGAAGACATTTGAAGAATTGGGCGTGAGCGAAGAGATTCGCCGTGCCATCGAAGAGCTTGGATTTGAGAATCCAATGCCAGTTCAGGAAGAAGTAATCCCATATTTGCTTGGTAATAAGAACGACGTGATTGCGTTGGCGCAGACCGGTACGGGTAAGACTGCATCTTACGGTATTCCGGTTATCCAGAAAACTGATGCCAGCAGCAAGCAGACACAGGCTGTCATCCTCAGTCCTACACGTGAGCTCTGCCTCCAGATAGCAGACGATTTGAACAGTTTTGCCAAGTACATCGACGGTTTGCATATTGCCGCAGTTTATGGCGGTACCGACATCGGAAGCCAGATTCGCACCCTGAAGCATGGTGTGCAGATTATCGTGGCTACCCCTGGCCGTCTGCTCGATTTGATTAATCGCGGCGTGGCTCAGTTGGAGAACGTGAACAACGTGGTGCTTGATGAGGCTGACGAGATGCTGAACATGGGCTTCTCTGAGAGCATCAATGCCATCTTTGAGAACGTGCCTGAGGATAGAAACACTCTGCTTTTCTCGGCTACCATGAGCAAGGACATCGAGAAGATTGCCCTCAACTACCTGCACGACCACAAGGAAATCGTAGTGGGTTCGCGCAACGAGGGTGCTGAGCATGTAAACCACATCTACTATCTGGTAAATGCCAAGGACAAGTATCTCGCCCTGAAGCGCGTAGTGGATTTCTATCCACGTATCTTTGCGATTATCTTCTGCCGCACCAAGCTGGAGACTCAGGATATTGCAGATAAGTTGATTAAGGATGGTTATAATGCAGAGGCCCTGCACGGCGACTTGAGCCAGCAGCAGCGTGACCTCACCATGCAGAAGTTCCGCAACCATACCGTTCAGTTCCTGGTGGCTACTGATGTGGCAGCACGTGGTCTGGACGTAGATGATCTGACTCACGTTATCAACTATGGTTTGCCTGACGATGTGGCAAGTTACACCCACCGAAGCGGTCGTACCGGTCGTGCCGGAAAGAAGGGAACTTCCATCTCTATTATCCATACTCGTGAGAAATTCAAGGTTCGCCAGATTGAGAAGCAGATAGGCAAGGACTTCGTGGATGGCGTTTTGCCAACCCCAGAGGAAATCTGCAAGAAGCAGCTCTTTAAGACCATGGACGATATCATGAAGACGGATGTGGATGAGGATCAGATTGCTCCATACATGGCTGAAATCAACCGCCAATTTGAGTACATCGACAAGGAGGATATCATCAAGAAGATGGTGACCATCACCTTCGGTAAGTTCCTGGATTACTACAAGAATGCTCCTGAGATTGTGAAGCCAGAGAGCGGTAAGGGTTCACGTAACGGCGAAGGTCGTGGAAGTCGTGGTGAAGGCCGTGGCAAGGTTTCCAATGGTCGCAGAAAGCATGAGACAGAGGCTGGTTTCAAGAGACTGTTCATCAACCTGGGTAAGGCGGATGGTTTCTATCCGGGCGAAATCATGCAGTATCTGAACAAGCACGTGAAGGGTCGCCAGGAGGTGGGTCACATCGACCTGCTGAGTAAGTTTGCCTACATCGAGGTGCCTGAGGAGGATGCGAAGCGCGTGATGAAGGCTTTGAACGGAACTGAGTACAAGGGCAGAACCGTAAGATGTAATGATGCTGACGAGGAAGGTCATGGCAGAGGCAGTCGTGGCGGTCGTTCTGCAGAGAAGGGTTCCCGTGGACGCAGAGGTTCTGATGATGCTCGTTCTGAGCGTGGAGGTCGTGGAAGCCGTGGCTCAGAGAAAGGAAGCCGTGGCGGAAAGAAAGCGCGTCGTGAAGAGGAAACAGGCGACTGGCGTCAGTTCTTCCAGAACAATGACAATGTGAAATTCAAGGGCGAGGAGCCAAACTTCGAGGAAGAAGGTTGGGCTCGTCGCCGTCCTAAAAAGAAGTAATTTAGGCAGCGATTTATAATAAGATGAAAATCTGCATCAAAGGGATGTTTTGATGCAATATCCATATTTTGCGGTAAAAATACAGCAATTTCTTTGGTAAATTGCGGTGTTTTTACCGCATTTTTTGTATAATTGTGGCGTAAACATCAAATAAGGCAAGAAATATGGAATTATTGAAGCAACTTTCTGACAATCTTATCAAGCCCAAAATGAAAATGCACACCAACTGGCAATGGTTCTCTGTCATCAAGGAGTCGCATCCATTGGTGCTTGACAACTTCGCCAAGGATTATCGCCCGATTGTTCAGGTGATAGATAATATCGAGCGGAATCATAAACTTGGTTTGGTGATGGAATGGAAGGTGGGAGTCGGAAAGCTTCTCGTCTGCATGAGCGATTTGGAGAAGGCTGCCAGATATCCGGAAGGCAAGGCTTTCTATCAGAGTGTAATTGATTACATGCGCTCTGCTTCTTTCAATCCATCTGCAGAAGTAACGGTGGATGAATTGAAGAAGAAACTCGTCGAAAAACCTCGTCAGGTTTCATTGAAGGAACTGAATAATATCTCGCAATATTAATTGGAATTCTGTAGGTTGCGAATCTGTAAGATAAAAATAAACTGAAAATCAGCAAGATAATAAGAATAGAAAGACTAAATAAAACAAGAGCGGAAAGCCAGGAGTTAACAGGTTAACAGTTAACAGCTGATTTTCCGCTCTTTTTATATCATCCTGAGACTAATCTTTATCCCAGGATAAACCTTTATATCATCTCTATTGATTCAGAGATTGGATTTACTTCGCATTGATCTCCTTCAAGAGGCGGTCTGCGTGTCCCCACTTATCCATCAGGTAGAGCACATAGCGAATATCTACGCCGATGCAGCGAGCCAGGCGCTTGTCGAAGTTGATGTCTGAGCTGAGGCTATCCCAGTTGCCGTCGAATGCAAGACCTATCAACTCACCCTTGCCGTTGAACATAGGACTACCAGAGTTACCGCCGGTAATATCGTTGTTGGTGAGGAAGCAGAGCTGCATCTTGCCTGTAGTCTTGTCCTGATACTTGCCGAAGTCTTTCTCTGAGAGGAGTTCGTGCATGATAGGCTCAGCATAGTAGTCGAGTACCCTGTCGCCCTGCTTCATCTTCTCCACGATGCTTTCGGCGGTGGTGTAATAGCCTGATGGTTTGCCGCCGAGATCGAAACCGCCCACCTGTCCGTAGCTCAATCGCATGGTGAAGTTGGCGTCGCTATAGTGAGGCATGTCTTCCTCCATGCGCAGTTTGGCAGCACAGAGATACTTCTCCTGCTCGGCGATAGAATCAGATACGGCTCCCATCTTCTCTACGAAGTCGGCGTAAATGTCATTCAGATCCATGCTGTAATTTACACCTGGGTCTTTCTCATATCCCTTCTTATTGAAGTAGAGCTTGGCACCCTTCTTCATGAGGAGTGACTTCTCCCAGAGATAATCTACATATTTCGTATAATCACCTCCAAACTGAGTGTCGATGATGTTGTAGAACTTAGGCAACCACTTCGCATCAACGTGTTCCTTGTAGTTTTTCAGAAGGGTAGCGAGCACCTCTTTGTCGAGTGCCATATCCCATTCATCTGAGTTGTCCTCAAACTCATGATATTGCTTCTTCTTATTCTTCTCGGAACCCTTTACTTCCATACCATTCTGAAGCTTGAAAGCACGGGTAGAGAACTCTACGTTGCTACGGCGAGTGAATGACTCTGCAAAGTTGGTCCATGCATAAGTTACGTCAGCGCTCTCCTTGTAGAGCTGGGCGAGTTTGTCGAAATCCACCTTGTGGGCGAGGTCGTTTGCAGCTTTGGCTGTATCTTGCCAAGCACGGAGACGAGTCTCGTACTCACGCTTCATGTTAACGATGCCGATGGAGTCGATGCACTTGTTCATACCGATGGAGTTCTTCCAGTAGTTGGAGCTCTGGGCGTACTTGCTGTCATACTTGATGCGCACAGCCTCGTTGGCACGCATGTGCTTCTGCATTACTTCCTGCTTGATGCCGCGTACCTGGGCACGAGGAGCATTTTCTGCGTCACGCATCATCTGGATGCCATAGCTGGAGAGGTATCGTTCGGTACTACCAGGATAACCCATGGTCATCGCATAGTCGCCATCCTTGTAACCCTGGAGGGAAACCTGTGCCCAACGCTTTGGCTTGTAAGGCACATTATCCTTGCTGTAGGCAGCAGGACCATTGGTCTTAGGGTCGGCATAGATACGGAATACAGAGAAATCGCAGGTCTGGCGAGGCCACATCCAGTTGTCTGTATCGCCACCAAACTTACCCATAGACTTTGGTACGGTGAAAACCAGACGCAGGTCGGTGAAGTCGCGGTAAGTAGTAGCGTACCACTTGTTGCCCTCGTAGAAAGGCTGAACGGTGATATGGAGGGTAGAATCGTTCTTCTTCACCTCCTTAGTCATCTCGTTCTCCAGAGAATCGATGAGTTCATCGCGTTTCTTGTTGTCGAGTTTCTCGTATCCGAGGCTCATCACCTTATCGGTTACATCCTTCTGTTCAACCATAAAGCTGACGAACATATTCTCGTTAGGCAATTCCTCTGCGTAAGATTTAGCAAAGAAACCGTTGAGCATGTAGTCGTGCTCCACGGTAGAGTGGCTTCTGATAGCTTCGAAACCGCAATGGTGGTTGGTAAAGACCAATCCGTCTGGAGAAACGACTACGCCTGAGCAATAGCCAGAGAAATTAACTACGGCATTCTTCAAGGCGTTCTCGCCGTTGTAGAGCTGGTCGTAAGTCATACTGAAGC
>ERZ1034865.258-NODE-258-length-37505-cov-22.894019_pt1 | contig 37505 bp, 27 predicted proteins | sample MGYA00520632_ERZ1034865 | MGnify/ENA primary metagenome ERZ1034865 (study PRJEB33766, sample SAMN09781738) | gut metagenome | biome: gut microbiome | host: Homo sapiens | place: Madagascar | study: EMG produced TPA metagenomics assembly of the PRJNA485056 data...
AGAGCCTCAGATTTCGAAAGATTTCTGAGGCTTTCTTGTTTTTCTTCCCGCGGATATTTGGCCGCTGACCAATGGCTCGCGCCCGAAATGGGCAGCTATTGTTTTTGTCACGCAGATTTCGCAGATGACGCAGATTTATTCTCATTGATTATTTTAGTCCCACAGATTTCACAGATTTACACAGATTTTTCTCATTGATTATTTTAGTCCCACAGATTTCACAGATTTACGCAGATTTTTTCTCATTGTTTATTTTTCTCACGGATTTCACAGATTCACACAGATTTTTTTCATTGATTATTTTTCTCATGGGGATTTCCACAGATTTTCTACTTTTTCCTGTCATTTCTTCTTTTTTTCTGTCATTTCTTTATTTCGCAGATTTTAGACCGTCGGTCTGGGAGGATGACGCAGATTTTTTATGAACGCTTTTTGCCCCTGAAACTGTTGCGGACTAAGGCGGATTCACAATTTCTGCAGAGAGATTCTGTGGCAGTATGATGTTTGAAGCCTTCTATCATGGCCTGCGCTCTGGCGGATGAGAGGATTTCTTCCAGAGATTGATGGAAAAGATTGCCGAGAATGATGTCGCCATTGTGGTCTAAACAACATGGTACTAGACTTCCATCAGATAGAATTCCTATCTGCTTGAATAATGCTTTGCAGAAAACTTCTGGATTTTCAGACTCTTTTTTCTCTGTATCTGGCCATTCAAACTTTCTGTCAAATTCTAAATAGAGATTGTCGCAAAGTCTGAAACCATCTGGCCGCTCCTTCCATGGTTTGGGTACATATTTTTCTATATATTCCATGACCATTTCGTTTTCTTTGTCTTTTCCTCCTTGATTCCAGAGACGAAGTACGATACAGGTGCCTTTTTGTGCAGCTTGGGTGGAGAATTGCATTACCTGATCCATATAGGTTGATAATTCTCCCTTTGCATTACTTTCGTGGGAATGGAGAGATAATTGTATTTTGTGGGGTAAGGTATCGAGTAGATTCATCGCTCTTTCCAGTAAGGTGCCATTAGATGTAAGTACTGTCTTAAATCCTTTGGCTCTGGCTGTCTGAATAAATTGTGGTAGGAGTGGGTGAAGTAATGGTTCGCCCATGAGATGGAAATACAGAAAACAAACCTTCCCACTTACTTTATCTGTGAGAAGGTCAAATTCCTCTGCGGTCAATTGTCTTTTCTTCCTCTGATGTTTTGGACAGAAATCACAATTAAGATTACAAGTGTTTGTTATTTCGATATAGCAACGATCAATCATTTCTTTTCTCTTTCTTCAAAATTATACTTTTTCTCATTTAAATAGCTTCTCCTGCTATCTTCTTTGCAAGCAAAATTGTTTGCACATTTAAATCTCAGGCAAAGTTAAACAAAAAAAATGGATTTACCAAAATTTCTACATAAAAAGGTAGTTTGATAAGTAGTTTTTATTACAAGTATTGTACTTGTCAATTATCATGTTATCTGCACACATTGCTGAGGAACTATTATATTCAAAAACATTTTAAATGTTGGTTATTTAGTAGATTTTATCTTTTTTAGTTGAATTCTATTGCAAAAAGGTTATTATTAGAAAGAAAAATTGTAATTTTGCAGTTAAATAGAAAAATATTCACTTTTTTAGTAAAATGGTAGAATCAATACAAAACATTTTTATTCAGGTTAGCGATTTTCTCTGGTCGTATATTATTATTTCTGTCCTGATCTTCTGTGCGGTATTTTTTACGTGGCGTACCCGATTTGTACAGTTCCGTCTTATCAAGGAGATGGTGAGGTTGTTGCTTCATCCAGATAAGGTGCAACCTGAAGAAATAGGACATGACGAACTTTCTATGGACGTGAAGGTGGATGGGGAGATGAAGCATATCTCTTCTTTCCAGGCCTTTGTGGTGGCACTCGCCAGTCGTATAGGTACAGGAAATTTAGCTGGCGTGGCTACTGCCATCAGCATTGGTGGACCAGGAGCTGTGTTCTGGATGTGGATGCTTGCTTTGTTGGGTTCGGCTTCGGCTTTTATCGAATCTACGCTTGCCCAACTCTATAAGCGAAAGGGAAAGACTTCTTTTTATGGCGGTCCTGCCTATTATATGAAGTATGGATTAGGAAAGGGATGGATGGGAATTCTCTTTGCCGTTTTGATGATCATCACTTTCGGTTTTGCCTACAATTCCGTGCAGAGCAATACCATCTGTCTGGCATGGCAGAAGGCTTTCGGTTTTGAACCTGCTACTATGGGTATTGTTCTCACTGTACTCACTCTGCTTATCATTTTCGGCGGAATCCAGCGTGTGGCAAAATTCTCTTCTACAGTGGTTCCTCTCATGGCTATAGTCTATCTGCTGATAGCCGTTGGTGTGGTCATCTGGAATATAACCAGTCTGCCAAAGGTTTTGCTGACTATTATAGAAAATGCTTTCGGATTCAATCAGGCTGCTGGAGGTATGTTAGGTATTACCGTGATTCAGGGCATTAAGAGAGGTTTGTTCAGCAATGAGGCTGGTGAGGGTAGTGCACCAAATGCGGCGGCTGTTGCTACCGTGAGCCATCCGGTAAAACAGGGATTGATACAGGCTCTTGGCGTCTTTACGGATACGCTGGTAGTTTGTTCCTGCACGGCATTCATCATCCTGGTAAGTGGTGTGGACGTTACGGCTTCTAATGGTATTCAACTGACGCAAGATGCCTTGACCCATGAAATCGGTGGTATTGGAAATCCTTTTGTGGCTGTGATGATATGCCTTTTTGCTTTTAGTAGTATCATTGGCAATTATTATTATGGTGAAACCAATGTGAGATATATCAAGGATTCCAAGTTAGGAGTCTTCATCTATCGTCTTGCTGTGGCTGCGATGGTAATGGTAGGAGCCGTTGTCTCGCTTGATTTTGCCTGGAGTTTTGCCGACATCACGATGGCGTTGCTCACCCTGTGCAATCTGGTAGCCATCGTCTTGCTTTCCCGTCAGGCGGTTTTCTTGCTTCAGGATTATCGCAAGCAGAAGAAAGAGGGAAAGAATCCTGTTTTCAAAAAGGATATGATGCCGGAAATCGCAGATCAGTTGGAGGCGTGGTAACTTTCAGGTAAGGTATAAATATAATTAATGTATTGAGATATGAGAAAGTTTTTATTATTCTTGTTTTTGATAGTAGCTATGGTTTGTAAGGCACAAACCAAGCAGGAACTGTTGCCTGTGGGTACAATGGCACCAGATTTTACAGTTACCGATAGCGTGACGGGGAAGAAATTGTTCAGCCTTTCTGAATTGCGCACTCAAGTTACAGCTGATGGTAAGGTGAAGGCTGGAGTTTGGGTGGTTCTCGATTTCTGGGCTTCCTGGTGTCCTGATTGCCGTAAGGATATGCCTACCGTGAAGAAGATAGATGAAAAATATGGTAAGAAAATCAAACTTATCGGTGTTTCATTTGATACAGACAAGGCGAAGATGAATGGTTATCTTTCTGCCAATCAGTATTCATGGTTGCAGTATTCTGAATTCAAGAAATGGAAAGAAACTCAGATATCTAAAGATTATCATATCTCATGGATTCCAACATCTTATCTCATAGATCCAGAAGGAAAAATTGCTTTTTCTACTCTGGATGCTGAGGAGATGCTTGAAAAACTTGATTCTTTGAAGGCTGAATTATAGAAAAAATGAGGATGTATCAAAACGTAATGTTTGGTACATCCTCATTTTATTATAATAGTTTTTAGATATTTTCTTTTCCTGTCATTATAATGCCATTCCTGCTTCGTATGAAGCATATTGATAGCTTTTTTCTTAAAAAATTATTTTACTTCAGTCAATTTTCCTGTCTGAGAGTCGATGATATAACCATGCAGATTGACATCCTTGGGAACGAGAGGGTGGTTGCGGATGGTGTTGACTGTATTTCTGACAGAATCCTCTGTATCGTGAAAACCTTCCAGCCAATGATCAAGGTCGATACCGCAAAGTCCGATAGTATCAATGACATCCTGATGGATTCCTCTCTTGATCATGAGTTCCTTCATCTGTTGTCCGTTCATGTGGCAGGCACCACAATTAGAATGGGCGATGACCATGATTTCCTTTACTCCTAATTCATAAATGGCAACCAGGAGGCTGCGCATGGCTGAGTCAAATGGGCTGATGACCAGTCCGCCTGCATTCTTGATGAGTTTAGCATCTCCATTTTTCAGTCCGAGTGCTGCTGGCAGGAGTGCTGTCAGTCTGGTATCCATACAAGATAAGATAGCAAGTTTCTTGTCTGGGTACTTGCTTGTTAAATACTTCTCGTAACCCTTGTTGGCTGCGAACTGTTCGTTATACTTGATAATTTCTTCGATAATCATAATATTGATGTTATTTATTCTCTTAAATTAATTAATGACGGAGCATAGTTACATCGTTTTTTTATTGCGTTCTATGCAGCTACTCCCTTTCTTTCTCCAACTATACTCCCCGTGCTTGTCGAATACAATCCAGTAGAGTACAGGCAGAATGGTGGCGATGAGCACCATTGAGATGAGGGTTCCGAAGAAAATGACGGCTCCCATCGGCGACCACAATGTATTGTTCTCTATCATCATCGGCAAAACACCTACAGAGGCTGCGGCTGATGTGAGGAAGATAGGACGCATACGGCGCTCGCCAGCCTGGAAAGCTGCATCTTTTACGGAAAGTCCCTTGTCGCGGCGCAGTTCTTCGGCATAGTCTAACATGATGATACCATTTCTCACCAGGATACCCATCAGGCTTACTACACCCAAGATGCAGGTAAGACTCACGTCGAATCCTGTTATCAGGAGTCCTATAGCAGCACCGAAAATACAGAGCGTCATGGATGAGAGATTAACCAGAGCCAGACTGATGCGCTTGAAATGGAAGAGCAGGATGAAGAAGATAATCAGTGCTGCTATCATCACGCCAGAGGTAACTTGTGGCAAGGTCTCGGCATCCTTCTCTGCCATACCGCCTATTTCCCAATGAAGGTCGGGATCGAGCGAGAGATCCGATACTTCCTCCTTCAGTTTGTTGGCTAATTTGTTGGCATTGAATCCTCTCAATGGTTCACCGATGATGGAAATGGTGCGCACGCCGTTTCTGCGTACGATGCTTCCATCGTGCCAATCGGGTGAAATCTTTGCCAGCTGCCGGAGAGGAACACTCGAGGTTCCTCCCATCACAGGGATGTATTCGTTGGCAAGATCACTATCATTCTGTGATTTCAATACCATCTTTACCGGATAATCGCCCTCCCAAAGGGTGGATATTGGAATGCCATCGCCAAAGTGTATGGCAAGATCGGCCGAAAGAAGCGTCTTGTTCACGCCCAGTCGGTTGGCCTCGGTTGCGTCAGGAGTTACTCTGATGCCCGGCAATGGTTCTTCGTAATTGGTGCGAATCAGATTGATGCCTTCTATCTGATGCATGCAGGCTGCTATTTTCTTGGCTGCTGCCTTCAGATCCCTGATACTGTCGCCGCTCACCCTTACTTCGATAGGATAGGTAGCGTTATTGTAATCCATCTGTTTGAAACGGATATAGCAGTCAGGAAAATAGTTGGCATATCGGTCGGCATATCGGTCGAGCACTTCTTCTGTAGCGCTGTTGTCAACTGTATTTACGATAAACTGTGCAAAGTTCGGTCCGCCAATCTGAGGTGCATATGTGGTATGAAAACGAGGTGAGCCTTGTCCTATAAATGTGGTTACGGCAGTTACCTGTGGGTCGCGCTGCAGGATGTGGGCCATCGAGTCAGCCACCTGTGCCGTCTTCTCGGCGGTGGTTCCGTTAGGGAGATAGAACTCCACAGCAAACTGGTTTCTCTCGGCAATAGGCATCATTCGCTGCGGCAGGTTCACGAAGATAAAGCCTCCGATGATGATCAATGCCAATCCTGTGATGAGGGTGGTGCGAGGGAATGAGAAACAGCGTTTCAGCAACCAGGTGTAGCCCATCTGCAGATAGTCGAGCGGCTTTTTCCGGGCATTTGGATTGGGTTGACTGCTGATGCCCTGATGAATTACCATATACTGCAGATAGGGTGTAAGCAGCAGCGAAACTGTGAGCGAGATACTCAGGATGATGAACATTGCCCAAGGGAACGACTGTACGAAATCGCCCATATCGCCATGCATGGTAAAGAGGAATGGAAAGAAGGTGAGCGAGATGCTGAGCGTGGCTGAAAGCACCGACATGAAGAATTCGCGAGGGGAAGCGATGGCTGCGTGCCAGCGAGACATACCATGTCCTAATTTCTCCATGTAATTGTCGATAATCACCACAGAATCATCCACCACCATACCTAAGGTTACAATCAAAGCAGCCAGAGTAACGGTGTTCAGTTCCATGCCGAAAATATAGAAGATGCCCACTGACGAGAAGATGGTGATAGGGATGCTGAGAGCTGAAACCTCTGCCACACGGCGTGGCATTAGCAGGATGACCACGATGATGACGGAGATGACCGATATGAGCAGTTCACGGAGGAAGGTAATCACAGATTCGCTTACCACCCTGCTCTGGTCGGTGATGGTATTGATGTGAACATCATCGGGCAGTGTCTGCTCAAATTCATCCATTGCCTGATGTACGTCTCTTCCCATTTTCACGATATCATTGCCCGGTCGCATCTCGATGGATAGGAGTACGCATTTGTTGCCGTTGCTCTCGATGTATTTGTTCAGCTTGGGATATTCTCTTTTGATTTGGGCAATATCTTTCAGTCTGACGATGTTGCCTTTCGGGTCGGAATAGACAATTTGTTCTGCCACATCCCGTTCGTTGTTGTAGGAGTCGGTGATGTGGATGGGCATATTGAGCTGGCTCAGTTCCAAATTGCCGCTTACGGTAGTAAAACCTTGCAAGGCAAGATCATTCAGTACCTTGTAGGATCCAATGCCATATTTTGCTAACTTATTCTGATCCAGACAGATACTAATTTGCTCGTTCTGCAGTCCGTAGGTGCGGAGGTTGGAGATGGCATCGATACGACGCAGTCTGTCCTTCAGTTGGTCGATGTAAGTATTCAGTTCCCGATAGGTTTTCTGTTTGCTTTCCATCGTGATAAGCAGGGCAGAGGTGTCGGCGATATCATCCACGGCTTGCAGGGCGAGAACCCCTGATGGCAGGGAAGTTTTGAAGGCTTGCAGTCCATGTTTGAACTTGCTCCAGAAGGCATCGCGGTCCTCCACGTCATCGTTGAGTTCCAGGAACACAATCAGCATGCCGTCTTTGCTCTGTGTATAAGTCTTCTTCTTGTTCACCTCCTTGTATCCGAAGATAAAATTCTCCAACGGTTTAGCCACCCGTTCTTCCACTTCATCGGATGTGGTACCCGGATAAACAGCCACACAGGCACCTTGACGAATGGTGAATTGTGGCATTTCCTGCTTTGGCATGATGCAGATGCCCAGTATGCCCAAGAAGACAAGCATCCCCATGAGCAGGATCACGATGTTGTGGTTGCACATGGCCGACTCTATGAATGAGCGCTTGATGATGCGGTTGGGCTTTCTGGTGATGCGAGCCTTGATGTGATCGTGAAGGGCGGTGTCCTTCTTTGGCTTATATGTATCTGGATTCATTTCTTTTCCCTCCACTTTTTATCGTTTTTCATTCTTTCTGGTATCTACTTTCATTCCTTCAGAAACTTTCTGCTGACCATTGATGATGACTTGATCACCAGTGTTTAAACCCGATAGAATGATGATGCCATCTCCCTCGAATTCGCCTGTAACGACAGGTTGCTGATGCGCCTTTCCGTTCACTACGGTCCATACGAATCGGGAATTATCTACGTCGAGTTCAATGCATTGTGGGGGAACGATGATTTTGGATGATGCTGCAGAACTGCCCTGTATCTGAGCATTGCAGACCATGCCTGGCAGCAGTCGGCCCTGTGGGTTGGTGATGCCCACTTTGATATCGTAAGTATGTGAGATAGGGTTGGCATCTATGCCCTTTTCTGAAATCGTGCCATAGAAGACGGCCCCTCCAAGGGCTGCAACCGTCAATTTTACATTGTCTCCTACATGGAGGTGTGAAATTTCTGCTTCTGGTATAGAGACTTTGGCGTTGACTTGTTTGACATCTGCCAGTTTCAGCACGGGTTGCCCTGGAAGCACGTAGGTTCCCATATCCACGTTTTTAGCAGCGATGACACCCGCAAAGGGGGCAGTGATGGTAGAGTGGGAGAGTTGTTGTCGGGCGATACTTTCGGCAGCTTTTGCCTGTTCCAATTTGCTTTCTATCTCCACCCATTTCATGTCCGAGATAGTTCCAGACTGATGGAGGGGTTGGAATCTTCTGTATGCATCTTCTGCTTGTTTCAGAGTAGTGAGCGTTGCGCGGTGTGCCTCCTTCACAGTGGTAGGATTGATGGTAGCGAGCAGTTGACCCTTGCTGACTCTATCTCCCTCATCCACACGGATGGAAGTGATGTTGCCTGCGATTTCGAAACTGAGTGTAGAACCCATCTTTTCCTCAATGGTTCCCACATAATCCTTCGTACCCTCCAGGTTGGTATCTCCCACGGAGAGCGTTTCTACCTTTACGGATTTCTTTTCTGTCTTCTTTGCTTTTTCTGTGCATCCCGTCAGCATCAGACCGCTGATGATGAATGCGATGAGCCATCCCATCAAACTCTCTATCTGTTTCATCTCGATAATTTTTTTAGTTCTTGCAAAGATAATTCATTTTTGCTAAAGCATGGGAAAATTAGATTTAAAAAAACAAAAAAGCCATTTGTTCTTTCTCAAACAGGCATTTCTGTTTTCATTTTTTTTAAAGTGTCTGTCACTTATCGACATTCTAAGAATAGTGGACAAAAAATATTATATTCTTGCTTGTTTGCCTGTTTGTTTGCATGTTTACCTCTTCAAAATCAGAAATATGTTATCTTATGAGATAATAAAGTAGAATCGTCATCCGCATTTCTTTCATTCCTCAGTTCAATACATTAGAAGTGCAGGAGTTCAGACAACAAGCCTTAGAATAATTTGATTTCGTAAATTTTGATGTATTTGGGTATATAGTTAGAGTATAGAACGTTTTACTCTCCAAAAATATCAACCAATAAAAGTCTTTAAAACTTCTTTTGTAGCCTTGGCAATCTCTTTCTATCGTTCTCGAAGTCACCGACAAAGTCTCCGACATTTGTTTCGCAGAAACAGTTGGATTAGACCTTATTATTGAAACAATAATTTGCTGTCTATCAGACAGTTTAATCTCCGACACGTCTCCGACATTTATCTCCGACATGTTTCCGACATTTACACCGCCATCTCCGCCACGTTCTGCGATAACTTCGTTATATATAAAAAAAGAGTGGATGTATCAAAACGTAATGTTTGGTACATCCTCATTTTATTTTTTCGATAATCATTGTTAGTCGAATCTTTACTCGACTACAATTCTGTTCTTTTCTTTCACGATGTTGAAATGGCCGAGCGCATTGAGATTCTTGATAGCTTCCTGAATGCTTGCATTGCGATCAGCAACAAAATGGAGCTTTGTAGAAAGTGCTCCCTTATTATGTACCTCAATGTTTATATTGTACCATCTGCCCATTTCTTTCAAAACTTCACTCAGAGTAACATCATCAAAATAGAATGTACCATTGGTCCACTCTTTGTACTGATAGGTATCTGTATTAGAGGTACTTAGAGTGCCATCAGCATTGAGAGTACTTTGCTGGTTTGGACGAAGAAGGGAAGGCTCCTGCTTAGCATTGCCTACGAGAAGTTTACCTTCTACCAGCGTAACACTTGCCTGATGGGCATCGTAGGAGCGTACATCAAATGAAGTTCCTACAGCCTTTGCCTCAAAATAATCAGTCTTTACTATAAATGGATGTGAAGGATCGTGATAAACATCAAAATACGCTTCCCCCTTCAGATAAACTTCGCGGTTTTTGCTGGAAAACTTGCTCGGAAAACGGAAAGTACTTTGTGCATTGAGCTTCACTGTAGTCCCATCTGGCAGCAACAATGTAAAGAATTTGCCACTTGGTGTTTTGATAGTATTCATCTCCTGAGCTACAGGCTTGGATACTTTTATATTTTCTCCATTTATATTTAAAGAGGATGATTTCTTTCCGTTTGTAGTCATCTTAAGCTGATTGTCTGAAACAGCAGCAAAGAATGGTTTGGGTGCTGAAACCTTATGAATTTCTTCCTTAGGTTGGAGAATAAAAACACAAGCCAATACGGCTGCAGCTACGGCAATCGAGGTGAAGAGAGAGCGGAAGATGATGCGCTGATGCTGCTGCTTCTTCTCATGCTGGCGCTCCCAGAAAAGTGACAATTCGTCCTCTACATCAGGACACAATTTGTGCTCTGATGCAAACGCTCGCTTGATGTCACGCACCATGTCTGCGTCTTTAATATCAAAATTGTCTATTTCCATATTCTTCTTTCAGTTTTATTCTATAATAATACTTTCTTAGTCCCAAATTGGGTAACCTCATTATAGTTTATTAACTATTTTCCTCATCCGTAGTGCCTCGACACCGTTCTCGAAGTACACTTAATGCTTTCACAATATGTTTCTTGATAGCATTGGTGGATATATCCAGTGCAGTGGCTACTTCTTTATATTTCTTGTTGTGAAAGTAGCATTCTTCCAAAACGAGTTTTGTTTTGGGAGGCAACAGGTCTATGCATTCCTGTACCGTTTGCATCCGTTCCTCTGTTGCATCGGGTTCCATATCGGTATCAGTATCTGCTGTTCCTTTTATAAAACTTTCGTATTGCCGGTTGAGCTGTTGTCGTCTCACATAATCAATACATTTATTTCTGACGCATTGGTAGAGGTAACTGTGAGCCGTTTCTTGAGTGATTTTTTTTCGATGGGTCCATAAACTCTCAAATACATCTGCGAGGATGTCACGACACACCTCTGCATCATCGGTAAAACCGTATGCATAATAGAACAGTTGCTCGTAATGTTTGCGATACAAACTGTTGAAAAGATCCGTCGTCAAGTGACTCATTGATACAAAATTTCTATTAAATTAAAATTCTCTACTCTTTCTCATACTGAATGATGTTGCAAAATTACGAATTATTTCTGAATAAAAAGGATTTTTATGTAAAAAACATAGCAAAATGCAACTTTTTTGCTTTTTCTGGTACCCATTTGTTTCTCATCTTCGTACTATAGCCGATTTTTAACAACAAAAACACTTGAAAATATGACAAAAGAAGAAGTATTGACTGAAAACTATTCGTCAGTTGTAAGACGGATATTGTTGCTTGTGGGCATTGTGATGATGTCGGTATGGGGATTTGCCGCTGATGCTCATGCCAGTAAACTGCTCACGTTCACTGTCAAGAATGAGCCGCTTCCCAATGTGTTGAAGAACATTGAGAGAAACTCTGATTACAACGTGATCTTTAGTTATGATGATTTGAGAGATTATCGGGTAACTGCCACTGTGCGCAAGAAAACAGCTCCTAAGGCTGTGGCTATTGTTCTTGCCGGTCATCAGTTGGGTTACAATGTTCAGGGCAAGTTTATCCGTGTGTTTCGTAAAGAAGCGTTCGATGCAGCCATCACGGGTAGAGTGGCTGATGAAAATGGTGAACCGGTTATCGGAGCTGTGGTACGCTATAAGAATAACCGTGTCATCAAGACTGTGACCGATGCCAATGGTAATTTTGCCATACCGGCAATCAAAGGTTCTGAGGCAGAACTTGTCTTTTCTTATATCGGTATGGAGACGGGTACTGCTACATTCAGCGAAGGTAAAGAAAACTATATGCGAATGAAGTGGAATACCAATAATATTGATGAGGTTGTAGTCAATGGTTATCAGAAGATGGATAAGCGCCTCATGTCTTCTTCTGTAACTACAGTAAAAGCAGAGGATATCAAAATCCCTAATGTGAATACCATCGATAAGATGTTGCAGGGTGCAGTGCCTGGTTTGATGCTTGTCAATACTTCTGGTTCTGTGAATGCGACACCTAAAATCCGTATGCGTGGTAATTCTACCATCTTCGGTAATGCCTCTCCTTTATGGGTGGTTGACGGTATTATCCATGAAGATCCTGTCAACTTTTCTAATGATGAATTGAACAATATCATTTCCGGTACAGGAATGACAGACCAGATGAATCTGGATGCCCAGCGCAGTCTGATTGGTAGTGCTATCTCTGGTGTGAATCCAAACGATATAGAGAGTATCACTTTCCTGAAAGATGCTTCTGCTACAGCCATCTATGGTACGCGTGCTGCCAATGGTGTCATTGTCGTTACCACCAAGAGAGGCCAGGAAGGTAAGCCTTCTGTCAATTTCTCTACCTCTCTCGGCTTTACGGGACGCCCTTCATACGGCCAATATAACCTGATGAACTCTAAAGAGCGTGTCAGCGTTTCTAAGGATGTGTCTGAATATGGTTATCTTTATTCTTCAATGCCTTATCGCACCGGTTATGAAGGTGCCTTGATGAATCTCTATGAAGGTAAGATTTCTCTGGATGAGTTCAATCAGCAGGTAGCTCATTATGAAACTGTAAATACAGACTGGTTTAAACTTCTCTGTCAGAATGCTTTTAATCAGGATTACAGTGTCAGCCTCTCTGGAGGTAGCGAAGTCGTGAATTATTACACTTCCATCGGTTATAATAGCAGTAAGGGTACTACCAAGGGCGACAGTTCTACTCGATATACTCTGATGAGTAATATTGATGCCAGATTGAGTGATAAACTGCGCATCAGCACCCGTTTGTCTTTTGCAGAAAACAGCAATGATGGTTTCTATACCACCAATCCATATAGCTACGCTCTCAGTACTTCCAGAGCTTTGGACCCTGATACTTATTATACCACAAACTTGAGTACTTTCCCTGGTTTGGGTCAGAACTATCAGTTGAGCTACAATATCTTCAATGAGTTGCAGCATACAGGTGCTGAAGCTAAGGTAAGAAACTTCAGTGGCAACCTAAATGTCATCTATGATATTCTGAAGAACTTGAAGTTTGATACCACTTTTGGTGTGAATTATAGCAATACTACCAATTATCAGTGGGCTGATGAACGTTCTTATTATATTGCCCAGATAAGAGGATATGATTATGGTGCAGTAGCTCCTAATAGTGATGCTGAAAAACAGAGCCGCCTGCCTCATGGTGGTATTCTGAACTATTCTTCTATGAATAATGTCAGCTACACAGCCCGTGCCCAGTTGAGCTATAATTTGATGTTGGGCAATGAGCGCCAGCATATCATCAATGCGATGGCGGGTTTTGAGGCTCGTTCAAATCAATATGATGGATTGACGGATGTAGAGTGGGGATACTTCCCTGAGCGTGGTATGGGCATCAGTTATGAATATGATACCAGTACCTCTGGAAATTCTGCAGTCAATGGTATGAACTCTTCTTTGGACAAGCACACTGTGAGCCGTTCAAAGACGAAGAATAATACGATTTCTGAGTACTTGACTCTTGTTTATGCTTACAAGAACCGTTATGTCTTGAACTTCAATACGCGTATGGATGCAAGCAACCGCTTCGGACAATATACAAACCATAAGTGGAGTCCGGTATGGAGTATTTCTGGTCGTTGGAGTGTAAGCGATGAGTCATTCATGCAGCCAATCAAGTGGATTGACAATATGAGCATTCGTGCTTCTTATGGTGAGCAGGGTAATGTGCCTACTTCTGTAAGTCCTTATCTTGTAGCCAAATACATGAGTGCTCTCGTCAACCGCTATTCTGGCGAATATCAGTTGGGTATCAGTCATTATCCTTATCCTGATTTGAAATGGGAGAAGACCACCACAACCAACCTCGGTTTTGATTTCAGTGTACTCAATGGTCGTATCTCAGGTTCCTTGGATTATTATATCCGCAGGGGAAAAGATATCATCTTCAATTTGCCAGTTGCTACAGAGTATGGAGTAACCACCACATACCGCAATGGTGCGAGTCTGAAAAATACAGGTATCGAGTTGAGTCTCTCTTTCAAACCTATCCAGACCAAGGATTGGACTTGGACATTGACTCCGATCTGGTCTAAGAATACCAATAATATTTCAAAGACATCCGTACAAAACTATAAGGTGGATGATTATCTGGCAGGAAATGTATATCTTGATGGCAAACCAGTGAATGCCGTATATGCATGGGAGTTTACCGGCTTGGATCCAAAGACAGGTTTCGCTACATTCAAAGGATGTTCATCTAACGAAGATGAGGTGGAAAAGAGTGATGATCCTGCTACCTATTTGAAATATGTCGGTCCTGCAGATCCACGCTTTAATGGCGGTTTGTCTTCATCCTTGCGCTGGAAGAATCTTACCTTGTCTGCACAGTTTGCATTCGGCTTTGGTAATTACAAGCGTCTGAATTTCATTTTTGAAGGAGACAACAAGATGCCAAGTCCGCAGACTAATATGACCAAGGAAATGCTTGGCAGATGGAAGCAGGAGGGCGACCAGAGTATGATTCCAGGTCTTAACTTTTCAGATAGCAATGACTACATGATTTATACTCCAGACCGCAGTGCATCATGGAAAAATACCTACACCATGTACAACTATTCAGATGCGCGCATTGTGAAAGGTGATTTCTTCAGCTGCCGCAACCTGATGTTGTCTTATGCAGTTCCTTATCAGTTCCTGCGCCATATGGGTGTAACTGCCGTCTCTTTAGGTTTCAATGTAACAAATCCGTTTACCCTCTGCAGTTCCCGTTTCAATGGTCAGGATCCTGAAGTTAGCAATACTGGTAGTGTAGCATTGCCTATTACGCAGTCCTATTCATTGTCACTGAGTGTTTCATTCTAAAGTTCAATATTAATTTAGAAAAGATGAAAAAAACATATATCAAATTAATTTCAGCTCTTTTGGCTGTTATCTCATTCACATCTTGCGGTGATTTCCTGGAAGAAGTTTCGCAAGATGAGTTCAAGCCGGAAACAGTAGAGGACTATCAGGAAATCCTCAATGGTGAGGGATATGGTATGTTCGTTTCTATCGATCCGCTCAGTCATGTTTTTACTGATGATGTCCAAGGTGCTGATATGTCTGCACAAAGTTGGAACATACCTTATTATTATACAGATGATAATTTGGCTTTCAAGGATGTCTATACCTGGCAGCCGGATATGGACCAATTGCTTACCGATCGTAAGTTGACAGGCTATTATCAGAGTTATCAGGATTTATACAAACTGATTATGGCTTGTAATACGGTTCTTGGAGAAGTAGATAAAGCGACTGGTACAGATACAGAACGTAAGCGTACTAAAGGCGAAGCTTTGGCTCTCCGTGCTTATTACTACTGGTATTTGGTTAACCTCTATGCGATGCCATACAATATGGAGGGAACTACTCCAGACAAGTTGGTTGGTGTTCCTCTTGTCTTGACTTCAGAAATCAAGAATGAAGGGTCAAAGCGCAGTTCGGTAGCTTCTGTATATGGTCAGATAACAGCTGATATCGAGGAGGCTTGCTCCTTGTTGGAAGAAACCAAATCGTCAACCATCAGCAATTTCCGTATCAATTGGATGGCAGCTCATTTGTTGGCTTCTCGTATTTATCTTTATATGGAGAATTGGGATCAGGTGATTTCTCATGTAGATAAGGCAATGAGTGGGCATCCTGTATTGTGTGACTTGAATACTTATTCGCTGGCGATTCCGTCAAACTATATTCCAAATCCATATAATACATGGGCTGATATGGCATCCAATAATTTCGTTTCTTCAGCCTTTCCTGAAACTCTTTTTGTGGGCGGCTCTACTAAAAAAGTAAAGATATCTGCAACATTGCTCATGCCTTCAGAAGATTTGTTCAATTCATTTACATCTGATGATTTAAGAATGAAGTTTGCATTTAAGGAAACATCGATGTACTGGAAACACCAGGAGTGCAAGGCTGGTAATTCTGAACGAGGTTTTGCCTGGCGTACGGCTGAACTTTATCTGAACCGTGCTGAGGCATACGCTGAGAAATATGCAGCTGGTGATGCTGCTTCTGGTGCCAAGGCAGTGGACGATATCAATGCCCTTAGAAAAAAGCGTATAGCAAGTGCTTCTTATATAGATTATTCCTTAAGCAATGCAGAAGATTTGATCCAGTTTATTCGTGCAGAACGTCGTCGTGAATTGTGCTTTGAGAATCCACATCGCTGGTTTGACCTTCGTCGCTATGGTATGCCTAAGATAGAGCATCCTTGGTTTGATAAGAATGGTAACAGAACTACATTTACGCTCGAAAAGAATGATGTGGGCTTTGCATTGCCTTTCCCTGTGGAAGCAACGACCAATAATCCTAATCTTGAGCAGAATCCTGTTCATGCAGTCAGAGAAGGAATGTAAATTTTTTAATGTTTTAACGCAATAAAAATGAAAAAGTTACTTTATATAATTATGTTGGCATTGCCTCTGGTATTTTGGGCATGTGATAACGATGATGTAGATGGTCCGTCAGGATCTGGTCTTTCTATCGTCTTCCCTCAGGGTAACAACGATTATGACAGAGAGTTTGTGTCATTCAAGGAGCAATATGGTTCTATGGTGCTGTATAAATTCTCGAATGCTCAATTCCGATGGGCTGTAAACGAGTACATTCCTTATTATGGCACACAAGCTAAGGAAGAGGATATTGCAAAGGCATGGGGGCTGGTTAAGTCTGGTATCAGCGTTTGGCCAGAAGATTTTGTTAAGAAATGTCTTCCTTATCAGATATTGCTTTGCGACAGCGTCTATTCCTTATGGGATAATAATGCCGGAACAGGAAAGGATAAGAAACTGAGAAATTCCTGCTGTGGTTTCAATCATATAGCTTTCGCATTTGCTAATGACAGAATCAATCCACAGGATGTGGAAACCAAGCGTGAGGCTGTCGGAGATGTCGCCTATGCCATGATTAGCTATGCTATATCCAAGAATATCATTACTGTTCCGGAGCGCTTCGATACCCTGTTCACAAAGTGGAAAGTGAATTATCCTACTTATACCACTAATGGTGAAATTCCTTCAGGAGCATGGGGATACAATGGTGCTGCGGCTATGGATGGTAGTGTAGAGGCAAAGAGTGGATATACATTGGCTCATGATTTTGCTTCTTATGTGAAATATATTGTGACCTGTTCTCCTGCCACCTTCGAAGAAAGATATCTCAATGATACTTTTGATTGTGGCGGTACGAAGTATGATACAGACTGGAATCTCATTCCTGAGCATCGAATTCGTCAGAAATATGAAGCAGTGCTTGACTATTTCAGAGATGAACTGGGTATCGACCTTAGTACCATTGGAACTCAGACAGAACAAATGAGATAAATAAATCTTTTAAATATAAAACTCAAAATGAAAAAATTTTTATTTTTGCTTCTTTGCCTGTTCTCAGTAATGGGCATGGAAGCTCAAATGTCCTCAAGACTTACGGGCATTAACCAGCCTAAAGCTGGAGAAAAAATCAGTTTTAACTATACCAATAATGAGGGACCAATCGCCAATCGCGACACACTCTCTGCGGTCATCTACATGTATCAGGATTATGTGTGGAACATAGATGATCTGACTCTTCAGAAAACAGGCAAGAACCAGTGGAAAGGCGAATACCAGTTGCCTGCCGACTGTGCCTTCTTCGCTATTTCCATGCGTGCTGGCGATATCAACAATCGTGTAGCAGATAATAATGATGAGAATGGCGGCTACGTCTATATGACCAGCCAGGAAGATGGTACTGCGCTTCCTGGCGGATATGCAGCTTTTGCTAGCTTCCGTTGTCCAAAGCAATATTATGTAACCAATTATTTCACCAATTACAGTATTTCTGAGGAAGCTGAGATGATGTGGATGAACAAGGAAGTGCAGAATTATCTGAAGCGTATGCCTGACTTCATCGACTTGTATTTGAAAAATATTCAATTGATGGCAGGTGAAAACTACAATAAGGCGATTGGTCATTTCTTTGATATGGCAAAGAAAGATTTCCCAGACAACGAATTTGTACTCTCTACTTTCGAGAATGAATATCGTTTTAAGATAAAGGATGTGGCAAAGGCTGATTCTATCCGTGATGCGATGTATAAGTTATTTCCTAATGGAGAAGCCTGCATGTTCCGTGACTTCCAAAAATTCCAGTCTATGATGGGTCTTGCTGCAGCTGATTCTATCGAGAAATTCTTTGTGAAGTATCCTCAGGATGCCTGCAAGAAGAGTAAACATTTCAGAGATCAGAATTATATGTATTATAATCTCTCTCGCGTGTATTGCCCATTGCTTTTTGATGGCAAACAGTACGACCGTCTGGTGAAGCATTTGCCGATGTTTGATTTCAAAGCTTTGAGCGAATGTTACCGTTGGAATATCTTCCGCAACTTCCGAATACATTTGGTTGGTAATGATACCATCTACAGTGTGGCAAAACCTTTGATGGATCTGCTCATTGAAAAGCGTCAGGACCGTTCTTGCATGGAAGGTCTCTATAATTCTCCTTCAGAAGCGCAGTTGAATGCTGACTACCAGTTCTATGATCGTCTGGGTACTCACATCAAGTTGCTCAATGCGATGAAGCGATATGAGGAAGCTTATAGTTACTTGAAGTATTTTGATAATGAAGAGATGGCTTATTGTGATGCTTCTGTCAATGAGGCCCATTATCAGGTATTGAAGGCGTTGAACAAGAATGGTGAAGCCTTGGAAACCTTGAAACTGGCAGCGAAATATAATACTGTAACCAATGAAATGCTTGCGGAATTACGTAGCCAAAGTGGTTGCAAGACAGACCAGGAATTCCAAAAGTATATGGATGGTTTGAAGGGTTCAAAGGTGAAGGCTGCCTTGGAGGAAGAGGTGAAGTCACACATGATGAATACTGCGATTCCTAATTTTACTCTGACAGATTCACAGGGCAAGCAGGTAAGCATGGCTTCTTATAAGAATAAAATTGTAGTCATCGACTTCTGGGCTAATTGGTGTGCACCTTGCAAGGCTGCTATGGAGGGTATGAAACTCGCCGTTGATAAATATGCAAATGACAAGGATGTGGTTATCCTCTTTGTGAATACACAGGACCGTGGTTATGCAGGCAGAGCTACAACAGAGAAGTTCATGAATGCCAAAGGCTATAAGAATTTTAATGTGATGTATGACAATAAAAAGCAGGGTAGTAAGGAATTCAGTGCAGGATTCAGCATCTTTGCTAAGTTGTTTAATTCTTCAGGCATCCCACGTAAGGTGATTATCCGCAATGGCAAGTTGCTTTATACAGCCGAAGGCTATTCTGGTAGTCCTTCACAGCTCTGCGACGAGATCTGTTGTGCTGTAGAATTGATTAAAAGGTCAAAATAAAGATATCGGTTGAATGAAAGGATTGATATTTTCTATCATTGTTAAGAACGCTTGGGTAGGAACTTCGGTTCCAGCCCTTAAGCGGTCTAAACTGATAACCATATTGCTGGTGTGTGTGGCAATGGCTGCACAGGCACAAAATTCTCCGGAAGAGAAGTTCAATATGGCGATGTATGCCGTGACGAATATGTATGTGGATAGTGTCAATAAGGCAAAATTCGTTGATGATGAGATTGCGAAAATGCTCAAGTCTCTTGACCCGTTTTCTGAATATCTTCCACCGATGACAGCTAAAGCCAATGAGGAGGCTATTCTCGGCTTGCCATCATCTCCTGCATCTTCTGCTGGTAATACATCTTCTTCTGAAAGTAATGCGCCTTCTTCTGCTGGTAAGGTTTCCTCTTCTTCCACCCCCTTTGTCCCTTCTGCCTCTTTTGGTCCTTCCTCTATCAAGTACTATTATATGGCTGATAAGACGACGGGTTATATCTGTCTGACTATGTTCTCGGAAACTACTCTCAATGATTTCAGAAAAGCGGTTTCTGAGTTGAAGAAGAAAGGGATGAAGAATCTTGTATTGGATCTTCGTGCGAATAATGGTGGTCTTTTTGATGTGGCTGTGGCATTGGCTGATGAATTCCTGGATGGCGATAAAGTTATCGTTCAGACTCAGGGTGCTCATATTCCTAATGAGGTTTATAAGGCCAAGAATAAGGGAATGATGGAGAAAGGAAAGCTTGTTCTGTTGGTGAGTGATCTAACCAAGTCGGCTGCAGAAATCTTCTCTGCTGCTATCCGTGATTGGGATCGTGGTGTTCTGGTAGGCAAGACAACTTTCGGTAAAGGTCTTATACAGCAGACGATGCCTTTTAGTGATGGCTCTGCCCTTCGTATCACGGTAGCACGTTATCTGACTCCTGCCGGCATGTCGATTCAGAAGCCTTATCATGGTATGGTGTTTGCTGATTCTACCAAGACCTGGCAATCCCTACGTACTCATCGATTACTCAGATGCCAAGGTGGTGTGTCTGCTGATATTGATGTAAATCCATCTGCCGATTACATGACCAACTGGTATTCGCTTCTTACTTATTGTGGAGTTCAGACTGCCGTAGCCAAGAAGTTCGTAGGCGATTTGAAAGAAAAGTTGTTGGAGAAATATCCTACATTCGATAAGTTCATCAAGGAATTTCAGACGACTGATGATGTGATGAAAGCCGTATGCCAAACCGCAGAACAAGCAGGAATTCCGATGAATCTCTCTGATTACGCCAAGTCTGAGGACATGGTAAGAGTGCAGATGAAAGCAGTCATCTGCAGTCAGCTTTATAAGGATAATAATCTCTATTACAAGTTGTTCAATTCCTACAATCATGTGGTGAACCGTGCCTTGGAGATTATAAACAGCAAAGAATACGATCAAATATTAGATAAGAAATGAAAACAAGATATTTAGTATTTTTATTTGCGATGTTGGGATGTGCCGTAAATGCACAGAATTTCAACTTTACCTGTAATATCCATACTAAAGAATATGATGGATTGACCATTTATCTCTTGAAAAATGATGTCGTAGATAAGCAAAAATCAGAAAAGATAGACAGTTGCGTCATTAAAGAAGGGCAATATCATTTCTCCGTTGCAGCTCCAGATAGTGCTTGTTGGGGGATGGTTGCCTTACCGCCAAAAGATAAGAATTTTGTGTATGGCTTACCAGAACTCAGTATTCCCATAGAGCAGGGAAATATAGTGGCTGATTGTCATGGTTATACCCAAACGCTTCGAGGTGGTACTATCACCCAGCAGTATGATGACATGGTGCTCTCTCATGAAAGGGAATTGCGCAAACAGGTAGATCAGATGGTGGTCCAGCGTCAGGAAATAGAAAAGAAACGCTCTTATACGGATGCAGAAAATGAGGCTTACACCAAACGTCTGAATCAACTCTATCAGGGAAATCGCAAGTATATGTATGAGTTTATAGCTGTCAATATCAGCAATCCGATTGGTGCACGTTTGTTTCTCACTTATGGCAAGGATTTCTTTCCTGCCGACTTCTACAATGAAATGCGTGGAAAGGTGAATCCTTCTTACCTTTTACGGGCAGAGGCTTTGCGACAGGCTGAGATTGACGCTCAGAAATATGAAGAGCAAGAACGAAAGGCCACTGCAGTAGGCAATCCATTCAAGGATTTTGATTCTAAAACCGTAGATGGTAAGGATATACGTTTTTCAGAATTGGTAGAGAAAGGTAAGGTTACCTTACTGGATTTCTGGGCTTCCTGGTGTATTCCTTGCATTCAGGAATCCAAGGAATTGAAGGAACTGTATAAAACCTATCATGAAAAAGGTTTTAATATCGTCAGTGTTTCACTGGATACCGATAAGCAGAAATGGCTTCATGCTATCCAAAAACACGATTTGCCTTGGATACATATTTCTACGCTGAAGGGTTTCAAGGATTCAGGAGCCATTGAGTATGCGGTACAGGCGATACCTTATGTCATTCTGATTGATCGTGACGGAAATATCATCAATCAAAACCAGCATGGCGATATTTTGCATAATGCTATAAAGGAACAATTTAAATAAAGATTGATTTGGGGACTGGGGAAAGCAGTATTACTTGCCTAACGGAGCAAGAACTTCATCTCCAGTCCTTTTTGCTGTTGTCACAAGCATTGCTGCTTTTTTTGTCATTTCTTATTTTCTTTTCCTACCTTTAATGCCATTCCTGCTTCGTTCTGAGCCATCGCAAAAGTGCCTGTACATACAAGCATAGCTAATAAAACGATCTTTCTCATCATATATAAATTTTATCGTTATTATTCCGGTTTATATTAAACTTATTAATTCATCACCCCCAAAAACTGCCGTTCTCGTACGAACAGGGGAGAGAATTAGGGGAAAAATTCCCCTAAATTCTCATACAGTTAGTGGTAGTGAATAAAATTTGACTTTAGAAATCGGAGTATTGCTCTTGCTTTGACTTCACTGTAATGTCTCGTTTCTTCGCTCCCGCCATAAGCTTGTCAAGGACATCTGCTACGTCTTTGCGCGTTATATCTCTGAAGTTAATTACCTCTGGCGCGTCTTTCGAGTTGCTTTTATGTCCCTCAACGTAAGCATTGAGCATGGCAATCCAAAGCATTGGATCAGTCTCTTCTGTGCTTTCCGTTGTGTCTCTCTCAGCTTTCTGTTGTGCCTCTTGTTCAATGACTAATGGTATATACACTTTCTTGAAGTTTTCTTCCGTGAAAGCATTTGTACGAATCTCAGCCAAGATTTCATAAGCGCGTTGTTTCATCCTGGTAGCTTTCTCACGTTCAGTTGTGAAATGAATCTTCAACTCTTCCATGAAACGAGGTACTTGTTGGTAGTCGGCATCTACGGCAATGGAATAGACTCCACCTTCTTTCTCGCGAAGTTCATCGAAGAGGCGAGCTTGTACCAGGTCTTTCACCACATTGAGGGCGGTTTGTTCCTTGGCAGAAAGTGGTTTGTCGTTGGTGAAAGCTAATTCTATTTCTCCTAAGTCGCCTTCCAAATCTGCTTCCAACTCACAAGTTATTTCACGTTTTGGTGAAGAGATGTTCTTTAACTTGTACTGACGTGGTGCTACTCCTGGCGTCCCAGGCAAGGAAGCCACATACTTCTCTATTATCTGGCGTGCTTCTTGTTCTGGCAAAGCACCTACCAAGCAGAAGGTGAAATAGGCGGCATTGCCGAAACGGTCGTTAAAGAGACGTGGTAGATCTTGAAGTCTCATACGATTATAAAATGCCAAGTCTTCACGTGGGTTGTCTTCTGACGGTGGGTATAAGATGGTGTTGATGGAATCTTGTACAGCACTCATGCCCGTCTTGCTCCTATTGGAATAGAGGTACTTGCTTTTCTCCACAAACTTATTAAAAACAGCTGGATTGAAATTCTGTTTAGTCAACACTAAGTGGAGGTACTGGAAGAAGTCTTCTGCATGTGCCACAGTCGTATTTCCACCTACACCATCGGTGTAGTCATTGATGGAGAGTGAAAGTTGGATATCTTTATTCTGTAGCCATTCGTAGAGTTGATTACGGCTGTACTTGTATAGACCAGATTGCATAATGAGCGACTGCATTGCTTTCTCTGAGGGGAGATCCTTTGAGGTAACCAATGAGTTACCACCCATCGCAGAACCGACAAAGTATATTGTCTTTCTTGCATCAGGCAGGTATTTGTAGAGTACTTTGGCACCATTGCTAAGGGTCCATTCGGTTACATTCATGTCCTTGATGAGTGTACTCTTGTTAATCTTTCCTGGTGTAATTTTGTAGTCAATGAGTTGACTGATGGATGCAGGTTTGTCGAAAGCCAATACGGGGCCTTCCTTTACTTCAGCCAAAATCTTTTGGAACTGTGCTAATGGCACGTTCATGTCGGATGGATTGGCTGAATAGGTAATGAAACTGAGGTTTTTGTCGTTCATCCAGGAACGAACCCAAGCATTTAGATCTTCTACCTCCATATCTACTAAACTTTCCACGGAACGTCTGATCTGTTGATGGAAGGATTCCAGCGGCATACCATACAGATAGTTCTGTTTGAAAACATCCATCCAGTTGTCGGGAGTTCCCAGGTTATCAGATTCCATCAGAGGTTTCATCTCATTGTAGAGGGCTTCCTTGGCTTGTTCAAACTCTTCGCTATCGAATCCTTGGCGATAGATACGCTCACGAATAGCGAGGATTTGTTTGAGGGCTGCTTGTTCCTTGCCAGCATATGGTACGAAGTCCCAGGCGTTCTGGTCATATTGACGCACCAATGGTGAGTAACTGACGGTGGCTGTGATGAATTCTTCCTTTGCATCATTGCGTAGCATAGCCAATTCCTGGGAAGCTAAGCGTTGGAAGAGGCGAGCCTTGAGTTGGTCGCCCACTACATCACGTTTCGTAGGGTCTGTTATAGCAAGGTTACGTTGGTAAATACCGACGGAATTCGAAGTGTTCTCCTTGTCAATGAAACGGTAGTAGAGGGGTGTGTCATTTTCTGGGATGAGTGCATTCTCCCTCGTTATAGGTTTCTTGGAGGCGGGAATTGCCCCGAAGATACGTTTTACTTCTTTCTCGTATTCTGTAGGCTCGATATCACCGATAATGGCAACATACTGCAACTCTGGGCGATACCACTGCTGGTAGAAAGCCTTGATGTCCTTGGCTGTGTAACTATGAATCTGTTTTTCTGAACCGATGACGTTATGGGTGGCATAATCACTGTGATTGTAGATGTAAGGAGCGATGGCTTCCGTCAAGCGCTTGTTTACGTTGCGACTTTGTCTCCATTCCTCCGAGATGATGTTTGCTTCCTTTTCCACATCCTTGGGTAGTATCTTGATGCCATTGCACCAATCTTTGAGCAACAACATCATAGATGCCGTCACTTCACTGTCTGCTACAGGTACATTGTTGACTTGAAATCGGGTCTCGTTAATGCCTGTTTGGGCATTGAATACCAAACTGTGGTCACGGAGGTAAGTCATGACTCCATGAGGAAAGTGTTCGGTAGCATTGAATGCCATGTGTTCCAAGAAATGTGCCAAACCATATTGCTTGTTTGTCTCCAAGATAGCACCCACATTCTGGTACAAATAAAAGTTGACCTCTCCAGCGTTGCTTGGGTCACGCAATATATAATAGGTGAGTCCGTTAGGGAGTTTACCTTGTACTAAACCGTTGATTTGTGCCTGACTGCAAATCGGTACGAATAGCATACAGATGGTAATTACCATCTGTAATGCAAGAATATAGATAGACCTTTTCATTCTGTTTATCTTTTCAAACCGTTTATTTCTGTAAGAGTTCAAGTGTAGCCAACTTGCGGGCAATAGTAGCCTGAATCATAGCCTGTACTTGTGTCATGTTGTTGAGTTGAAGCGACTCCACGTAACCTTGGCGATAGTATTTGGTGGCATCCTCATACTTCTTTATCGCCGTGTAGCTGTCGCCAATCATGACGAGGTAGTTGATGCGGTCAACGACGGATGTTTCACCTGTCAATGCTTTTTCCACCCAATTGATGGCAATCTCGTGGTCGGCAGGAGTGAGTTTCTTGCCAGCTGCGTAATAAAGATTCTGTGCTGCCTTACCATAGTCGGCTGGTGTGGCGTTCTCACCCATCAACTTGAAGTATTCGTCCATCAGCTTCAAGTACTTCTTGATGTCCTTGTCCTTGTAGATGACATAGATGGCATCGGCATATTTGGCAGACGACTTGGCTGGGTCGAAATTACCAACGAAGGAAATAACGGAATAGGAAGGCTTGTACTCCCCGGAAATCTTAGCCACATAGTCCTTGTAGCTTAGATTTCCTTCCTTGGCAAGGTCCTCGATGCGCTTGTCATTATACTCAATGACATAATAGGCAGCAGCATCGCCGACATTTTTCTGCCAAGCTGGAAGATTGGTGTTGATGAAGTCAGCTATCTTTTGTTGCTGTTCGATGTCGTCGCCACCTAATTGTGTGATGATGAGATAGTCTGTACGGTTGATGAGACTTGGACCTAACTTGGCTTGGATATAGGCACTGAACATCTTTCTGATTCTGACTACCCATTTCTCGGCATCCATGCCTTCTTGTGCCATAAGAAACTTAGGGGCTTGTTGTAGTACCTTCTGTTGGATGTCCAAGTCGGAAGGGTTGGCACGGTATTGTTCGTAGAGTTCCTTAAATCCGATGACATCGCCTGCGGCGGTTTTGCCAGCTTCCAACAACTCATTTGCTCCCATCGCACCTACAGATATGGAGATTGCCTTTCCGTCATTGGCGATGAATGCCAAGGTAGGAAATGCCTCAATCTTGTATTGTTTGGCAATGGCAACATTCTCAGGCTTTTCGGCATCAATCTGTATGCTGATGAACTTCTCGTTGAAGTACTTTCCGATGGAGTCTTGAGTGAAAATGGTCTTTGCCATGCGTTTGCAAGGCCCGCACCATTGGGCATAGAAATCAACAAACAAAGGCTTATGCTGCTTCTTAGCCTCGTTGAGGGCTTGCTGGAAAGAGCCTTGGAAAAAACGAATGCCACTTTGTGTGGTGGCATCTGTTGGTACATCTTCTTTACTCTTGCCTTGAGCCATGCAAGGCTCAAGGTTGAAGAGAGAGAGAATTGCTGCAAAGAGCAATATACTAATATTTTTCATCATATCTTTTCTTCTATTTAGTTCTTAATGATGTATAGTCGATGTCTTCGTCTCCATAGGAACCATTGTCCAAATCTCCGAACTCGTTCTTCTTGATGATGACGGTGAAGATGTGTGGAAGAAGGGCAGAGTGATCCTCGTTCTGCACTTTCAAGCTAATGCTATATCTACCTACAGGTAAGTTCTTGGAGGCAGCATAGAATACTTGAATCAAACTGCCTTGAAGACGGATGGTTCTTTCCTGGATGGCTTGACGGAAAGCAGCGGCATCACCTCCCTCTGTAGCTTCTACGTCGTAAAACTCGTAGGTGATAGGCACTGTACCTGCTACGCCTTGGATAGCATACGAAGTCCAAGGAGAATTGTCGGTTACTTGAGGGGCATATTCATCTACTTCCTGATAGACAACCAAGGTATCTGGTTCATATCCTGCGTTTTCAGCCTTGAGATAGCCTACAGGCATATTATGGCAACTCGATAGTGATATTAGTGAGATGAGGGTGATTGCCACGAAACTGATTTTACTATATAATCTTTTCATTTTGTTAAAAATCTGTTGGAGTGAAATCATAACTTAAAGCGTGTACGACTCCTGTCTGAGTCATAATGTTGCAGGAAGCAACCTCGCTGGTTTTTCCTGCAGCTTCGGAGGCAAGATAGATTTTCTTAGGACCAGCCTGCGGCACACCTCCGTATGGTTCACGATAGGTGTAAATCCAAAGCTGTTTTCCAGAGAGCATCGTGTATGTCTTACCACCTTGTCCGATGACTGTACTCGGATCCGTTGAGGCAATGCCAGGTGTAAAGTCGTCGAGTTGGATAACTTGATTGCCCTCGATGATGGAGGAAAGGATGAAGTTACGGCAGTCCTCTACGGGTACATCTGCTATCTGTTCATAACCATTCTGCAAAAGATAACGGCGAATGCTGTGGTTGGTCATGCCAAACACTGTCAAGTTTTTGCCATAGGAACTGGTGCCCATAAATATCTCTTGGAGACCAGCGTGCTCTGCCATGATTACGAGAGAGTCCCAGTTGTAGGAATCTTGCTTGAAATAGTCCCACATAGTGCAATCGTGATAGCCGACGGATGTCCCAGTGTCGGCGAAGTTATACTTGGTGCAGGAGGTGGTGAACCCTAAGGTTGCTACCACTACTACTATTAGGAGAAATATCTTTTTCATTTTCTTGTTTTCTTTATTTTAAGATGATTTACATGTAGCGCATCCAGTAGATGGTCTGGCGTATCATAGTGTTTGTTACCTTTCCGTCACGATCAGAATAAGCGTTGCTTGGAATTGGAAGGAAGAGGGCACCATTCTGGATGTCGTTAGCGGTCAAGGTCTGGAACTTGCCGTGTAATTCCTCCAAAATGTAGTTGTTGCGGATGATGTCATAGTAACGCTCATCGTTCTCGCCAAATAACTCCTTTTCACGTTCCTTGAAGATGGCTTTCTTGAGGTCGCCGTCATCATAGATGGATGGATAAGCTTCCGCACCGGCACGATTACGGATGGTGTTGAGGTCTGCGATGGCAAAGTCTGTCTGTCCTAACTTGTTGTAACATTCTGCACGGAGCAGGATAATGTCAGCAAGTCGCCAATACACGTAGTCCGCATTCAGTGAACGAAAGTCTTTGCCTGTCTCTGAGAACTCGTTTTGGGTGTAGATGCACTCCCGGAACTTGTAAGGGATGGCATATTGGATACCATCTACCTCCACAGGGTTGTCGATGTCGTAGAAGAAAGCTTGCTTACGTTGGTCGGATGGGTCTGGGTACATTTCCTCGACGGTAGAAGGGTAGAGTTGCAGATAGTTGTCGTATGGAATGTTACCCATCTGTGCTGTCTCTTTTACTGGCCAGCTGAGGTAGGCTGTTGCCACGTCGTTTGGTGTTTGACTGTCCTCAGAACGTGCCTTGTCGAATGTCAAGGTGAAGATAGCTTCTGGATTTGTCTCTTCTGGATGGGAAAGCTTGCTGCAGAGTTCTTCAGGAGAAGAGCATAAGCTATAGTTGCCCACTTTACCTTCTATCAAGAGAGTGGCGTAGTCGATGGCTTTCTGATAGTCTTCCTTAGGGTTGCCTTGTAAACCGTAAAGTTCTTCTACACTACCTTTCCAAGCGTAAATCTGAGCCAGAAGAGCGGCACTGTTGCCTTTGGAGGCATATTGACGGCTCGTGATGGAAGTGTTGTTCAAACCTCTTAGTTTGTCGTATGTTGGCAAGATGCTGAAAGCTGCCTCTGCACTGCTGATAGCTTTGTTGAGTACGTCTATCATCGGAGAACGACCATACATCACGATGTCGGTGGAATTCTTGGTGATCACGCAGTCGCCGTATCGTTGTGCCAAGAAAAAATAGGAAAGTCCCATGGCAAAGTAGGCTTGTCCTTTGTGGAAATTATAGCGTTCTTCCGACAAACCTTCTGTCTTGCCAATGTTGTCAAGGAGTAAGTTTGACTCATAGATAACGTTGTAGAGACCAGTCCACTGACCATCTTGGTCTTTGGCATAGCGTGGGTTCCAATCACGTAGTTCATTGTTCCAACCGAGATTGTCAGCCTTGGCACCTGCTGCGATGAAGGCATCGTTTTTGCCTAAGAAGGCGTTCTCGAAGAATAGTATGGAGGATGTAGTGGCATTCAACTCATTTTCTGATTTGAATGCATTGTTGAAGGTGACTTGGTTCTCTGGAATCTGCTCCAAGTCGCATGACACCAATCCTGCCGCACAGATGGCGGCTATAAATAGTTTCTTCTTCATGTCTTGTTAAAATTTTAAGTTAAAGCCAAATGTTACTGAACGGTTCAATGGGTACTGCTGACCCGTATCCTTGCCTGTGTAAGGATCAACGACTTCAGGGTCTGTACCTGAGTAGTTGGTCCACAAGAAGAGGTTTTGACCTGTGACATATAGGCTCAGTCCCTTGATTTTGTTTTTAAACCACTTGGCAGGCATCTCATAAGATAAGGTAATGGACTTGAGACGCAGATAGTTGACATTCTCGATATTGGAGTCGATGTCGCCATCAAACTGTCCTATGTAGCCTTGGTCTGCGAACTCCAAGGATGGATAGTCGGTCTCATCGCCAGGCTTCTGCCAGAAGGTTACCTTGCTTGGATCTGCCATGATGGTGCCGAAGGTCTTGGTGAAGTTGAATGCAGAGTTCTTCACCATGTTCATCATTTTGCGTCGAATGGTATAGCTCATCATCATGTCGAGTGTCCAGTTCTTGTACGAAACACGGTTGCTGATACCACCGAAGGCACTTGGCAAGGTACTGCCTGCATAGTACTTGTCGTTGTTGTCGATGGTTCCATCCTGATTGAAGTCCTTGATTTTACGACCACCCACACGCAACTGATAGTTCTCGCTGTTATTGAAGCTCAATGGTACGAGCTTACCTGATGCGTTGTAGTAATATGGTATCTGGGACTCTTTCTGTACGATGCCCTCATCGTGATAGGTGTAGATGCCATAGACTGGGCGACCCAATACCTTGTCGCTCAAGTCCTCACCTCCGTATGACTTGCGGAAGAGGTTGCGGTCGTGAGAGATGTTGAAGCCCAGTGTCCACTGCCAGTTCTTTCGCTTGATGATATCTGCGGAAATCTCAAACTCAATACCCTCGTTGGATATGGCGGAAGAGTTGTTCCACATCTTGTCTGCCAAGAAGAAGTTTCCTGGGGTTGAGGTCTGCATCAGCAAGGCATGGGAGTATTTGTAGTAGTAATCCAACTTCACTTGCAAGCGATAGTTGAAGAGCTGAAGGTCGAGACCTAAGTCATATTGGTCGTTTTTCTCCCAAGTGAGCTGGTTGTTTGCGAGAAGTCCTGGTATCAAACCTGAATTACCTAAGAATGTGTTGCTGGTACTCATGGTTCCCAACGCAAGGTAAGCCTCGTTGAACTTCTGACCAGAGCGTCCCCAAGATGCACGGAACTTACCGAAGCTGAGCCACCAGAGATTTTTCATGAATGGTTCGTCACTGAATGTCCAGCCCAAGCCCACAGCAGGGAATGTTCCCCATCTCACGTCGCTACCGAAGACAGAAGAACCGTCGGAACGAAGGGAAAATTCTGCAAGGTACTTGTGCTTGTAGTTGTATGCCAAGCGACCGAAGAGACTCATCATCTCCTGTACTTCCTGATTGCTATGGTAGGTCTGCAATGCCTCATAGGTGCCATATTCGTCTTGGCGTAATGATGGCCATTCCTCACCTACATAGTGGATTTGGTTGGTAGGGCCGCCATAGGCAGAACCGCCAACAGTGTTGAGCTGGTCACGGTTGTAGGAGAAACCACCCATCAACTCGAAGAAGTGCTTTTCCTTGAGGTCGAACTTATAGGTGAGATAGTTCTCGCTCTGAATCATCGTCATGCCGATGTTCTGTCCTTCTGACTTGGATAATTTCTTGTAGGTCAGATAGTCTGGCGTAAAGGTATTGAGACGAGTGTTGTAGTGGTCGATAGCTGCCGAGAGCGAGAGCTTCAAACCCTTGATGATGTTATAGTTGAGTCCACCGCTCAATCGAATGTTGTAGTTGGAGTTCACTCCATTGATTCCTTTCAAGGATTGCATAGCGGTCTTTTCGGCGATGCTTCCTTTTCCTGGCAAGAGGGTGGATTGTAGCTTCGGATCAATAGTGAGACCTTGTACCTTGCCTGTGGTAGCTGCTTTTTGGTCAGTGTAAGATAAGTTGATGCGAGTATAGGCATCTACCTTTGGGGTAATCTTGAAGTCAAGATTGGACATGAGGTTGGCTCGCAAGAAACTGGAGTTGATCATGATACCTTTCTCGTTGTAGATACCTGCGGCTACCATGTAGCGTACATTGTCGTTGCCCCCGGAGATGGAAAGGTCGGCCTTGGTCACCTGGCCGACACGAAAAGCATACTTCCACCAGTTGGTGCTGTTATTATAGAAAGTATTGAGGGAATCCTGTGCTAACGAAGGAATCTTGTTGGAATCGTCTGTGGTGATATTACCCTTATTCCAAAGGTAGTCGTATGCACCATAACTGTTTGGATCCCATCCCCATGTGTCCTTGTAACTATTCGGGAAGATAACCTTATCGGTCGTCCAGTCATATTCGCCGACACGTTGGTTCTTCGCCAAGAGAAGGTTCATCAAGCGCTCACCATTACCACGCAACTGGGTTGGGGTGGCAGGGAGCCAAGAGAAAGACTGGGATACGTTGGCGCTAAATTCAACCTTACCACTCTTACCTTTCTTGGTAGTGATGAGGATGACGCCATTACCTGCACGAGAGCCATAGAGTGATGCGGAAGTGGCATCCTTCAAAACCTCGACCGACTCGATGTTGGAAGGGTCAAGAGAAGAAAGTGGGTTGATACCTCCTGTATAGGTAGAAGAAGATTGGACAGGGACACCGTCAATGACAAACAACGGAGAACCGTCGTTGACACCTTGCTGATTCAGGGAACTAAAGCCTCGAATGACGATCTTGGAGCCGTTTCCGCCAGGCTGACCTGAGAGGTTGGATACATCGACACCTGCCATCTTGCCTTGCAATAAGGTTTCGATTGAGGAACTTGGTACGTCTTTGAGAGCTTCACCCTTCAAGGAAGAGACTGAGCCTAACATATCACGGCGAGTACGGCTACCGTATGCGATGACTGCTACCTCGCCAAGTTGGTTGCCTTCTTCCTTGAGGATGACGTTAACTGGGTGGCCGTTGTTATATTTCACGGTCATGGGCGCGTATCCGATGGCAGACACGATGAGCTCGCCGTTAGAGACATTGGTAGATAAGGTAAACTTACCCTCAGTGTCGGCGATGGTACCTTCTCGCAAACCTTTTATCCTTATGGTTGCGTTAGGGATGAACTCACCTTCGGTATCCTTCACTACACCCTTTATGAAAAATGAACCTTTTTGGGCGGTGTCCAAGCGGAACACACGGATAGACTTACCATTCACGCTGTAGGTAAATGGTGTCTTGCTCAACAAGTCTTGAACGGCTTTTTCTACTGTAGCTTCATCGAATGAGACAACCATCTTGTCGGGATAGTTCCTTACCTCATTGGTGTAATTGATGGAATAATCGCTATTCTTGGTGATGTAGTCCAAAATAGACGAAAGAGTTTTCTCCTTGAAGGAAACAGATAATTTTATCTCCCCCGTTTGTGCCAATACAGCAACTGGGTTGGACAAAGTTATCATCAAGCATCCTACTATGCATAGCAGATGCCAAGAACGGATGATGTTTTTGTGCATATCTCTCTGTTAAATTAATAAATACATTCTTTGATTTATGGGTGCAAAATAACAACTTTTTAGTGAAATATGCAAATTTTATGTAATTTATTTGTCGGAAAGTCCCTAATAAGTGCTTTTCTCTCCTTTCAATGTTATCATTCTTACTACAATAGTTGTGATTCCTATTTACGAAAACGGCACCGGTAAACAAGTCATTTAGGGGTGCTAAACAAGTCATTTACAGGAGATAAACAAGTCATTTACGAGTGCTAAACAAGTCATTTCCAACCTCTCAATAAGTCGTTTCCTTATCGTAAACAAGTCATTTGTTCTTTTCAAACAAGTCATTTCTCTTTTCATCTTTTCGCTGTTTTATTTATTTTGGCTGCAAAGGTAGTAAAAAACAACTAAGCCATGTGTTCTGCGATATATCGCGATTTCTTTAAGATACATTAGCAGACTTTAACAGAACTGTTTTGATGTTCGCATGATTTAGCAGGATTACTCAAAAGGAATAAAACATTACAAAATAAAATGGAGGTGACGGTGACACCTACTTTTCAACTTTATTTTTATGCATTGGAGACACTACCCTCCAATTTGGATGTCTCCCTCTGATTATCAATCTTTTATCTATTTTCGCGCGGTAAGTCATAAAAAAAAGAGTATATAAAAGTGTCACCTGTCACCGTTTTCTGTCAAGCCCTTTATTGGAGCCAGTTTGTTGGGTGACACCAGTGACACGAGTTTTCACTGTTTTTGTGGAGGTGCCTGTCACCCCTGTCATCCAACGATATGCAGAAAATAGTGGACAAAATCATATTGTATTCTTGTTTGTTTGCCTATTTGTTTGCATGTTTGTCTCATCAAAATTAGGAAAAAGTGCTCTTCTGACGTAATAAAATAGACGATGAAACGTTGTACTTAAAAGAACATAAATTGTGATAAATATGAAGACAATTAAATCTTTTGTTGGATTAGCATTCGTTCTGTTTGCATCCTTCTTTGTGGTATCCTGCAATGATGATGTCGAAGAAACATTAGAGCAACAATGGGCTTCGGTATTGGATAATCATGGCTGCAACTACGACTATAGTGACGATGGAAAATGTTTTGGTGATGGTGGCGGTATCAGCAAAGAAAACTTTGACAAAGTGATTGTTGGTCATGGCTGGAAGCACTATGGCACATGGGAAATAGACAAGTATGGCAAAAGACTGCCTCTCGAATATTATCACAACATAATTGGTGTATCTCCAGATAATTACTATTTTGATAGCAACACTAAATTAACTATTTACTATCGTTCAAATACGGCTGGAAATGCTATAAAGAAGAGTGAAGTAGCATATACTTTCAATCGTAAATACAAAGGAACGTCTCGCACAGTCCTATTGCTTGACAATAAAAAATACATTCAAATCACTGGCTGGACAAGGGGTGAGCAACCTACTTTCTGCATGGTTCACCCATTGGGAGTAAAATCCAATGGAGAAACCCTCTATGGTGTTTCCATCTATGTACAAATGACTGATACAGAATTGAAATCAATGCAGGAGAGTGTAAAATCCATTAATACATGCAATTAATAAATACAATTATGAAAGCTACAAGAATCGTCACAACAGTGTTTATTGCGCTTGCCTCACTTGCAGTCAATGCACAGGAAGGAGCATGGAACGGCGAACTAAACATAATGGGAACTAAGTTGCCTTTAGTATTCAACTTCTCTGGCGACGGCTGCACCATGGATTCGCCTTCGCAAGGTGCTAAAGGAATACTAGCCGAGAAGACTATTAAGGACGACGGTACAATAAAGGTTTCGGTTGCGATGATTGGAGCCACATTTGAAGGAAAGATGGAGAATGGCGAAATTAAAGGTACATACACCCAAAATGGTTTCCCCATCCCTCTTACACTAAAGCCCGGCAAACTTGTAGTTAAACGTCCGCAAACTCCGGTTGCTCCGTTCCCATATAAGGAAGAGAACATAAGCTTCACAAATGCAGGATACACTTTCAACGGAACCCTCACCCTACCACAAAACTATTCTAAGCAGACTCCCGTAGTGCTGATGGTTACTGGTAGCGGACAGCAGAACCGTGACGAAGAACTATTTGACCATAAACCCTTTGCCGTAATTGCAGATGCATTAGCCCGTCAAGGCATTGCTTCCTTACGTTATGACGACCGTGGTTGGAATGATAAGAATATTGATTTCGGTCAATTCACAACAGCCGATTTCCTCCAAGATGCTGCATCTGCCTTACCTTTATTGCGCAAGCGTTTCAACAAGGTTGGAATATTAGGACATAGCGAGGGCGGCACAATAGCCATGATGCTTGCAGCTGAAGGCAAAGCCGACTTCATTGTGTCGCTCGCTGGCATGGCTATATCTGGTAAAGAAACTCTCGTGATGCAGAACCGCCAAGCTATGTCTGCCATAAATTTGCCTAAGGATATGGTTGATTCCTACTGCGCTACCATTTCAAATATTCTCAACGAGATTGCAAATGGCAAGAAGACAAGTGAGATAACCATCGACGGAGTGCCAGACAACTTAAAGCCTATCCTAAAAAGATCATTAGAGCAAGCCAACTCGTCATACATACGCCATTTCATAACTATAGATGCAGGCAAGCAGTTGTCCAAGATTAAATGCCCAGTGTTAGCACTTAACGGCACAAAAGACACTCAAGTGGACTGCGCCGCCAATACAACTATACTTGAAACTGGACTCTCCAACTGCAAGCACACTATAAAGAAGATTGATGGTGTAAACCATCTGTTCCAACATTGCTCAACTGGCAGCGTTGTGGAATATCAGCAAATAGAAGAAACTATTGCTCCAGAAGTGCTGGAGACAATAACCAAGTGGATTAACGAACTGTAATAATAATTATAAGTGGGTCGGGCGAAGTGCGCTCGTGCCTTGGCGCCTATAATCTTCAAGTAGCCAATGCGCCTGCTATCAGATACTTGCAGTAGAAGGTTTCGCCAAGACAGATTTTATTATGCGCCCTTTTTCTTCATCATCAATCGCGACTTTTCTTTGGCCAGAACCTGCATATCCACTGCCACATCGTCTTCATCTACAATTTCTACGCCAGTCATTGTTTCTATCACGTCTTCCATAGAAACTACGCCACGGAGACAACCGTATTCATCCACAATAATAGAGATGTGTTCGCGCTTTTCCAGCATCTTTTCCCATATCTGATATAGAGATTCATCTTCATTGAAAGAAAGAATCGGGCGCACCAACTCTGATAATCTGGTCTGGAACTTGTCGTCTGAAACCTCCTTGAGCACCATGTCTTTCAGGATATAGCCCACGATGTAGTCCCTGTTATTATCATATACAGGGATGCGAGAGAAATTCCATTCCTTCTGTTCGTAAAACTCCTTGATGGTTTGATTCACATTGGCAGATTCTACCACAATGGATGGAGTCATTACCTCTTTGGCCTTTACTCCAGCCAGGCGAATACAGCTTTTGATGATCTTGCTTTCTGATTCACGGAAGATACCTTCTGTGGTTCCTACATCCACCATGGCTGACACTTCCTCGCGGCTCATGGTGGCCTGGTGGTTCTTAGGAGTAAATATCTTCGTGATAAGTTCTGAGAGCAGCACCAATGGATAGGTGATGAAAATGAGCACCCTGATAATCTTGGTAGATGACATGGCTAATGAGCGCCAATAGGATGCACCAATGGTTTTCGGGATGATTTCAGAAAGCACCAGAATCAGCAGGGTAAGAATAGCGGAAATGATACCGAAGTATTCTTCACCAAAGAGTTTGATAGACTCAGCTCCTACACCGGCAGAACCGATGGTGTGGGCAATGGTATTGAGCGAAAGAATGGCACCCACTGGGCGATCTACGTTGTTCTTGTACTGTTTCATCAAAGAGGCTGTCTTGTTGCCTTGACTCTCCTTCATCGAGATAAACGACATTGGAGTTGATAATAACACAGCTTCCAGGACAGAGCATAAAAAGGATAGTGACAGAGCACCTAAAAAATATAAAATAATTAAACCCATGTAAATTTTAATTCGTTAATAATATGTTATCTGAAATGAGATAGATATTATTTCCGAAGATTACAATGCAGGATGTAATGGGGAACATTACATCTTTGGAGTTTATTTGATATATGTTTTGTTGTTGCAAATGTCATTATAATCATCATTGATTTCAATTTGTTGCAAATATAATGAAAATAATACGAAACTCCTCTTAAATTCTCGAAAATTAGATTGTTTTATATGATTTTTAGTAAATATTTGTTAGTCTTTCTAATAACATCTTTCATGGAGAAGAGGATGAGGGGGAAGTTATAAATCTTGACAAACTATCCGATGAGAAAGCATTTCCTCAAAGAAAGTATATTTATCAAATCTAACGATGCGCATTTATAAGGTCTAACGATGCGCTTCGTTAGGGTTTAATGATGCGCTTTATTAAGATCTCATGATGCGCTTCGTTAAGTGTTAATAAAGCGCTTCTTTAAGTTGCAAAGAAACGCTTCTTTATCTGTCTGAAATTTTTAACAAATTAGGTTTCATTTTTCCCGTTTCTGACCCACTTTTATTTTTCCCTGCCCACGGAAAAATTCTTGCGTGGGCAGGGAGAAAAAATTACCCAAGCAGATAAGGATAATTTAAAGAGTATTTGGGGGAAATGGGAGTATCATCGAAAAAGAGTATAATTTAACTCTTCTTGTAGGAAAATAGTGATTGAAAAGAGGGTGTGTCATAAGTCTGTGACGCACCCCTTTTTATTTTTTTCCCTTT
>ERZ1034865.260-NODE-260-length-37379-cov-21.783758_pt1 | contig 37379 bp, 35 predicted proteins | sample MGYA00520632_ERZ1034865 | MGnify/ENA primary metagenome ERZ1034865 (study PRJEB33766, sample SAMN09781738) | gut metagenome | biome: gut microbiome | host: Homo sapiens | place: Madagascar | study: EMG produced TPA metagenomics assembly of the PRJNA485056 data...
TTCAACTCTACAGTTGTTCTCATAGGATGCTGCAAGTGTCAAATAATCAATGTAGTACTTTTTAATCTCATCACGTGTAAAACCTATCATCTGAGAATAGGCACTTGCATTGGTAATATCATTGATATCAGAGCCTACAGAAAAGATTGATACGTCTTTTAATCTGGTGACACCTGTTATTCCTAAGAACTTAATTGCAAACTTATCTTTGATGTTGGCATAAAATCTTTTAATTTTTTGCTGAAATTGCTTATAGAGGTCATCATTATTGATGTTAGATGTTAACTGATAGTCATACTCGTCAATTAAGATCACTATTTGACGAGTTTCTTCTTCTAATTTTTCAAGCAGACTTAAGATTGAGTCTTCAGGCTCTGTTTTTTCAACATAGCCTTTAACGCTGATTTTGATTGCAAATTCAGAAATTATTGAATTTAGTTGCTTTTTGAATAAGTCCAATGAGGAGTTATCTAAATTTAAAAAACTCAGTCTTAATACAGGATAGGTAGGTTCTGTCCACTTGTCATAAATCCAGGTTCCTTTAAAGTAAGGCTCTACACCTGTTTCAAATAAAGTTGCTATGGTATCTAAGGTAAGAGATTTACCAAAACGACGAGGACGGGAAATAAAGACTCTAGCTTCATTGTTAATGAGATTATAGATATATTCTGTTTTATCCACATAAATTTGGTCGTTTAAATAAAATTTTTTAAATGAACCTGTGTTACCAATCTTTTTCATACTTCTAAATCTCCATCAGACTGCTAAGAATTATAGCGTGAAAAGATCTTGTTTTGCCCTAATCAGGGATAATTATTGCCTAATTAAAGAGGATTTTAGAAGGATATTTTTTAAATCAGAGCTAATGGATCTCATTGCTCTGAATGGGGCTGCTGTTCTTATATTCAAGATATGTGCAGTGCTCTGTTTTATCTGTTGCAAGTAAAGATTAGTAACTATTTCATGAGCAGATAGCCTATTGCGCCACAGGATAGTTTTTATATGGCGCTTAGGATACGTAGGTATTATTCAGTTAAGCTTTGCACTTAAAATTCATTGTAAGCTTAAACTTCCTGATACTCAGTAAAAGCTCTTACCTTAGGATCAGCATTAAACACAGCTGCAATTCTTAACAACTCATTCTTTTTAGGTAGGATGTTGCCATAGTCACGAGATTTAATCTGCTCTACAGCTTCACTTAATTTTGACTTAGCTTCAGTTTCATTTTTTGCATACTTAAATTCAAAGACTATTCTTTTGTTATCTGTATTTACAACTAAATCAGCCCTGCCTTTTGCTTCATGAACTTCAGATAACACTTCCTGATGTGCACCTAACAGGTAAAGCTTTAACATATTCTGTACTGATGATTCTGACACGATTGGATAATTGTCATAGGACACAGAGTTTAAAGCACTGTTAAAGAGGTTAATGATGTCATCAACAGTGCCTACTTCTAACAGGCTTCTACCATAGTCATCAGTGATATCGGTGTTGCCTTTAAAGATGTTGTTTGCAAGCAACCTGTTTAAGGCTTTATAGATTTCACCGTTTGGAATACCTAATGCTACTGTAGAGGTTTTATTAAGATCTGATCTTAAAGTTAAATATCCTGTCTGACACATCAGTACGTTCTGATTGATTGTGGTTAATGCTGTAGGATTCTTAAAATCATCACTGGATACTTTTAAGAACTTATCTTTGTCTAAGTATTCAAAAATATTGAGTTCATGTGTTTTTAAATAGTTAACTAAGATTGAAGGTAAGCCACCATTGTCGTACCAGTATTCATCAAAATATACAAATTTATTTTCAATAATGCTTTGAAAGAAACTATTTACAGACCAGGTACTGAAGACTTTCTTTTTATAGAATTCATCAAAGCAGTAACCATCATAGTTTTGAGCCATCATATCTAACATTGACTCAATCTGAGCATCAGTTACTTTGTCAACGCTACAGTTGTTCTCATAGGAGGCTGCAAGTGTCAAATAATCAATGTAGTACTTTTTAATCTCGTCACGGGTAAAGCCTATCATTTGAGAATAGGCACTTGCATTGGTAATATCTCTGATATCAGAACCAATTGAAAAGATTTCTACATCTTTTAATCTCGTGACACCTGTTATTCCTAAGAATTTAATTGGCCACTTGTTTTTGATGTTGGCATAAAAGCTTTTGATCTTTTCCTGGAATTGCTTATATAGAGTCTCATTATTGATGTTTGCTGTCATCTGACAGTCATACTCATCAATTAAGATCACTATTTGACGTTTTTCTTTTCTCAGCTCATCTAACAGGAAGTAGATTGTGTCTTCAGGTTCGACTTTCTCTTTGTAGCCTTTAAGATTGATGTCTTGAGCGAATGCTGTGATAATTGAATTTAGTTTTTGCTTAAAATGCTCAAGTGAGTATTTATCTAAATCTAAAAAATTCAGTCTTAATACAGGATAGGTAGGTTCTGTCCATTTATCGTAAATCCAAGTACCTTTAAAGTAAGGCTCTACACCTGTTTCAAATAAAGTTGCTATGGTATCTAAGGTAAGAGATTTACCAAAACGACGTGGACGGGAGATAAAAACTCTTTCCAGCTTTATAAGGTCTCTAATGTACTGTGTTTTATCTACATAAATGTAATTATTTAGATAAAAGTTTATAAATGAGCCTGTTGAGCTGATATCTTTCATATGTGTTTATCTCCAAACCTTCTTCTAGATTATATATTGAAAAGCATTTTTTTTCTTTTATCTGTGACAAATTATGTATGGATCAAGACAGTGCTGAAAACAAATTATATCCTGTCTCATAAGACCTTTTCTCTATCTACAAGTTAACTTTAAGTTCAAAACTTCTACTTAAACTTAATGATCTCTTAATTCTTAATAAGGTGTGGATTAGCAACAGGACTGATGACATTAACAATAAAAGTCGGCACCATTTATGGTGAACATTACTGAGGTATCCTTTCTAAAGACGCATTTCTAAAATTAAAAGCTCCAATCAAAGATCGGAGCATTTGATTAGAGCTTTTAGATGCGCACTCTTTCACTAAAGGAAAGAGCTACCTTTATATATATTTAAAGCTTAGATTACTTCTTAGATTCTTCTTTTGACTCAGTCTCAGCCTTAGAAGCTGGTTTTTCAATCTTTAATAACTTAACATCAAAGATTAAAACAGAATTTGGTTTTACAATCTGTGAAGCACCATTCTCTCCATAAGCTAGTTTTGATGGGATGTAGAGGATGTACTCTGAACCTTCGTTCATTAACTGTAAACCTTCGATCCAACCTTCAATCATGTTCTCTAATGGGAACTCGATAGGCTTTTTAGACTCGTCAAAAGTTACACCATCAATGGTTGTGCCTTTATAGGTTACAGTGATCTTGTCACCCTTCTTAGCGGTCTCACCTTCACCCTGCTTTACAACCTTGTACTGTAAACCAGAAGTAGTAGTTACAACACCATCTTTCTTTGAGTTAGCAGCTAAGAATGCTTCACCAGCCTTTAAGTTATCTTCAGCTGATATCTTCTGTTCTTGAGCAATCTTTTCCTGGATCTTTGCATCAAGATCTTTTAATACTTTTTCAATCTGTGCTCTGTCTAATGCTGAAGCGCCGTTTACACCGTCAGTAAAACCTTCGATTACTTTTTCAGCAGAGATTGGGCCGATTAACTGCTCCTGACTCTGCTTCATCTGAGCTACATACTCGCCTAAAGAAGCGCCGATAGCATAGGCGGCCTTCTCTTCAAAAGAGCTCTTATCATTTAGAGCTGCAGTTGCTGTAGCATTTGCATTAACAACTGCACCGTTTTTTGAAACTGATACTTCGTGATCGCATGCACTTAAAGATAATACTGATGTTGCCAATACAGTTGCGATGGCAGTCTTTTTTAATAATGTGTTCAAGATAAATCTCCAATGTTTCCTTGAATTCTTTTTTAAAAATGTTCGAACGACTTGTCGTTTTGATGGTACATCTTACCATGTTTTAAGATCTCTAATGTACCATTTTTAATTTTGCCAATTTTGCTTACTTTTACAGCATATGTTGAAGACAATTCCAAGATCTTGTCTTCATTCGCACTTGGTGCTGTAAATAACAATTCATAATCACCGCCACCATACAGACAAAGTTTGTCCTGTATTTTTTCATCAAGGTTGTAAATTGAAAACTCACAGGGCTTTGGCAACTTTTCAACATCGATTCTTGCACCTACGCAAGAACGCTCTAAGATATGTCTTAAGTCTCCTACAAGTCCATCTGAGATGTCTAAAGCACAGTCTGAGTAATTTACAAGTTTATGAGCAAATTCACATCTGTCAGGAATTATCATGCTCTTTTCATAGCAGTATGAAAAAGCATCTTTTCCATCAATAAACTTATCAAGGCAAATGTTCTTATAACCTAGTTCTACAGCAAGACCTGGCAGACCTAGTGTACCTGTAACATAGATGTCGTCGTTTACTTTTGCCTTATCTCGTCTTAAAGCCTTACCTTTATCTACAAGACCATAAGCACTGATGGTTATGGATAACTCACCTTTAGTAGTATTGCCTCCAATTAGAGGAATATCTACTTTTGAAGCAAGTGAAAATAATCCTTTTGAAAACTCTTTTAAAAAGTCCTCGTTAGCCTCAGGCAGTGTAAGTGATAATGTAAAACAGTATGGTTTTGCTCCCATGGCAGCTAAGTCAGATAAGTTTACCAGCAAAGACTTATAACCGACATAGTAAGGAGGAGTGTTAGAAAAAAAGTGAATACCCTCAATCTGGGTATCGGTGGTAATAGCAAGACTTTTGTTTTCAGGCAGATTTAATAAGGCACAGTCATCGCCTATGCCTAATTCAATACCAGTACCTCTGTCATTCTGACAGAAGTACTTTTTTATAAGTTCAAATTCACCTAGTGACACTAGTGAGCCTTAAAAGACTTAACGACCTTATCTAACACACCGTTTACGAACTTGTGGCTGTCCTGCTCGGCAAATTCCTTTGCAAGAATAATAGCCTCGTTGATAACTACACGGTATGGAACTTCCTGGCGGTACATCAGCTCAAAGGTACCTAAACGCAACACTGCCTTATCCACCTGATCAAGATCGTCTAATGGACGGCTTAAGTATGGAGCATAAACAATGTCGATATCATGAACATTGTTTATTACACCTGATACTAAATCATGGAAGTAATCAAGATCGGTGCCCTTCATAGGCTGATCTTCTAAAAACTGTTTTTCAATCTCGGTTGGGCTTAAATCAGTTAACTGCCACTGATAGATAGCCTGCATCGCAAAGTGTCTTGCCTTGTGACGCTGAGCTGGTGTTACTGCACCTTCTGTTGAATCCATCTTTTTAAATCCTTTATTGTTTTAGTTTAAAGCTCTTATCTAAGTGCTTTATTTAAAGCTTTGTTTTATAAATTTAAAGCATTTGTTTATAACTTTTTATAAACTTTTAATTCAGCTTTAATTAAAACTGTTTTACTACATTTACCATTTCAAGTGCAGCAGAAGCAGCTTCGGCGCCCTTGTTACCGGTATGAGAACCTGCTCTCTCTAAAGCCTGCTCTAGAGTATCTACAGTTAAAACACCGTTTGATACAGGAATAGCATACTTTAAGGTTACCTGAGTAATACCCTTTGCACACTCGTTTGCTACAACCTCAAAGTGATAGGTTGAACCACGAATTACACAACCTAAAGCGATGATAGCATCGTACTTTTGAGACTGTGCAATCTTTTCGCATACTACAGGGATCTCAATAGCACCTGGAACACGTACTAAAGTAATGTTCTCCTCTGGCACCTCACCTTCACGCTTTAAAACGTCTACAGCACCTTCAACTAGGCGCTCACAGATAAGGCTGTTAAAACGAGATACTACAATAGCAAACTTGCCCTCTCGGCAAGGCTTGTTACCTTCAATTACTTTGATAGACATAGGTTCTCCAAAATTACTTAAAACCGTTCATGAGTAATGCACTCATGGTAATAGCAGAGGACTTGTAGCTCTTGCTATTTGATAAATTATTCTGTTTGCTGTTTGAGGTATGACCTTTCATGGCGCCATCTTTAGCTAGACTTTGAGTTCCTGCATTAATGGAGCCGGCTCCTGCCGTAAACAGTCTTTCTAAATATCTAGCTAATACGTCACACTCAAGATTAACTTTATTACCTTCATTAAAGTTCTCAAAGTTTACATTACTTTGAGTATGAGGAATTAAGGTTAATCTAAAGCAGTCACCCTTTATCTCATTTACAGTTAAAGACACACCATCTACTGCTATAGAGCCCTTTGGGGCAATATAGCGTAAAAGCTCATTAGGAGCTTTGATCCAGATGTCATAGGCATCATCCAGTGTATGTCTTGATACTACCGTTCCGATACCATCAACGTGGCCCTGTACAACGTGCCCTCCTAAATGAGTAGACGGGGTACAGGCTAGCTCCAGGTTTATCTTATGCCCTGATGAATAACTGCCAAAACAGGTACATTTTACAGTCTCTGAAGACACATCTGCATAAAAGGCGTTACCTGACATAGCTGTAACTGTAAGACAAACACCATTATTGGCAATAGAGTCGCCTAATTTAACGCGTTCTTTTAATTTAAAAGAATCTGGAGTCTCTACTAAAATCTCGTAACCGTGGCCATGCTTTTTTAAAGACTTCAGGGTGCCTACAGCTTCAACAATACCTGTAAACATCAGTTACCACCTGATAGATAATGTAAGAGCACATCCGAACCGTACTTTTTAGTCTTATATAAGGTAAATTCCTGACACTTATCTAAAGACAGTGCATTCTCAAGATTAAAGGCATTGCGACCGTCTTTACCTAAAACTTTACCTGACATAAAAAGATAGAGTTCATCACAGAAACCTGAGTTAATAAAAGCTGTGGTTAAAATTGAACCAGCTTCAACCATCACACGACGGATTTTTAACTCGCCTAGATATTTTAACAGATATTCAAGATCGATTAGATCATGTCTTAAAGGCATAAAGATGCGAGTTACATGCTCATTAACCACTTTTTCTGTGCCCAAAAGCTCAGAGTCAGTTGTGCCATGAACTAACAGCACTTTGCCCTCTTTAAAGATCCTGTACTTTGTAATATTTAGGCTTGAGTTGGTATCTAAGATCACCTTTAAAGGCTGTCTTAAATACTCTTTATCAATCTTTTTATAGTACTTTTCTTTTAACTCATCATAGCGGACAGACATTAAAGGATCATCTGCAATTACAGTATTTACCCCCGTAATAATGCAGTCTGATTTTGCTCTGATATCCTGAACTTTCTGACGAGATTCAGAACCTGTGATCCATTTACTTGAACCATCCTTTAAGGCAGTTTTGCCATCTAATGACATACCAACCTTTACAGATACGTAAGGGATAGGTCCTGTAATGGATTTCATGAAAGCACGGTTTTGGAATAAAGCTTCTTTTTCTAGTACATGCTGAGTTACTTCAATACCCGCATCACGTAGGATTTTAAAGCCTTTACCGTTTACTTTAGGATTTGGATCATCTGCTGCGGCTACTACTCTTTTGACCTTCATCTCTTTAAGCTTTAAGGCACAAGGAGGAGTTCTGCCATAATGAGAGCATGGCTCTAAGGTTACATATACAGTAGCACCTTCAACATCGAAAGAAGCATCCTGTAAAGCCATAATCTCAGCATGTGGACAACCAGCTTTATGATGGTACCCCCTGCCGATGATTTTACCGTCACGGACAATGACACATCCTACCGCAGGATTTGGGTAGGATGTATATAAGCCACATGATGCAAGCTTTAGGGCTTGCATCATGAATTTTTTGTCAGTATCTGATACTTGACTCAATGTAAATTTCCTATCTTGAGACTATTAGTCTTTGTATACAGGGAATTTAGCGCATAGAGCCTTAACACGCTCACGGCACTTTAAGATAACTTCATCATTCTGATAGTTGTCTAGAACATCACACATGATTGAAGCTAACTCCTTGATCTCTGCTTCTTTGAAACCACGACGGGTACATGCTGGAGTACCAACACGGATACCAGAGGTGATAAACGGAGAACGTGGCTCACCAGGAACGGTGTTCTTGTTAACAGTAATGAATGCCTTACCTAAAGCAGCTTCAGCATCTTTACCGGTCATCTCTAAGCCGATGAAGTCCATTAAGAATAAGTGGTTGTGGGTACCACCTGCTACAACTTTGTAACCACGCTTCATAACTTCTTGCGCTAATAACTTAGCATTAGCTACAACCTGCTTCTGGTACTCAACATACCATGGCTCCATAGCCTCTTTGAATACGATAGCCTTAGCAGCGATAACGTGCTCTAGAGGACCACCCTGAGTACCTGGGAAGATAGCTGAATTTAATTTCTTGTAGATAGCTTCGTCGTGGCAGTTTGATAAGATAAAGCCTGAACGTGGACCACCTAATGACTTGTGAGCAGTTGAGGTTACAACGTGAGCATACTCAATTGGGCTTGGGTAAACGCCAGCTGCTACTAGACCTGCAACATGAGCCATATCAACTAATAAGTAAGCACCAACTTCGTCTGCGATTTCACGAAGTTTCTTCCAGTCAACGATGCCTGAGTAAGCTGAGAAACCGCCGATGATCATCTTTGGCTTGCACTCTAATGCTTCCTTGCGGATTGCATCATAATCTAACTCACCCTTCTCGTTAACTTCGTAACCTACAGCATGGTAGATTTTACCTGAGAAGTTTACAGGGCAACCGTGAGTTAAGTGACCGCCTGAAGCTAGTGATAAGCCCATTACGGTGTCACCTGGTTTGCACAATGCCTGATATACAGCATTGTTTGCCTGAGAACCAGCATGAGGCTGAACATTAGCATAATCGCAGTGGAATAGCTTGCATGCTCTGTCGATTGCTAACTGCTCCACAACATCAACGTATTCGCAACCGCCGTAGTAACGCTTTCCAGGATAACCTTCAGCATACTTGTTAGTTAGCTGTGAGCCCTGTGCTTCCATTACACACTTAGAAGCATAGTTCTCTGATGCGATAAGTTCGATATGATCTTCCTGTCTCTGGCATTCGCCGCTCATTGCGGTCCATAGCTCTGGATCATATTCTGCGATTGACTTGGCTTTGTTAATGAAGCTCATGGAGTGTTCCTCAGTAGTTATTAAGGTTAGGCACCTTTCAACAGGCACCTTAAAATGAAAGAAAAAACTGTGTGCACATTCTAACATTTTTTTGTGTTGTACATCATAGTTTTTACAAGTTTTCGTATCTTAAATTTGCCAAATAAAAAAACACAAATTACATTCAGTAAGTGAGCCTTTTATTAGTTCTCTGTAGTGAGTAATTTAAGGTGAAAAAGGTCAAATTTTATAAAAAATACCGACTTTTTAAGAAAATTTGCGCCACTTTACTATAAAAATGATAAAATGCGCCAATTCAGTTTTTTGGAGTTAGATTTTGGCTAAATATTCAATATTAGTGGTTAATGGTCCAAACCTTAACCTTCTTGGTACCCGTGAGCCTGAGATCTATGGTCATGAAACCATAAAAGATCTTGAAAATATGCTCAAAAAGGTAGCAGATGAACTTAATGTTGATATTGAATGCTACCAGTCTAATCATGAAGGCGATATCGTCGACAAGATCCAAAATTCCCGCAACAAAGTAGATTTCATACTATTAAACGCAGGTGCCTATACCCATACTAGTGTAGCTATTCGTGATGCGCTTGCAGGTATTGATATGCCATTCTATGAGATTCACATTTCCAATGTTCACAAACGAGAGGAATTTAGACATCATTCATTTCTTTCAGATGTGGCTGTTGGTGTCATTGTAGGTTTCGGACTTGATGGTTATGAGTTTGCTCTAAGAGGCGCTGTTCGTTTCTTAGACCGTAAGCATTAAGATTAGAATCAACTAAATAGGATATTTTTCATGCAAATTGATATTCATAAGATAGCTAAGCTTATCGAAATTGTATCTAAGTCAGATGTATCTGAGATCAACTTAAAGCAAGGCGAAGAAGAGCTTAAGATTACCCGTGAAAAGGCTGTAGCTCAGTCAGTTCAGACCGTAATTGCAGCTCCTGTAGCAGCTCCTGCTCCTGTAGCAGCACCTGCAGCTCCAGCTGCTACTGCTCCTGCAGCAGCTACATCAGCACCTGCAGCTCCTGATGCAGCTAAACTTATGAAGTCACCAATGGTTGGTACTTTCTATCGTTCAGCAAGCCCTACTGCAGCTCCTTTCGTGGAAGAAGGCACTTCAGTAAAAGAAGGCGATACCCTGTGCATTATCGAAGCTATGAAGATGATGAACCAGATTCAGGCTGACAGATCAGGTGTTATTAAGAAAATTTTGGTTGAGAACGGTTCTACCGTTGAGTTTGATCAGCCATTATTCGAGTTTGAATAATATAAGGGGTAACCCATAAATATGAAACTTGAAAAAGTTCTGATTGCAAACCGCGGTGAAATTGCTTTACGTATTTTAAGAGCGTGCCGTCAGTTAGGTTTAAAGACCGTTGCAGTACATTCAACTGCTGACCGCGATTTATTGCATGTAAAATTAGCTGATGAGGCTGTGTGCATAGGACCTGCAGCTCCTAAAGACTCATATCTAAATATTCCATCAATCATCGCTGCAGCTGAGGCTACAGGCGCTAATGCTATCCACCCAGGTTATGGATTCTTATCAGAGAATGCTGACTTTGCTGAGATGGTTGAAAAGTCAGGCTTTATCTTCATTGGACCTACTGCTGATACCATTCGTTTAATGGGTGATAAAGTTTCAGCTAAAAAGGCTATGCAGAAAGCAGGCGTTCCATGCGTTCCAGGTTCTGCCGGTGCTTTAGGTGAAGATTTTGAAGAGAACAAACGTTTAGCTAACCAGATTGGTTACCCAATCATCATCAAAGCAGCTGGTGGTGGCGGTGGTCGTGGTATGCGTGTTGTAAGATCTGACGCTGAGTTAGAGGATTCAATCGCTCTAACACGCCGTGAAGCTGACATGTTCTTTAACAACCCTGCTGTATATATGGAAAAGTTCTTAGAGAACCCTCGCCATATTGAGTTCCAGGTTTTATCTGACGGTCAGGGTCATGCTGTATACCTAGGTGAACGTGACTGCTCAATGCAGCGTCGTAACCAGAAGGTTCTAGAGGAAGCTCCAGCTCCATTCATTTCAGAGAAGCAGCGTGAGACTATCGGTTCACGTTGTGCTCAGGCATGTATTGATATTGGCTACCGTGGTGCAGGTACTTTCGAGTTCCTATATGAGAACGGTGAGTTCTACTTCATCGAAATGAACACTCGTGTTCAGGTTGAGCACCCTATTACTGAAATGATCACTGGCGTTGATATCGTTCGTGAAATGATTTCAGTTTGCGCTGGCAACCCATTATCAATCAAGCAGTCAGACATCAAGTTACGTGGACACGCATTTGAGTTCCGTATCAATGCTGAAGATCCTGCTACCTTTATGCCATCTCCTGGTGAGATAAAGTATCTGCATGTACCAGGTGGTCCAGGTGTACGTTGGGACAGCCATGTATATCAGGGCTACAAGGTTCCACCTCACTATGATTCATTAGTAGGCAAGTTAATTGTTTACGATGATGACCGTGAGTTGGCTCGTCTGCGCGGTTTAGAGGCTTTAGATGAATTAGTACTTAACGGTATTAAGACCAACGTTCCTCTACACAAGGATCTGTTAACTGATCCTGTTGAAATCAAGGGCGGTGCAAGCATTCACTACCTTGAGCAGAAACTCGAAGCTGCTAAAGAGCAAAAGAAATAATCTTTTCTCTTAAACTAAAGCGGACCGTTAAGGTCCGTTTTTGTTTTAGTGTTCAGTAAGTTACCATAATTTGTACTTTCTGCTTGCAATATGTGCTGAAACTTAAGCAGTTTTAAAGCTTAGCTTTAAGCTAACAACTTTTTAAAGCTAAAAGTCAAAGTCTGTCATTTGAGTGTTATGAAGTTTTACTCATTCATTTTAAAGAAAGACTTTAACTTTTAGTTTACGTTACACCACCTTTTACATTATCTGATGCTTTTTCATCAACTAATGTATTAACACTTTTGTTTTAAGGCAGGCAACCATGCTCTATTTCACCTCAGATCTTCATTTATGTCATAAGAACATAATTAAGTATGCTCGTCCTCAGTTTGAGTTTTCAGATGAAGGCTTACAGCAGTGTGAAGATCTAATGCTAAAAAACTACAATGATGTCATCACCGATGACGACATCGTAGTCTTTTTAGGTGATATAGCTTTCTTAAAGTCTGAATTTAAACCTCATATTTCTGAGTACTGCAAAAAGCTTAAAGGCAGAAAGCTCATGCTCAGAGGAAACCACGATACCATTACGGATAAGTTCTTTTTAAGCTGTGGTTTTGAAAAGATCATAGATTACATTCTTTTTGAGAATATCTTTATCTGTCACTATCCATTATCAGAACCTGATTCAAAAAGAGAAGCTGAGTTTAAAGAGATCTTTGAAGAGAATAACTGCAATACCGTAATCCATGGACATATCCATTCAAAAGAGCCTGACTGCTCTGATGGGATTGTTCGTTTTAATATGTGTGTTGATTATGCTCCTAATCACTACTCCCCTGTGCTCTTTAATAACGAGGAGTTAGAGCATTACATTCTAAATGAGATCTTAGGTGAGATTCAGGTTAAAGAGAAAGTAACCTTTAAAGATAAGCTTCTTCATGCTGAGCATCAGGCATCTCAAAGGTTAAAGAGACTGTTTCATTAGTCTTTTCCTAAGACATTATTTCCAATAACATAAGTACATTAGCTTATATTTTGGTTATAAATTATAATCGACGTATCTACAATTTGACAATATTTGCTAAGCTAAATCATAAATAATATAACCAACATGGTGTATTCTAGATGAATAGAACTTTATGGGGTATGAATCTTATAATCAATATGTATGCTAACTGCAAAAATTTTAGTTAAATTTCTCTATTAAGAACAACTTAATAAATTGGTCAAAAAGAACTATGTTTAATTGAACGAGACTCACGAGTAACTATCACTACTCTCTAATCTGTATATTTTGTAGGTAAAACCATGGAAGATTATTTTAAAAATCTGCAATATATTTCATCAAACGATGAGTGTTTAGAAAATTACACAGATTCTTTATCAACTCCAAATAAAATTCCTAAAGTCTTTTACCACTACACCAGCATAGAAGCATTTAAAGGAATAATTAATAATAAAAAATTATGGCTTACAAACAGTAAGTATTTTAATGATCCCAGTGAAGTTGATTATGGATTTAACTACATATCAAAACAAATACCAAAACAATTCAAAAACAATAGATATTTAAAGGATTCTTTTAATACATGGAAGTCTAGTTTTGATGCTAATTTAGAGCACAGATATGTTTGCTGCTTTTCAAAAAATTATGATTACTTACCTTTATGGAGCATGTATACAGGGAATAAAGGATTATGTATTGAATTTGAAAGAAACGATAAACAATTAGAAAAATTCAAAACTGTAAAATATGATATTTCAGAGCTAGAGGCTCGCTTAAATAATATTGCAAGCAATATTATGAGTTTTTTCCCTGACGAAAAACAAATCATTAGAGAACAAATGGATACTCCTTTTGAAGACATTGATATTGCACCGTCCCTTATTAGTCAATTGCAAAATCAAGTGGACAACTGGTTAGGAATATACCTACAAAACATCTATCTTCAATTCAAATGTAAAGCTTATGAATATGAGAATGAAATTAGATTAATACTGTCTAAAGACGACCTAAAGAGCTTAAACGCAGTTACGCAAGACAGATTTAAGGGTAATACTCTAATTTCTTATGCAGAACTAGATTTCACAAATTTCTTGCAAATAAAGTCAGTATGCTTAGCTCCTGGATGTAACAGCTTAAAATTAAAAGAAGACTTAATTTTTTACTTAAGAGAGAGAAATCTATGCAACTCGAAAGGTTATAAGAATGGCACAGAATTCGTCAAAGAATCAACAATTCCTTTTCGAAATTTTTAATTTTGCATATAATCACTGATTGATGCCTTGTTTACCATCAAAAGGTAATACACTCAGATACAGTTTTTATTTAAACAGACAAGAAGCAAGTTGTACTTTTACTGTTTAAGAACAAATATGCTAAGTTACGGACATTTTAATTAAGCAAAAAAATGAAATATATTGATGATTTAGAAGAAGTTATGCATATAACGGGCGAAACTAACTATGTTGAATTACAAAAAAAAGGGTATGACGTTCTCTCATATTTAAAAAGAAAGCAAGAAAAGATTTTATCTAAAATTGAAGATATTCAGTCTATCATTGATGAATGCTCATCCGTAGCTTCTGGTAGTAAAAAAAACTACGAACCTAACCTATATGGACCTAAATCTAATTTTTCAGATTCATCTGATGATGATTTACCCTTTTAGATAAAATATCAAAATGAATTCTGAATATAAAATAAATCCTAGCGGAATAAATCTCAACAATTTTCAAAAAGTAGATAACAAAACTACGTCAGGAAATGTTACCGTTTTTTTTAGAGATCTAAAAAGACATCTTATAGAGTCAATAAAAAAATATGACATGATACTTGGGGCTGTAGCTTGGATTACAGACTATGAAATTCTTGAAGAACTTTCAAAGAAAAAAAAGTCTATTGGTTATTCAAAAAGAAGATTTTTTGCGTCCAGATATGGAATCAAATTTGAGTACCAACGATAAATTAACATTAAAAAAACTGTATTCGAGTTTTAATAAATTTGATGCTACCAAGATTGCCACAGGTCCATTTTTTCAGGACATAAGTGAAAAGTATAAAAATCTTCCTCCTATTCTATGTTACGGAATCTACAACAAAGACAAAATGTATATGACTCCAAGAATGCATAATAAATTTCTTACTTTTCTGAAGAAAGAAGGTGATTTATATTTTCCAAAAGCTGTATGGACAGGATCTTTAAACCTAACGCAATTATCCCTTCATTCTCTTGAAAATGCAGTATTAATTAAAGATGACTCAATTGCAAATGCATACGCTGAAGAGATGCAGTTGCTGTACTTAAACAGTGCCCTCTTAACTGGAGTTCTGAATGGGTAAATCCTTTTCTTAGAGCACGACTCAAGGAGTAAAAGAATGAAGCACATATATGATATCGAAGCTTTAATGCACAAAACTGGTGTTACAGATTATAAAGAACTTCAAAGTCTAGGGTATGACGTAATCTTTTATCTAAAAGAAAAACAACAGATACTCCAATCAAAGGTTGATGATCTAGAAGAAGAAATAAATGAAATCGAAGAAGCAATAATGGACGAATACCAAGAAAGCTTAAATAAAAAAAAGACAAAAAAAATTAATCAGCAAGTTACTAAGTGTATCAAACTACACAGCGACTACAGCGATGATGGATTTGGTCCTGATATGGGATTCGATGAGACAAGAATCGGAGATTCTGATTATGTGTATATCGGAACTTAAAGGTTAGGTATATTTATTATTCAGAGGCTTAGTTTTACCCACAACTATGCTCTAAGCCTCAAATATAGTGGATCCTAAGTATTATTATCTATTGCAAAATAAGTCACTAGCACTTCTCTTTCAATACTTGAACTTCAACCAAACTTTTACTGTTTAAGCATACTATCATTAAATCCATGCTTTAACAATCTTAATGAACCATCAATAGGATCATTGTTATCGTTTGACTTAACAGTAACTACTCCTTCTTCTTCTAACATGCCAATAGCACTTTCTTGTTTAAAGAGGTGTTTAGGTGAGTTCTTTAAACTTTGAGCTACACTTTTTTGCAGTGGTTCTACATGATCTTTTGACATTAAAGTAAAGTCATGAAGTGCTTTTGAAAAATTTGAACAGATAAACTCTGATGGGGATTTACCATCTAAAAAAGCTAATACCTCAACTAAAGCTGATAATTGGGCACTTGGTCTTACACTTAAAACTTTATAGCTGTTTACATTCTCAGCTTTAATTCTGCCTTCATCTAAAGCTCTGTTTTGAATATCCTGAATAATGCTCATTTGATACCTTCTAATATGCCTTACTGTCTAGGCGTGTTTACTGCCACTTAGGCGGAAACAGCACTCAAAATAACTCTTTGTAATTCTGAAAATATGGGACACCTAAGGTTGTATCTTTACTGTCTCTACACTTTCTCTATCAAGATTTTGCAAAAGCGTTATGCACCTTTCGTTACTCACTTTTACCTTCATTCTTTCTTTGATACTTTGTCAAAAGATTCCACTTTTCAAGGCTCTTAAATAGCATCTTGTACTGAGATGAGGAGATAAGATCCTCGCGCTCACAAAACTGTAACAGTTTTACACCTACTTGCAGATAACTGTCTGAATGAGCAACACCTTCATGTTGAGAACCAGTCTTTTTACCACTAGGTCCATAGGTTAGTACTGATGAAACAAAGTAAGGAACAGATGCAACCTCATCTGTCCATGAGGATACGTTTGATGACAACTCCCCCCTTTTAGCATAGGCATCAGCTATAAGACCAATAGCTAAGGCTACGTCAGCTGCGACACCATCTTCATGAAGAGATTTTTTAAGATAGGTGCATAAGATAAGTTCTATAAGATCAGACTTATTCTTGATGCCATAGTGATCTTGCAGAGCATTGAGTAAATTCAAATCGTCATTATCAAATTTGACATTGTATTTCTTTTCACTAGAGCTTTGGATTAAGGGTAACTGAGGCTCATTAAAGCAGCCTTTATCGACCTCAATATTGTGTTTTTCAGAGCCTATTTTCTTACTCATACAAGCCTCTCATTAAGAATATATTTAAGTCAATTATATTCATTTTTTAAGTCAAATTTTGACTTATTTATTATTAAACATGAATTGCTTGACCAGAGTCAAAAAATTTTTCTTTTTTATAATTCCCTTATATAAGCCATTTATTCAAGATATTTATAATTAGTTTGCTTTAATAATTGCAATTTATGCCAGTAAAAAGACAGTTTTTTCAAAAGTCATGAGAGTATGAGCATCTTATTTAAATTGCTATAATAAAGGAGATGCCAAATCATGAATGAGCTTGTTAATACAAGAGAGGACTTTATGTTCGTTAACGTTGATAACGTTAGTTTTCAAATGGAAAAAAATGGAGATTACGTTGATAAATCAGAGATTATATCGTTAATCAACCGCTTCATTAACGGGCAAAAACGTTTTATATGTGTGACACGACCAAGACGATTTGGAAAGAGTGTCACCCTTGACATGCTTAATGCCTATTATTCAAAAGGATGTGATTCAAAGGAGCTATTCTCTGATCTAAAAATATCCTCATTACCAGTTTTTGATAAGCACTTAAATCAGCATGACGTGATCTATTTGGATATGATGGAATTTGCTGATAACGAAGAAAATGGAAATAAGTATCTTGAGAATTTAAATACAGAAGTTGTCTCAGAATTGAAAGAAACCTATCCAGAGCGCCTTGAAAAAGATAAGAGTTATTCCTTGCCAGAAGCCATTTCTTCATTAAAAAAGAGATTTGTCTTTATTATTGACGAATGGGATTTTGTGTTCAGACAGTATCCAGATAACAAAAAACTGCAAGAGGATTTTATTGACCTTTTAAGAGCTTTGTTTAAGGATAGAAGCAGGCAGAGTTTGGCAGAATTGGTTTACATGACCGGTATCCTACCTATTGCAAGATACAACACTCAGTCTGCGCTAAATAACTTTAGTGAATATACTATCTTAAATCCAGGCATGTACGCTAAGTACTATGGTTTTACAGAAGACGAAGTAAAGACACTTTGTGAAAAATACCAACTTGATTTTGAGACCACCAAGTTCTGGTACGACGGCTACAAAGTAGGTGGGTATGAACTTTATAATCCAAATTCTATCATCGAGCTTATCAATCATGGAACTTTTGAAAGTTACTGGTCAAATACATCTGCCTATGGTCTTGTAAAAGAAGCCATCAATCTGAATTTTGAAGGTCTAAAAGACGATATCATCAAACTGTGTTCTGGTGATACCATTTCAATTCCTCTACCAGAGATTAAAAGCTACAATACAGCAGATCTTAATTTTAAAAATAAAGTAGCAATCTATATTTATCTGGTTCATTTAGGCTATCTTGGTTGTAATCTAGAGGAAGGAATTATCTATGTTCCTAATGAGGAAACCAGACTTGAGCTTTTAAATTCAGTAAAAGAAAATCACTGGCCTCAATATGAGGGTGCTTTAAAGCTTTCAGAACAGGTTGTGGCAGCAACTTACAATAAAGATGCAGAAACAGTGGCTACTCTGCTTTCTAAAATTCATGAGGATAAAGTACCAGCCCTTGAGTACAACAATGAAAGTGCTTTACGTTATGTGGTCCTGATGGCATACCTTGCAACAGAAAGCTACTACCTAGCTCCATTAAATGAGTTTCCCACTGGAAAAGGTTTTGCTGATATTGTCTATTTGCCAATCTCTGCTAATTCTAAAAGAAAGCCAGCCTTAATCATTGAACTTAAAAAGGACTCTAGTGCAAAGGTAGCCCTTGAGCAGATAAAAGAGCGTGACTATGTTTCAAGAGTAAAAGAGTACACCGATAATATTCTTTTAATCGGAATTAACTACGACTCTAAAACCAAGCAACACTCTTGTACTATTGAAGAATACTCTAAATAGAAAACTTGAATATAATCGTCCTAATGCAACTTTAGGACGTATTAACTTAAGAGTTTTAAGCTAGCCTTAATTTTAATTAAAGCGCAAGCTTAATAGCCTTTTCTTTGATCTTTAAAAGTTCTTGATTTGAATACCAGGTAGGTATTGGCTTTTTAAAGTTATCAAAGTCTTCTCTGATTCTGTCTGAATTTAACTGCATCTTAAGGTACATTTCTTTACTCTCTTTTGCCTTTAAAGCACATTTCCAAAGCGAGTAAAGAGCACAGTATAAGGCAAAGTGCATCCAGAATTTTACAGGGACTAGCGATGAGAAATAACCATCAATCACACCTGCACACAGCACTGGGTATAAGCCTGCGTTTTCAAATTCTAATGAAGCAAAATCCTCACACATGCAGCCAGGTCCATATGAATAAGATGGCAACATTAAGATTGTACCGTCATGAGTAGTCATGATCTTCTGGTACTTTAAAGATCCATATCTCATCACTGGCCTGAAGATAGAGAAATAGTCATAGCGTGTGGAGATAGCATCCATGGCAATTCTGTCATTTTTTAAATGAGGCAGCTCTGCTACATATGATGCTATCTTTTCCATATAGGAAGAGTGTCTTTGATTTGCTTTTTCTGTCTGAGCTTGAGTCAGAGGAACTGAATGCAGATCTTTTAAAATTCTGCCTATTTTTTTACCGGCTGCATACTGCCACTCAGGAGGAACTACGGATAAAAAGTCTTTTAAAAAGCCTGCATCTTTGTAGGTAAAAAGAGCATTTACTAAATTACCTTCGATATTTTCGTTAATGGAGATTGGTTCAAAGATGTTATCAGGAGCTGCATCATAAAAAATCTGAGCACTCTTATAAGCTTTTTTAATTCTAGGTAGAACTTTTCTATCACCTTGCAGGCACAGGCATCTGGTACTTGCAGTTTTAATTACTGAGTACTCAACACTGTTAGCATCTGTGAAAAGTTTTCTGTATGAAAGTTGCATATTACCTAGACTTAGAATTTACAAAGGCTTATCTAAAGCACTTATGCTTAATCAAACTCTGCTCGTTTTTAGAGTTGTCTTAGTTTTTAGAGTGTTCTTATTAAGAATGTTCTTAAAATCATGAGCTGACTCTATTATACACATCAGTATGTTAACTATCATCCACACAAGTCTCATTTGGCAAGGAGGACTAAGTCTTTTTAGCTTATGATTTTAGCTTACAAATGCTAACTATGATCTTGGGTGAGCTTTATTGTAGACCTGATGCATACGCTCGGTTGCAACATGGGTATAGATTTGGGTGGTTGTAAGTGATGAATGACCTAAGAGCATCTGCACAGAACGTAAATCCGCATCATGATTTAAAAGATGAGTTGCAAAAGCATGACGGAATGAGTGTGGAGAGAAACTGTCAGTTAAGCCTAACTGTTTTCCATAAACTTTAATACGATACCAGAAGGCAATTCTTGACATAGGAGCTATTCCCTTGCCTGATAAAAAGATAAAGGGGCATTTTCTTTGAGGATCTTTTTCTTTTCTCTTGGTATTTATATAAAGCTCAATCCAGTAAATGGCATCATCGCACAAAGGTACGATTCTTTCTTTGTCACCTTTACCTCTTACCATGACAAAGCCATCCTGAAAAAAGATATTGTCAAACTTCAATGAGATAAGCTCACTGATTCTAAGACCTGTTGCATAGACAGTCTCGAGCATGGCTTTATCTCTTAATCCTGTATGAGTATTAAGATCAGGTGCATCTAAAAAAGCTTCCACACAACCTTCAGACATTACATGAGGAATGTTTCTTATAAGCTTGGGATTCTCAATACGAACACAAGGATCGTTATCAATTAGTTTTTCTTTTTTTAAAAAGTTTGTAAATGCTCTTAATGAGCAGAGAAATCTGGCATTAGAACTTGCCTCATGATCGATATTCTCTTTTAGGAAAGCTTCGATATGAGCCTGTGTAAAATGCTCATCTTTTATAGAAAAAGTCTTATCAATGAAGTTTAAAAATCTTTCGACATCAGCACAGTAAGCTTTAATTGAAAGCACAGACAGACCATTTTCAAGTAACAGATAGTCATGAAAATTGACTATTAGTTCTGAGGCTCTTTTATCCATGTTTTATCCTTAAAGCTCTCTTCAATTTCACTTAAATGCGGTTTTACTTTCTTTACTTTTGCTTTAGGTTTGATGAAAAGAAATAGAATGGCTTTATTTGATCTTTTGATATAACCGTGTGGTACACGGTTATATCAAAGTCTAAGTTCTGACTGTTTTATTCTCTTTTGTATCTCTCTTACTAGCCTTACCTTTCAACTATCTTTTAGTTTGATCTTTTGTTTGTATTTACAGTTTCAAACATTTTTCTGGTAAGGATACTTAAAAAGAGCCTATTCAAAGTCACTGCGTGACATATCAATTAACTGAGCCATTGAAGGGAGCTCTTTTTTAGAGCTCTTAGTTACAGTTACATAATATCTGTCATTCTTTGGAATAAGACAGAAACGATAGACGCCGTCTTTTTTAGGATAGTAACTGATTTCTTCAAACTTAGAATTTGGATTTAATTCCAAAGAGCGAGCACCGTCTCTTAGAACACCAGGTGGAGTTAAAAAGCCAAAGTTGGTACCCTTTGACCAGTTCTCATCAGCAAACTTGAACTTATAAGGAGCCCAGTCAGAACGTAATGTTGCCAGAGTGCAGTAGCCGTGACCGTCTTTTCTTAAACGATAGGTCTCAGATGCCTCATAGTCATTCATTTCGCCTCTTAAATAGATAGCCTTATCATTGATGGTAAGACCACCTGGTGATAACGTCTTTACAGCATTACCTTCATCTGAAGAACAGCCTGATAGAAGTGCACATACTAATAACGCACCTAGGCTCTTTTTTATATTTTTCACAATGTACCCAATCATTAAATTTTAAGATTTTTCTACTAATTGCTCTATTCTACACAAATTTATAAAGAAAATACCCTAAAATATCTGTATTCATCTGTACTCTACTGAATTCTTTGGTTTTATTTATGCCTTGTAAAACACCATCAAATGCTAATGAATTGTCAACCTCAAAACAGTCTTTAACAAAAGACCAGATAAAAGCATGTGACAATTCATCAGTGTCTTATAAAAAAACACCTTACCGAGTAGGTCTTACAGGCGGTATTGCCTGTGGTAAATCTGGTATTGCCTCATTATTTGCAAAACTGAACGTACCTATTGTTGATACTGATGTAATTGCCCGTGAGGTAGTGATGCCAGGTTCTGCTCTTTTAGGAAAACTGTCTGAACGCTTTGGACAGAACATCATCAAAGATGACGGCAGTTTAGACAGACGTCTCTTACGTCAAATTGCCTTTGATAAGTCTCATCCTGAGAACTTAAATGACTTGAATGCTTTAATGGCTCCTGCAATTGAAGATGAAACTGTGCGTCAGGTACAGGAAAAAACTTCCCCTTATGTCATTATCTGTATTCCTCTGCTCTTTGAGCATCATCTTGAATATATGGTAGACAGAATTTTAGTGGTGGATGTAGAGCCTAAACTTCAGCTAGAAAGATTGATGAGTCGTGATAGCATCAACAGAGAGTTAGCACTCTCGATGATTGCCTCACAAGTAGACAGAGAAACGAGATTAAAAAAAGCTCATGATTTAATTGAATCTGATAGTTCTCCTTTAGATAAAAAGGGAGATCTCGTGTTAAAATTACATAATCTATACCAACAGCTGGCAAACAGCAAAATTTAATGCATTAGAGTACTTTATAAGGTTATGTTTATTTACGAATTTCCATTAAGCCCAAGAGCTAGAACATACCTAAAATTAGAACAGGTTTTTAAAAACGCTGAGCTAAGTTCTGATCTTAGTTCTATTCAGAACGTGATGTTTCTATTACGCGCAGTCGTTGATTTTATCGATCTTGTGGATGGTTCTAGTGCCATCAAAATCGAATTATTAAAAGATCTTGAAAAATGTGACGGTAGATTAAAGGGATGGCTTACTGATCCTGAATGTGATAAGGACTTTGTAGCCTTATTGCGTGAAAAGATTGTTGAAGCTAAAAAAGCTTTAGACTCTTTTACAAGACAGAGAACTGTCTTAAAAGACGATCCTATTATCGAACTTATCAAACCAAGATTTTTAACCCCAAGTGGTATCAACTGCTTTGATACTCCTCTGTTTACCTACTGGTTCTCTCAGAGTATTGAGAAGAAAAAACAGAGCGTAGACAAGTGGTTACACGAGTTTGACTGTATCAGAATTCCTGTTTACACCATTCTCTACTTATGGAGACTGTGTGCTAACTTTTCTGATAGAGTAGCAAAATCAGGCTTTATGCAGGAGAGCGCTGATACCTGTGACTTAATCAACATTCAATATGATGAGAATGTAGCAGGTTACCCTGTAGTCAGCGGTTTCCAGTCACGAGTAAACATCAGATTCTTACCTTTTGACAAAGAGTCAAAAGTAGGTGATGTTCCATTTAAGATTGCTTATATCAAGAGTAGCTTACAGCAATGAGCCTAAAGGATTTACTTTCACCAGAGCTGTATGATGAGGTCGTTCATGACGCTCATGACAGTGGTGAAGCAATTGTAAAAATTGAAGGACAGCCTCTAAAGGTAAAATGTCCTATCTGCAAAAATGAAACTGTATATGATGCATCTAACCCATACAGGCCTTTTTGCTCTGAAAAGTGCAGACTGATTGATTTAGGCGCATGGGCTAATGATGAGCGTGTGATTAAAGGCAGACCTGTAGATGAAGATGAGGATGGAGAGCTTTTAAACGATCCTAATCTTCGAAAATACAATTTTCCTAAAGAATAGTATTTTCTTAAGAGGTTAAAGATAACTCTTTTTTACAGGCAACAATTAAGACAGAAAAGACTGAACTTACAGGATAAGATTTTGAAAAACGAAGGGATGAAACAGTTTACTTTGGCGACTCTAGCTATAGCTGTAAGCGTAGCTATCAGTACTAATGCCTTTGCACTTGAAAACGAGAAACAGTCATCTTCATCTGAAAAAGCAGATAAAGACAATTCTGTTTCTGAGTTCTCTGTTACAACCACTAGGATTGCTTCTAACCTAAAGCCTAGAGCCAATATCACAGGTTCATTTTCAGAACGCACCATGGAGATCATGAGTTCTGAGGCCTCTTCAAAATATTTGCAGAATCCTCGTGCAGCAGACAGTGCAACCTTCCCTATGAGGCTTATCAATAAATTAAATGAAAAGCCTTGGATAAACTCTCCATCATTCCCTATTCGTGCTAAAGATATGGCCTGCTTCTATGGTGTGCCATCTTACAGATATCCACAAAAATTTGATTCTGATAAGACTCCTGTCGTAGTAACAGCTGACAAAGTTTCAGGTAAGCTCAATGACAAAAAAGCTCATATCTTAACTTACACCGGTAATGTTGAGGTAACTCAGGGTGACAAGATCTTAAACTCAGATATCGTAGTCTATGATGGTAAAGAGAGAACCTTATCCACCAAAAGCAGTGCTGTAATTCATGAGCCTGAATACACCATCTCATCTGATGAAGACATGGTACATAATCTTGATACTAAGCAGATGAACCTGACAAATGCAGCTTTCATCTTAAACGGCTCTGTAATATCAGGTACTGCTGACAAGATGAATATTGATAACAAAAAAGGCTCTAAGACTTATAAAGGAGCTACCATCTCAGGCTGTCCTGTAGACAAGAGATCATGGCATTTTTATTCAACTACTTTTAAAACCGAAAAAGATGCCTACTTTGGTGATGCCTGGAATGATGTACTCTTTTTAGGTAAGGTACCTGTATTCTATACACCTTATGCTCAGATCCCTTTAACTAAGAAACGTCATTCTGGTTTACTGCCTGTATCTTTAGAGTACAAATCAGGAGAAGGTATTTCTTACAGTGCACCTATCTATTTGAACTTAGCTACAAACTATGATGCCACTGTAACTCCAGGTCATGATGCTAAGCGTGGCAATATCTATGACGTACAGTTTAGATATTTACCATTTAATAATCTTTCAGGTGAGATTAACGCTACCTATTTGCCAAACGATCCTCACTGGTCACCAAAGAACGATGACTACAGCCGCTGGTTTATTAACATTTATCAGACCTTATCTTTCTTAGAGAATGATTTAAACTTCAGCATAGACTACAGTAAAGTTCGTAACGACGACTATACCTATCTGTCTGATATAAGTCAGAAAAACGCTGCTATCACCGATTCAAGTCTGCAGCAGAGTTTTAAGGCAAGCTATGATCAGGATCTGTATGATGTGTCTTTAGAATTAAGAAAGTATCAGAACATGTTCTCTACTTCTAATATTTCTACTTACAGACCATTTGCCATGTTGCCCCAGTTAAAGGCTAACACCTATAACTCATACGGTTCTTTCTACTTTAAATTAAAGACTGAAGCTACACATTTTTCATTAGATAAGATGAAAAATGACATGACATTATCTATGAATCGTCTGCATGCTGAGCCTTCTGTACGCTATCTTGCCTACGAAGGTTACGGCACCAGTGTAGATATGGGACTAACCGGCTTTTTAACTCATTACAGTCAGTCTGATTTAGAGTATTTAACCTCTTCATATAAGTCTCGTTTAGGCTTTAATGAGTACAAAGATTCTGTAACTCGCGCTCTGTACTTAGCTGATGTTCATGCTAAATCTACCTTTGAAAAGAAAGTACTAGACATGAACCACACCCAGACATTAGAGCCTGAGTTTAAGTATCAGTACATTCCTTACAAAGATCAGAGCAATATTGCACTCTACGATACTACTAACCGTTATGATGACTACTACACTCTGTTCTCACCTCATCGCTATGCAGGTATCGACAGAATTGCCAACATCAATATGGCAACCTTTGGTTTAACCTCTCGCCTGCTTGATGCTCATGACCGTGAAGTTTTCCGTGCAGCCCTAGCTCAGGGTTATAACTTTTCTGATAACAGAGTAAAACTGCGTCAGACTGATACTTTAAGTACCAATCCTAGATCTCCTCTTGAAGCTTTAATTGATGTCGTGCCTTTTGCTGGTATGTCTATCCATGCTCAGGCTCAATATAATCCTGACGGTGATGAGTTCTATACCTACAGTGGTTCTGCCCGATACACCGATCCTGCTACAGGTTACATGCTAGGTGTTTCATACCGTTACTATAAAGACGGTAACTACTATGTAGAAAACTACAAACAGGTAGACTTAAAGCAGTTAGGTCTTGAAGTAAAATTACCAATTTCATCATCATGGACTGCTTTTGCTGCTTCATATAAAGATATTGAGCAATCCTACAATATTGATACAAAGTTTGGTCTAAAGTATGACGATTGCTGTTATGCTGTTACCCTGCTCTATGAGAACTATATGAACATGGACTGGAAAAACATGCAGCACACTCCAGAAAAGCTTATCGGCGTACAGTTTGAGCTAAAAGATCTCTTCGCTATCAACGTAAGAGGTATTACCGATCCTAATGGTACTGGTACCCACTATCTGCCATCACTGGATCCTACTAACTTGAACAGATAAATTTGAACTTTATGTAGCGTATTGAATCTAAATCAATACGTGCTGTATAAAGAAATTAAGACACAGTAAAACTTACTGTGTCTAAGTAATTGCTAAAGATTAGCAATTACTATATAAAAGAAATTAAAAGGTTATAACTTAACAGAGATTAACACAGACAGAATAAGGTACATTAAATGAAATTACATAACAATCTTGGCCAGAAACTAGGCAAGTTAGCATCTTTAAGTACTGTTTTACTAGCCTTATTTGGCAACGCCTATGCAGAAGAACAGGTTTTAGATTCAACTGCAGCTGTCGTTAACAACGGAATTATTTTAGAGAGTGAGTTAAATACTCATACTCAAAAGCTGCTCTCTAAATATGCAGCAACTGGTGCTAAAGTAGATGAAATTACCGCACGCCGTCAGGCTTTACAGTCACTTATCACCAGAGAGCTGATTTTACAAATTGCTCAGACAAATGGCGCTGAGGTAACTGACATGCAGTTAGACTCAACTTTAGAGTCAGCAGCCTTACGTAACAACACTACAACCGATAAAATTCTAAAGAGTTATGGCCCAAATCTAACTGAAGCTCAGGCTCGTGAGAAATTTAAAGAGGACTACTTAATCAACGAAATCCGTCGTTCAAGTGTTCGTCAGAGAATTCATATCTCCCCTGTTGAAGTCAACACTTTAGCTAAAGCTTTAAAACAGCGTGGCAGTGTTGAACCTATGTACCATATCGCTCAGGTTGTAATTCCACTCTCATCTGCTCCAAATGAAGCTGAGTACAACAGAGTTCAAAGTGAAGCCCGTCAGGCTTTAAATGCAATTAAAAATGGTGCTAATGTAGCTGAAGTTGCTGCAAAATACGCTACCTCAGAGCAAAGTGCTGATATGGGATATATACCAGAGACAGCAATTCCATTACCATTCTTACCTGCTATCTTAAATGCAAAACCTGGTGATGTAATTGGACCATTCAGATCATCAATTGGTATGCACATCATTAAACTTTATGATGTTTCACATTCAGCTGTAACTCCTATTAAGACCTATGATGCAGCTCATATCTTAATTAAGACCTCCATCATCTACTCAGATGAGGCTGCTGTTGCCAAGTTAAAGGATATCGCATCAGAGATTAACAAGGGCACCATTACTTTTGCACAGGCTGCCAAGCAGTACTCTGAAGATCCAGGTTCAGCAATTAAAGGTGGTGATTTAGGTTATGCTGTAGCAGATATCTATGATCCAAACTTTGCCAGAGCTTTAACTCAGTTACATGTAGGTCAGATGAGTCAGCCTGTTAAATCAGCATTTGGCTGGCACTTGATTCTGTTAAAAGATACCAGAGTTGACAGGGACTCTTTAGAAGTTTTCAAAGAGAAAGCAAACTCTATTATCTTTGAGCGTGAATTCAATGAAGCTGTAACTTCATGGGAAAGATCATTACGTGAGATGGCTTACATCCACGTTATCGATCCTGAATTAGTAAATTCAGGTGTTTCTCTTGATCAGGACAATAAAGGCAAGAATACTCTAAAGCCTACAAATGACGATCAGGGAAGCCAGCAATATTCAGAAAACAGCCGTCTTCTAAACTAAAGATAGGCCATAATTTAGAGGTTAAATGACATATCGTTTAGCAGTGACACCTGGAGAGCCTTCAGGTGTCGGTCCAGAGCTGATGTATCATCTGTCAAAACTTGACTTAAAAGATACTCAGCTTGTTATCATCGCATCTAAAGAGCTTATCGCACAGCGTATAGCTCTTTTTAATTCTAATCACACTGAGTCTGTAAAGATAACTGATTACTCTAAAGACAATTTTGTACCTCAAACAAAAGGTACCTTATGTGTTTTAGATGTACCTTTAGCTGTACCTTCAGTTCCGGGAAAACTTGATAAAAGAAACGCCAAATACGTTTTAGACTGTCTTGATATTGCATCAGACAAATCAGTATCAGGTGAGTTCTCCGGTATAGTTACAGGTCCTATCAGTAAGGCTGTGATTGCTGACACTGGTCTTAACTTTACAGGTCACACTGAGTACTTTCAGGAAAGAACTCATACTAAAAAAGTAGTAATGATGTTAGGTTGCAAGAAATTCAATGTAGCTCTTGCTACTACTCATCTGCCTTTAAAAGATGTATCTGATGCCATCACTAAAGAGCTTTTAGTTGAGATCGTAACTATTTTAAATCACGATCTTAAAACCAAGTTTGGTATTGATAAACCATGCATCATCAGCGCAGGTTTAAATCCTCACGCAGGTGAAGATGGACATCTGGGTATGGAAGAGATAGACACTATCATTCCTACCTTTGAAGAGTTAAAAGCTCAGGGCATCAATATCATAGGACCACTGCCTGCTGACACCATGTTCCAGCAAAAGTATATTGAGAAGGCTGATGCCTTCTTAACCATGTACCATGATCAGGGTTTACCTGTTTTAAAATATGCAGGTTTTGATTGTGGTTACAACACTACCTTAGGACTTCCTTATATTAGAACTTCTGTCGATCATGGAACTGCACTAGATTTAGCAGGTACAACCAAGGCAGATCCTGGTTCTCTGTTTGCAGCAGTAGAACTAGCTCATACTATGGCACTACGTAGCAGGAGATAATATGGCTTTACCACCAGTACACATGAAAGCAAGAAAACGCTTTGGACAGAACTTCTTAGTTAATGATCACATCATTTCTCAGATTGTGGATGCCATCAATCCAAAAGAGGGTGAACACTTAGTTGAAATTGGACCAGGTCATGCAGCTTTAACTAGACCGGTTTTAGAAAGAGCTAAAGTACTAACTGCAATTGAGTTAGACCGTGATCTTGTGGAGATCTTAAAGCATGATCCTTTCTTAAAAGGACTTACCATTATTGAAGGTGATGCTTTAAAGGTTAACTTTGAGGAGTTAGAAGGTGCAGGTCAGTTGCGTGTTTTTGGTAACTTACCTTACAACATCACCTCCCCTATTATCTTCCACCTGCTGTCACAAAAAGGCATTACTGATATGCACTTTATGTTACAAAAGGAAGTAGTTGAAAGATTAGCTGCAGGACCTAGCACCAAAGACTATGGTCGTTTAACTGTGATGACTCAGTTCCATGCGCAGGTTATCCCAATGCTTATAGTTCCACCATCAGCATTCAGACCAGCACCTAAGGTAACCTCCGCTGTGGTACGTTTAAAGCCAAAGGACTTAACTGATGAAGAAAGATCATTAGTTCCTTATTTAAATAACATTACAACTACAGCTTTCTCTGCTCGTCGTAAGACCATCCGTAACTCTTTATCAAAGTTCTTTACTGAAGAGGAGTTAAACAGCTTTGGTCTTGATCCGATTCTGCGTGCTGAAAACATCAGTGTTGAGAAATATGTAGAATTAGCTCGTGCTTTAAAATACAGGAATAAAGTCTAATGGCAGCAAATTCACCAGTATTTGAACTTTTACAACGTAATGAAGATGAGTTTGTAGGACGTGATCTCATCATTGCAGGTGATATTCTCGATCCTATGGTGTTCTCTTTAGTTAAAAGATCTCACAGCGCTACTGTAATTGTCGACAACTTTGTTGTCTGCAAAAAGATGGCAGCTATGATTGGTAAAAGCATGGATGACTCTTGTCCTCAGATAATTGAGTACAAGCATGTAAAGTTAATCTTTGCTGATGTCAAATCAGCTCTTACTCATACTAATGAAGCTGATACCTTATTACTATTACTTTCAAAAAGTAAACAGCAGACTTTAAAGTTATTAAATACTTTAAAAACCAAATTAAAAAAAGAAGCCTTAGTGTACACCGCAGGATCTAATGACGGTGGTGCTAAAAGTGCTGACTCTTTATTAAAACCTCTAGGTTTTGTAAAGAAAGTTGATTTAGCCAGAAAGTGCACTTTATTCAAAGCTATTTATGAAAATGACTTTAACACCTACAAAGGTGCACAGGACATTAAAGTAAATCCAATTAACATTCCACTTACTCTGCATCAGGACAGCGCTGTTTTCTCTCAAGGTAAACTTGATAAGGGAACTGCTATGTTAATAGAGTGCTTAAAAGATTTAACTCCATTTGGAACGGCTTTAGATCTTGGATGTGGCTGTGGTGTGGTAGGTTTAGTGCTCTCAAAGCTAGGCTTTAAGAACGTAACCTCAACTGATGTCAGTGCTGCTGCCATTGAACTTACTAAAGAGAATGCTAAATTAAATGGCTGTGATTCAATCAAGGTTAAAGCATCTGACATGCTGACAGGTCTTGAAAGATTTGATTTAATTGCCGTAAACCCACCATTCCATGTTGGCGTAACTACCACTACAGCCCCTACTGTTAATATGATCATAGAGGCTAAAGATCACTTAACCAAGAACGGTGTGATGTACTTAGTTGCCAATGCGCATTTAGGTTATGAAAAGGTGCTTTTAGAGAACTTTGACTATGTGCAGATTGTATCTTCAAGCACAACCTTTATTGTGTATAAAGCAAGGTTAGAAGAAAAGTAATTAAGTTCATCTTATCAACTCAAAAGCAAGATCAGACGATCTTGCTTTTATGTTTATGCTCTAATTATTCTGAGCATTTTCCTGCTCATTGTTCTGAGTAGAGTTCTTATCAGCTTTACTCTCTTCTTCTTGACTAGCGTTATTCTCTTGATTGTTATCTTGAGCTTGAGGTTCTTCATAAGGAGCAGCCTTAATACAGGTAACACCACCATTATTAGAGACTACGGCATAGTTAAGATCGCTGAACTGACCTGCAAAGAAAATCGGTAACTGATCATTACCCCATCTTAATGGTGTAAAGACAATCTTACTGCCTACGGCGCAGTTTGCTACAGCATCGAATACAAAAACATTACAAACCTGATTACTCTGTGAACGAGGCGTTGCTTTATTTACCTCTTCAACCTTTACGATCTCTGGTAAAGCAGGAGTAGTCTCCTTGACAACTTTTACTGTAAAAAATACAGCAACAGCTGCAATAGCTGCAAAGATTAGAGACAATAGTAGATAGTCTTTTAGTTTCATAGATACCTTAAAATGATCTTTTTTATAGTTATGTTCTAGTAAAGTTGCTTACAAAGATAGCAGTTCTTTTTTAGCAAAGTGGGAATTTGAGGATAGATTATATATGTGTTGAGAAGAGTCTGATAACAGAAAGTGCTGTAAGTTACAGCACCCTCTGATTTAGATAAGAATGAAAACTACTGTGGCTTTACTTCGTTTACAAGCTCGTTGCCTGCAAAGTAATCAGTTATATTCTGTAGAGTAGTATTAACAATGTTGTTCATTGCTTCTTTAGTAAAGAAAGCCTGATGAGAGGTAATTAGAACATTGTTCAAGCTCATTAAACGGCTTAAGTTATCATCGGTGATGATGTGATCTGATCTGTCCTGATAGAAGTAATCGTGCTCTTCTTCATAAACATCAAGACCTGCAGCACCAATCTGACCTGACTTTAAACCATCTACAAGATCTTCAGAATTGATTAAAGGACCACGACCAGTGTTAATGATCATTACGCCTTTTTTCATTTTAGCAATTGAGTCTTTGTTGATTAAGTATCTGTTCTGAGGAGTTAATGGGCAGTTTAACGAAATAATATCTGACTGTGCATATAACTCATCCATAGTTACATACTTAATACCAGCTGCTTTCTCGTACTCATGATCTTCATAAATATCATAAGCAACTACATTCATGCCAAAGCCTTTTAAGATGCCAATCAGCACACGAGCAATCTTACCGGTGCCTACTACACCTGCAGTCTTACCGTATAAATCAAAGCCCATTAACCCGTGTAGAGCAAAGTTACCATCACGGGTACGTGAATATGCTCTGTGAGTCTTTCTGTTTAAGGTTAAGATTAAAGCCATTACGTGCTCAGCAATAGCATGTGGAGAGTAAGCAGGTACTCTTACAACTCTGATACCTAAATCTTTAGCAGCCTGCAAATCTACGTTGTTAAAACCGGCACAACGCAGTGCTAAAAGCTCAACACCATTATCTTTTAACTTCTGTAATACTGCTCTGTCTGCTCTGTCGTTTACGAAGATACATACAGCTTTAGCGCCGTGAGTTTCATCTGCATTGTTAATATCAAGGAAACTTCTGTGATAGATTAGCTGAAAACCAAAGTTCTTGTCAGCATTCATATCTGTAAACGCATGTCTGTCGTAGCTGTGGGTACCAAAAAAGACGATTTTATTGTTTTCCATTTTTTATCCTCAGATGAAAATTCTCTGATTTTGAAATCTGTTTATCAGTATTAGACTTCTCTAATAACTGGTAATCTAGCCTGTTCAATAAGATACACTATTTCTAACTCAAAATTTGATCTTTATCAAATATTTTATTACGTGCACAATTTGTGCAAATCGGCGCAAAAGCACCAAGACATAAGTTGCGAAAAGGCATTATATTATGCAAAACGCTCATTATTTATTAAGAATAATTCTTAATAACAATAACTTAAAAAAAATTATAGCTACCTCAACTTTTTTTCTATCAAATATTTTTACAAAGAACTTTCCTTTCTTTTAAAGAGTAATCAGTTAATAAAAAAGTAAATGCAGTACTCATTTTTTTAGCTTTCTACCACAAAATTTACAGACGATATGCTCAATATTGTTGTATAGAAGCCCATTTTCAGGGGCAAGATAAAATCTTGTTCTATACTCATTAAATAGGTTCATGACATCAGATGATGTCTTAAGAATACATAACAATCAAAACATCTCATAAGGAGTCTCTCAAATGGCAGCATTAGCTATGATCCTAGCCGGCGGTGAAGGTACCCGTCTTATGCCTTTAACCTCATGCAGAAGTAAACCTGCGGTTCCTTTTGGCGGAAGCTACAGACTAATTGACTTCGTGCTCAATAACTTCGTTAACTCAGGTATCATCAAGATCTTTGTAATCACTCAATACAAATCACAGTCTTTGTTGATGCACTTAAAGAAAGGCTGGCAGGTAAGTGGTATTTATGGAGCCTTCATTGACTCACTGCCAGCTCAGATGCGTGTATCAAAGGAGTGGTATCAGGGAACAGCTGATGCTATCTATCAAAACTTAACCTTTATAAAAGAACAGTTCCCAGATCATGTATGTATCTTCGGCTCAGACCATATTTATAAGATGAATATCCGTGATATGCTCACCTATCACAAGAACATCGGTGCAGATTTAACTGTGGCTGCTATCAGAATGAAATCAAGTGAGTGCGCAGGTAAATTTGGTGTTATCGAAGTTGATGAAAACAATAAGATGATTGGCTTCGAGGAAAAACCTGCTCATCCTAAAGAATTACCAAATCACCCCGGCTATTCACTAGTATCTATGGGTAACTATATCTTTAAAGCTGATGTTTTATGCAATGAGCTAGTTGAAGACGAGCTAGACAAGAACTCAAGCCATGACTTTGGTAAAGATATCATTCCTAAGATGTTCCCTCGAGGCAATGTTTATGTATACGACTTTAGTGAAATCGAAATTGAAGGAGAGAAAGACTTTGCTTACTGGCGTGATGTAGGAAGCATCGACAGCTACTGGGAAGCTCATATGGACTTATTAGGCAATAAGCCTAAGTTCAATCTGCAGAACCCGAAGTGGCCTTTACATACCTTCTATCCTCCTCTACCACCTGCTGACTTCACCGATACTGATGATAATGAGTCACACGTATCTATGTCTTTAATTTCCGCAGGCTGCAAGATTAACGGTGCAACTATCAATAAGTCAGTTCTAGGCTTTAGATGTACCGCAGGCGATGGCGCTATGGTTGAAGGCAGTGTGCTTATCGGTGATAACATCATTGGTAAGGGAGCAAAAATTAAGAATGTGATCTTAGACAGACATGTTGAGATTGCTCCGGGCTTTGAGATTGGCTACGATAGAGAGAAAGATCAAAAGCTTCTTGAAAATGAGAAGAATTCTATGATCGCAATATCTAAAAATGGCATAATAGTAGTACCTGAGGGCATACGCTTAGGTTTTGACTAGAACACATAAAATAAGGGGTTGCCTGTGAACATCTTGTTATTATCATCAGAAGTTGCAGGCATCATGAAATCAGGCGGTCTTGCAGATGTTGCCAAGGCTTTGCCTTTACAGCTACAGGCTGAAGGTCATGATGTCAGAGTTGTCATGCCATGCTATACCACCATCAAGGATTACGATAAACTTGAGGTGATAGCACATGGCGTTTTGAATGAAAACAATCCAGATGAAAAACTTCGCATCCCCTATTCAATTAGAAAGACCTATCTTAATAAAGTAGTTGAAGTTTGGTTAGTTGAATGTCCTAGGTACTTTGACAGAACCTCTATGTACGGTGACAACAACCAGGCTTATGCTGATAATGGAGAGAGATTTGCTTTCTTCTCAGCTGCAGCTTTAGATGCCTGTAAGCACCTAAACTACTGGTTTGATATCCTGCACTGCAATGACTGGCACACCGGAATTGCGCCTATGTTAATGCGGATTAAATACGCATTAGACCCTTATCTATCAAGAGCTCGCTCTGTACTTACCATTCATAATGGTGCTTTCCAAGGTGCCTTTGACAGATCACAAATTGCGATCTTGCCTGAAATTGCCAATATCTATAATGACAAGATCACTCAAGGTTCATATATCAATTTCTTAAAATGCGGTGTTTTCTATGCTGATAAAATCAACACCGTAAGCCCAGGTTACGCCAGTGAACTTACCACTTATTTAGGTGGTCACGGTATGACTCAGAACTATCTTGACAGACAGCAAGATCTTTCAGGTATCGTCAATGGTTGTGACTACTCTGACTGGGATCCATCTACAGATCAATTGCTGCGAATAAGATATGATGTTAAGAACCTAGATCAAAAAGTTCTAGGCAAGTACCTCTTACAGAGAAAGCTAGGCCTTGAGATGGGTGATACCCCAATGTATGGTATGGTTGCAAGACTTACCGACCAAAAAGGTATAGGTCTTTTAATTCCTATCTTAGACAGATTCTTACAGCATAAAGTTCAGGTTGTAATTGAGGGAACAGGAGATCCTTACTTACAGCAGCAGATGACTGAAATTGCTAATCGTCATCCTGGTAAAATGATCTTCCAGCCTGTATATGACAATATGTTAGCTCATCAGATTGAAGCTGGCTCTGACTTCTTCTTGATGCCATCAATCTTTGAGCCTTGCGGTCTAAATCAGATCTACTCTTTAGCTTACGGTACTCTACCTATCGTACGAGCTGTAGGTGGACTTAAAGATACTGTTAAAGACTATGATCAGGATAGAGTAAACGGTGACGGCTTTATGTTCTTCGATCCAAGTTCTGAGGAGTTACTATCCTGCTTACGTCGTACTTTAATTCTGTATTTAGAAGATCCTTCAGAGATGAAGCGTATTAAGCAGAACGCTATGAGGGTACGCTTTAACTGGTCTGATTCATGTAAAAATTACATTGAACTGTATAAGAGTGCTTTAAAGAAGCCTAAGTGGTAGTTCTCTTGACACGTAGGATTAAAAAGCTCTGAAGATTTTCTTTCAGAGCTTTTTAATTAAGACACTTAAACTAGCTGAAACTCAGTAAAAGCTCTTACTTTAGGATCTGCATTGAAGACAGTAGCTATTCTTAACAACTCATCCTTTCTAGGCACAATATTGCCATAGTCTCGTGTTTTAATCTGCTCTATAGCTTCACTAAGCTTTGCCTTAGCTTCTGTCTCATCTTTTGCATACTTAAATTCAATGACGATTCTGCGTTTATTGGTCTCAATCATTAAATCAGCTCTACCTTTAGCCTGATGAATTTCTGAGAATACGTTCTGTTTAGCCCCTAGCAGATAGGCTTTAACATAATTCTGTACTGATGATTCTGAATTTAATGGATAGGCATCATAGGTTACAGTGTTGACCATAGTGTTAAGTAAACTGATGATATCCTCAACAGAACCTACATCCAGGATGTTCTCATTAGCATCATTGGTAACATCAATCGTCCCTTTAAAGAATTTGGCTGCTAAAAGCTTATTTAAAGCTTTATAGATCTCTCCATTTGGAATACCTAAAGCAATGATATTAGAATCATTAAGTGAAGAACGTAATGTTAGATATCCTGTCTGGCACATCAGTACATTCTGATTGATTGTGGTTAATGAGGTTGGATTTTTAAAGTCATCATCCGTAACTTTTAAACTCTTATTTTTATCTAAATAATCAAAGATATTCAGTTCATGTGTTTTTAAATAGTTAACTAGGATTGAAGGTAAGCCACCATTGTCGTACCAGTATTCACCAAAATCTACAAATTTATTTTTTACAATATTTTGGAAAAATTTATTTACAGACCAGGTACTGAACACTTTCTTTTTATAGAATTCATCAAAGCAGTAACCATCATAATTCTGAGCCATCATATCTAACATAGACTCAATCTGAGCATCAGTTACTTTGTCAACGCTACAGTTATTCTCACAGGAAGCGGCAAGCTTTAAATAATCAATGTAGTACTTTTTAATCTCATCACGGGTAAAACCTATCATCTGTGAATAGGCACTGTCATTAGTGATATCGTTGATATCAGAGCCTACAGAAAAGATTGATACATCTTTTAATCTTGTTACTCCCGTCACACCTAAGAATCTTATTGCATACTTGCCTTTGATTATTCCGTAAAATTCTCTTAAAAACTCTTGGAAAGAATCGTAGATTTTTTTGTTATTGATGTTTGCTGTTAGCTGACAGTCATATTCATCAATTAAAAGGACTATTTTTCTGTGCTCTATTGCTAATGCTTCTAATAAACTTTTTAGTGAGCCAGTTGGGGAGAAATCTTCAAAATAATTTTTTACTTTGTTTAAAAACGCAAAGTTTGAAATATCTTTGATTAGTCGTCTTTTAAATTCTATAAGGTCATCCTTTGGATATTCAATCAGATTTAATCTGAATACTGGATAAGTAGGCTCTGTCCATTTATCATAAATCCAGGTACCTTTAAAGTAAGGATCGACGCCTGATTCAAATAGAGTTGCTACAGTATCTAGGGTAAGAGATTTACCAAAGCGACGAGGCCTTGAGACAAATATTCTTTCTAGAGGATTGTCTACTAGCATTCTATAAAGATATTCTGTTTTATCTATATAAATTC
>ERZ1034865.262-NODE-262-length-37264-cov-59.661399_pt1 | contig 37264 bp, 63 predicted proteins | sample MGYA00520632_ERZ1034865 | MGnify/ENA primary metagenome ERZ1034865 (study PRJEB33766, sample SAMN09781738) | gut metagenome | biome: gut microbiome | host: Homo sapiens | place: Madagascar | study: EMG produced TPA metagenomics assembly of the PRJNA485056 data...
TTCGTTTTGTGTCAGGATGGCATTGCCGAGCCGGTGGAAAGAACTCTACCAATTCAGACGGATGCGAAGTAATGCAGACGGCCATCCTGTGCAGCGCGTTCTGGTAAACAACTCTGGGGAAACCCGCTCGTGAACGAACCACGGGCGGCTTTTCTTTACGCCGCAGTCAACTTTTTTGGTTTTCTGGGTTGCGAAAGTTAACACATTGTGTTATTATGAATTTGCGAGATACATAAAGGCACTTTTGACACGGGCGATTTCGCCGGGGTCTGGGTTTTGTTAACTTTGCTAACCTATGTGCCCATTATAAAGTTAATTTTAGTAACTGTCAAGATGCATTGAGTAACTTTTTTAACTTTGTTGTGTTGCACAATTTCGGAGGGGAAATTTGTGAGGTTTTACGAAAACTACTTGGCGCTTTGCGAAAAAGTCGGGAAATCGCCATCGCGTGTGGCATTGGAAATACCGCTCTCGAAGCCAACCGTCACTAGATGGAGTAACGGCGGTGGAATTACAGACGCGACCGCGCGGAAGGTCGCAAACTATTTCGGCGTAACAGTCGAAGAACTGATGGGCGAGGGCATAAAAAAAGACCCCGTCCCGAAGGATGGGGCCGAAGATAACGAAACCGCAGAACTCCGTGAAATTTGGAGTTCTGCGGATGAAAATGAGCGCCGTGATTTGCTCGAAATGGCGCGTATGCTAAAGAGCCGGAGAAAGCAGAATGGATGATGCAAGCAACCTGCCGTTTTCGGAAATCGAGTTGAGCAGATACGAAAGAAAAATGCTTAAAGCGTTGGCAGATAGCAGAATATTTGCGACGGATGATATTTTCCAGACCGCAAATAGGCTGAAACATTTTGGACTTGCAAATCTGCACCCAATCCCCAGCAAAGATGGTGTCCCTGTGTTATCGTTTGGCGCGTCCTGCGCAATTGAAATAGAAGAACGCGGGAAGGACTACTTGGCGTATATTGATCAGCGGAAGAAGTCCACAAAGGCTAGTCGAATCCACGACCTAGTGATTGCAGTAATCTCATTCCTGCTCGGGATGCTTACGTCTGAACATTTCTGGAATTTCCTGAACAAATGTCTGTCAGGATCCGAGGGCTGAAGTCGCTGCAAACTGCTTTAAGCTTTTTTTCGCAGACAAGCACGATGTCGCCGCCTGGGCTGGCCGCGCCGATCGCGTGTTCGCACATCCGGCACGCTTCTCCGCACTCATCTTTTGTAGAAATTTCAGTCCTGATTCTGCACAACTGCAGCATAATATTATCGTACTTTTCCTTGCTCAGAAACATTGTTTCGCTCCTTCCATGTTCTAATTAGTTCTCGTTTTTCCTCTGATGTAAGTTCCATTAAATACTGAAAGCCAATATCAGCGGGCGCAATTTCTTCACCCTTATTATAGCACAGATCACCCTGAACACAAGTCATTTTTGCGTCCTCCTTCTCTAAACTCCCAAATTTCTGCATCTCTTTTTGTGCAGTTTTGACCTTGAGCCTGTAAAACTCTGGTGATAAAATTATAGTACATTACAAAACCGGAGGTTTGTTATATGCCAAAGGATACATATTTTGTCAGATGCCCGCGCTGCGGGGAGAATTTTGACGAGAAGTTGAAGTATTGTCCGCACTGTGACACGCCGAACCGGAAGATGATCTGCCGCTCCTGCGGCGCTCAGATCAACGCCAGTGAACGCGTTTGCAAGGTATGCGGCGCAAAAAACAGGAGAAAGACCGGCTCTTCGAGGAATTTTATTCTGATCGGAGCCACCGTATTGGCCGCTCTCGGCATCTTGCTCTTTCCGAAGCAGCCTAAGCAGGCGGATCAGCCGCCCGCACAGGCACAGGAGGCGGTTTCCCAGACGCCGGAAACGCCCGAACAGTCCATCGCGCAGGATGCACCTGAACAATCTTCGCAATCCTTCAACGTGGAAAAGCGCTCCGGGACGTTGTTCAGCGGCGGGACAGTTGAAATCACAATTCCGTCCGACTACATAGGCGAAGACGTCACGCAGGATGAGCTTGATGCAAAAGTCGAGCAAGCAGACGGCTTTAAATCCGCCACGCTGAATGCAGACGGCTCCGTCACATATATCATGACGGAGGCCTGCCATAAAAAACTAATGCAGGATATGGCACAGCAACTTGACAGCAGCCTTGCCGATATGGTAGGCTCTGAGGACTACCCGAACGTCACCGCGATTGACGCCGCAGACGACTATACAAAATTCACCGTCACGCTGTCTTCCGACACTGTAAACCTTCAGGAATCTCTCATGACCTTGGTGTTCTATATGAGCGGTGGCCTGTATCACTATTTCAGCACGGGTGAGCCGGTTGACAATATCAATGTCCGCTTTATAGATCAGTCCGGCAATCTCTTGCAGGAAGCAAATTCAAAGGACATCAACCCAGATGCGCTCTCTTCTGACGTCAATTCCGACGTCAGCGAGGCAGACCCCCCTATGGAAACTACTTCTCCAGATCCTTCTCAGGGTAAGTCCGCTGGAAAATTCGTCGCAAGCAAGGATAGCGACAAATTCCACAAACCGAGTTGCCGATGGGCCAAAAAGATACTAAGCGAAAACGAAATCTGGTTCGATTCCTCTGACGACGCCATCGCCGCCGGATACGGCGCTTGCGGCACTTGCAATCCAAGATGATTCAGATCAATGCAGCACGCGCGGCCCACGGCGTTCTTCCTGCTCCCGGCCTATGTCGGCGACGCAGGAAAAGAGCAGCGGCACGCCCTTGATGTAGTCCACGCTGACGCTATGCACGTCCGTCAGCTTCGCGCCGTCTACTGTCACGTCCACTTTCCCGTTGTTTACCCGGATGTTGATACACTCCATATTTTTTCCTCCTGTCATTTATTATAGAACGATTGTTCTAAAAATCAACATGGTATTATGAACAAACAGACCGCGTTATTTTTGGGAATCAGGAATACAATGGTGTACAGTTTATGGGACTGATGATTTGATATAATATTTGGTTTGACCGGCCCCATCGTATCTGGAACATACGGTGGGGCCATTTCAGCAGATGCAGGGCTCAGGAACTATCTGCTACGTTTTCATTGTACCAGATAATGTTTGTAAAAAAAGCCCGAGTTTTGCGTTTTCTTCTCATAGTTTGCGTTTTCACACGGAAAATGCAGGAAATAACAACACAATCTGCGATTGGAGGCGCACCAATGTCCGCAATACAGGAACTCGCGCCGTTTATCGGCGCGTATCATGGGAAAATCAGAAATGCAAAAGATCGCAGCGGAATGACGCTGGAGGAGCTGTCGGAAAAGTCCGGAGTTTCCTTCTCCACCGTGAGCCGATTATATGCCGGAACACAAGCGGATCCACGGCTTTATAACTCGGCCGCAATATGTAAAGCGCTTGGTCTGTCGCTCGACGAGCTGTTCGGCCTTGAGAATCCCGTCGGAAGCCCGGAAAAGCTGACCAAGCAGATCCATCGTGTCGAGCTTGAAAACGCCAAGCTGGAGGCAGCAGCAGCCCTACAGAGCGCGCAGATAAGGTCTACACATACAATGTGTTACGTTCTCGCCCTATTTTGTTTGCTGCTCTCCTTTTCCCTGGTTGCCTGTCTTGTGACGGATGCGCAGAGTCGGAACGCAGGCCTCATTCGAGATGGAGACTTGTCCGTAACCGCATGGGCGTGTATCGCCCTGATCGTAGGTTCAGTTCTGGCTTCGGCAATTACTTTCTACGCGATCCGAAAAGAACGTGGAGGGAAACATGGAGTGCATCAAGTGTAAAAAAGAAATTCCAGACGGCGCGCCCTACTGTTGCTGGTGCGGGAAAAAACAGGAAGCGCGGCGAAGCCGGACGCGCGGGAACGGGCAAGGAAGCGCTTACCAGCGAGGGAAGACGTGGACGGCGCGTTGGACAGAAAGAACTTACCTAGACGAGAACGACAAGCTTCGGCAAAAGATGCGAACAAAAGGCGGGTTTACATCAAAGCGCGCCGCCCTCCAATATGCCGCAAACCCTCCGAAGGAAGAGCAGCGAAGCCCCACTCTCAGAGAATACTACAAAACATATCTGCGTGGGGATTATCTATCCTTATCGGCTGATCGTCAGGGCGCGGCGGAAAAGGCATTCGAGCGCATGAGAGAAATCGCCGACCGTGAGATCGACGCGCTTACCATCGCGCAGATACAGGATGTTATCGACCGCAACGCCGGCACCTATTACACGCGGAAAGATATGAAAACTGTCCTCTCCCACTGTTATAACCTCGCAATCGCAGAAAAGCAAACAACCGTGAATCTTGCAAAGTACATAAAGCTTCCGGAATTGGAAGAGAAGTCGCCGGAACCGTTTACCGACGCCGACGTAAAAAAGCTATGGGAAGCGTATGCAAAAGACCACTTCGTTGGGTTTATTTTAACGATGATTTATACCGGCATGATGCCAGGTGAGCTTCTGAAACTCAAGAAAGATATGATTGACTTTGAAAAGAATGAGATCGTCCGAGGCGGCATAAAGACAAAGAAGCGGAAGGAAACGCCTATGGTCTTCCCGGATTTCGTTGCGCCGGTGCTGCATGAACTATGCGAAGAAAGCAAATCGCGCGTCGGAAATATCTGCTGCATAAACAAAGATAATTTTTACAAGAGATATTATGAGTGTTTGGAGCTTGCCGGAGTGCAAAAGCTACCACCTTACTCATGCCGCCATACAACCGCTACAGCCCTCGCGATGAAAAATATCGACCCGTTTACGATCAAGGAAATCATGCGCCACACAAAGATAACGACTACCCAACGGTATGTACACCCGGACATGAAAGGCATGGTCGATGCCGTAAATCAGTTGCAAAACGACTCGCCAGAGTGAATTCTGTATGCTACAAAATATGTTACAAGCGCCAATTTCCCCAGTGTTTTCAATGGTTTTTTCTCCCCTGCTAAGGGAGTAGGCGTCTAAAAAGCGCGCGAGAGTTCAAATCTCTCCTTCCGCGCCAAAGTACCGATTTTAGATGTTTTAAATCTAAAATCGGTACTTTTTTATGCTTTTCACCCTATTTTCTGCGTATTTTCAAAAAGCAAAAAATCACGTTATGACACGCTCTGTAACATAAAATTATTTCCCGTATGCTACATTGTATGCTACAGATTCAGTGCAATGCGAGGGGACTCCCCTATTTTTTGCTACATGGACTTTATTTTCCGAAGCATAGAATCATAGACTTTTCGGTTCACAAGCGATAATGTGTCCATAAGTTCATCAACGACCGCCCAAGCCTTCGCCGGGTCTTTCCCAGCTACTGCAAGCAAAAACTCACTGTCCCCGTACTCGCCCACGGTAGCCGGTTCTGCGGTCACAGGGGCGGGAGCGCCGGAGTAGTAACCCACATACCTACCGCCGTCGCCCCGTTCCTCTTCCTGCATCTGCTTGCGGATCACGTACAGATCCGCAAGCTTAGCGTAATTCTTATAGTCGGATTCCTCATATTCCAGGCGAGCAATCTCTTTCCGGATTTCGGCTGCATCCAACATATTGCGCTCTCCTTATGCCCGCTCGATCTGCTCCATGCAGCGGCGGATCGCGTCGCGGGTTTTATCGTCGTCCGCGTCGCGCATCATATCGTCCAGCTGCGCGCGCATATGCTCGCGGGCGTCGGCGCGGGTATAGCGGCCCATTGCGTCACGGCGGCGGCCACGGTAAGAGCTGCCCCGGCCGTAAGTACCGCGCATATCCGCCTCCCACTCGCCATCGCGGGAATAGCTGCCGTCTTCAGCCATCTCGATCTTGTAGGTATTCTTGATGGAGCTCGTCAGCTTCTGGATCGCGTCCAGATCGCCCGCAGACATTTCGCGCTTGTCGGCGATTTCATCAAGCTCTTTGCAGAGCATTTCACGCAGGTTTCTCAAATCGTACATATTGCATCCTCCTCTCACGATACGCGCTCGACGATCATATTGCTATTTGCGAAACTGATCGCCTGCGCGCTGGTGTTCTTCGCCGCTACAGTCAGGCAGCAGCCGCGCGGGACTTCCACGAATGTGGAAACGAAGACGTTGAAATAGTTCTCAACAGCCGCAGGGGTTACGGCCGCTGTGGCGCTGCTCAGAGGTTCGCCGTTGATTGCGAGCGCAGCGGTAATGGCGCCTACTGTTCCGCCTGTAGGGATAGCGATATTCGCGCCAAAGGATACGCGGAACTTCGCCTTGCATTGCTGCGTAAGCCCGCGCAGCGTAACGAGCCCGCTTCCTTCGCGATGTACGATGCACGGCTTTCCGCAAGCCGCCGTGGAGATCAGAGGGACGTTCTGCCCAGCGGCGACAGTTTGAATTCCGGATGATGTAAATTCAGCCATAAAATCATTCCTTTCATAAAAATATAGCGGCGGGACGATTGCCCCGCCGCGTTGCTTTCGAGTATCGGCAATGGGGCCGACCATTTTCGTGAGGCCACGAAAAAGCTCTACGATATGGAGTTGTTACGCGCAGTTGCCGCAGCCGTAGTTGTAACCGCTGTTGCAGCAGTACGGATTCGGTACAACATAGGCCGGGCTGGGACTCGGGCGAAGCGTGGAAACAAGGTAATTGTTCTGTGCCGCCTGCGATGCCGCCAGCTGGTATCCGAAAAGCTGCTGGTTCTGCTCGGCGATCTTCGCGTCCTTCGCCGCAAGCTCCTGCGCCGTCAGACGCTGGTCGATGCTGCGGAAGCCGCAGTTCATCGCGTCGATGATGTCGCGGGTGGTGTTCTGCACGGTGTTGCGGGTGTCGCACGCCTGCGTCGCCATGTCGTAGCGCACCTGGGCGATTGCAGCGCGGTTTTCGCAGCAGCACTCCTGTGCCTGCATCGCCATGTTGTTCAGCTGCTGCATAAGCGCGGCCTGCTGGTTGCAGCGGGAAAGCTCGGCCTGAGCAAAGCCGTTTGCCATCGCCATGTTGGTGCCGTTGACAAGCTGCGCCTGCTGGTAAAATCCGTCGCAAAGTCCCTGATTTACACTGTCGATCTTGCGCTCGATGTTGGAGAAGTCAGAGGCCAGCACATAGCCGTCTACAACGCCGCCGGAATTTCTGCCGTTGTTGCCGAATCCGTTTCCATTTCCGCCCCAGCCGCAGAAAATGGCAAGAAACAGAATGATGATCCACCAGCCATTATCACCGCCGAAGCCGCCCCAGCCGCCACCTGACATGCCGGTAGGCGCGACGGGCATTGTCATGGTCGGGGCGCCGTCATTCAAACTCATATTTTTCATTCCTTTCGTAGATTCAAAAAATTTATCTCAATCGTGGCCACGATTTTGATCGTTCAACTGTTCGGAATTCCCGAACTATTGCAGCAGTTGCCGGAATTGCCCCGCCACCTGCTGCAGCTGATTCAACTGCTGCTGCGAGATTTTCCCGCTTCGTACCAGCTTTTCGACCTCTGCTTTTGGATCCCCCTGAAAGCTATTCTGGAATTGACGGAACCGCTGTATCATGTTCTGGAACTGCCCCATCGGGCCGGGCAGCTGTCCGCCGCCGAGGGCGTTAAACAGTGGGTTCATTGTCCGCCTCCTTCATCTTTCGCGGCCTGACGCTTGGGGCGGACAGCTTCGCCACAAGCTCCTCAAACTCCCTGCGGGTCACATATTCTTCGCTCATGTCTTTTCGCGGCGCTGCGGGCGCTGGCGCGGCCTGCGCACGCTCTACAAGGTCGTAGGTCGTCATGGTCGGCTTTCCGCTTGCGTCGGCCTTTTTGACGTACACGACCGGCGCGTTCATATCCCAAAGCGTAACGGCATTGTTGGGCGCGACGATAAAGTCGTTTGCGGCCTGTTCGTTCGGGATCCAGATAATCGACTGATTCTGCGGCTGCTGGGGCTGCGGCTGGTAGGCCGGCATCTGCGGCGCGGGCTGGTACTGCGGACGCATCATTGGCTCCTGCATCGGCTGACTGATCGGCTGGCCGATTGGCTGATTATAAATCGGCTGCTGATACACATACGGCTGTTGTCCGAACATCATTTATCCTCCTTTGCCCAGTAGAACAGCGGGATCTCATTTCCGCTGTCCCATGTGTCAAAATAGCTTCCGTTCTCCGCACAGACCACATGACTGGACAGAGCAAGAACGTACACGCCGCGCGGATGGTCTGCGCAGAAATCCGCGACGGTGTAGCAGTCCGGGCATGTGTTCGGGATCACGTTCCGGGTAAAGCCCTGCTGCCGCAGGTAAGCGCTCCACACGCTGTTTGCGCTCGGCAGATCGCCCATGATGAGCCCCTGCAGGCACAGGCCGATATACACCTCGTCCCAGCTCTTCCCGGTCGCCTTTGCGATAGCCCGGACGGTGCAGTCCCCGACCTTCTGTCCGGCAGGGTTCGGATTAAAATAAGAAAAGCCCATACCGAACACTCCTTTGATGTGTCCAGTATGGGCTTTTTTGCGTTTTGATGTGCCTCAGCTGCGTATCACTTGTGCATCATTTCCGCTCAGTTTGGAAGACTGCCGGACGCAGCCTTCATCCGCGCCATGATCTCCGGCAGACGTCGCTGTACCGTGGCGCGGCCCAGAAACAGCTCTGTTGCAACGTCTACCTGGGGAAGCTTATCCACAAAATAGAGCTGCGCGATCTTCTCATTTTCCCGGCCAAGATTGGCCTGATAGATCACGGCCTCCATGTCCTTGCGGGTCAGGCGGCCCAGCTCTGGCGGCAGCTTGGCCCGCGCCTGCGGCGACATAGGCCCCGCCTCCTTACTTTTCCTTGTGATTCAGCACAGCGATATTGCCCTTGTTGCTGACTTCGAGATCCAGCGCGGCGGCCAGATCGCGCACCTTGACGTAGTTCGTGCCGTCTTTCAGGATGCGTTCAACGGCGACTTCCTTGCCGTCCACGATGATCTTGCTCTTTTCTACCATTTCGGTTTCCTCCTCTGCATTTTTTCCATCTTCGAGGGCCATCACGGTATGGCCCGAGCTTACCAGTACGTCGCCGCGCAGGAGATTGGCGTCCGTCGTCAGATACTTGCTGTCGGTCAGCAATACAAAATCGCCCGTTGCAGGCCAATCGTCCAGCATACAGTAGGTGGTGCAGGAATTCCCCTGCTTTTTGTAGAGCGCGGCGACGGCCTCGCAGCCTGCAGCCACGGCGCAGAGCGTCATGAGGCCGGAGCAGTCCGTTTCGACGGGCTTTGTGATCTTGCTCACGTCCCATCCGACGGCTCTGGCGGCCTCATACGCCGTGTTCCGGTCGCTCATATCGTAACCGATGTTTCTGTTTTTAATGGCCGCCTCGCACGCCTGCGCGGCCCGCTCGGCCTTTTTGCGGCTCTTGTAGCGCAGGACGCCGAGCCAGCGGCCATTGTACCAGTTGGAGATATTCAGCTCCCGCCCGGTCTGGTTGCCGGGCTGCTGGTTGCGTCCTCCGGTTTCCCCAAGACTGGCCTGTCCGATTTTGATGCTCATGCCCGCTCACTCCCGTACAACTCGTGGTGCAGCTGCAGCACGGCGGCCTCGATCAGCTTGTCGATCGTTTCAACATCAAAGCGAATGCCCTTCTCTGCGAGGAAACTCACAACATACGCCTTTTTCGCCGCGCCGTCCGTCGCGGTGTAAAGCTGCTCCGCCGCCTTTACGCCGATCTCAACGTAGGTGCGGAGCGTTTGCAGCTTGTCCGCGTCGATTTTGGTTTTGATCCACGGGATCAAAAATGCCGATACGAGCGCGCTGATGAGCGCGATCACTGCCGAGATGATCTGTGTGTAGTCCATAAGTATGCTCCTTTCAATCCTTCAGCACGATCTCTGCGATGCGTGCTGCCGCTTCCGGGCCGTATTTCTCGGCCCATTTATCCATGTACTTCTGCGCGTACTTCGCGCGGTTCTCATTTTTGGCTTTCCAGAGGTAGAAGCCGCTGGAGGCCGTTGTTTCGGCCAGCACCGCAAGCGTGATCTCCGTCAGGTCTGCGCCTGCCGCGCAGGCGATGATGAGCGCGATGCTGACGAGCGCGCTGCAAATCAGCCATTTCTTGCTAAACTCCATTGCTATGCCCGCATTGCGCCTCCAGCTGGTGCAGGAACTTTTTCACGTCGCCGTTCCCGCCCAGCTTGACGTATTTCTGCCCGGCGATCAGGCGTTCTGCCATCGGCATTTCCTCTGACATGATGGTCAGACGGAGGATCGCCAGATACTGCTCGTCCTGATGCTCCTGCATTTTCCCGAGCTTTTTGTCGATCTCGGCTAGGTGCGCCTCCTGCGTTGTGGCCTTGCCGCGCTTTTTCTGTATCGCGCCAACGACGGCATTGACGACCGCCGTCAGCGCGGACGAGCCGAGCACGGCGCAGACGAGGGTGACGATGATGGTTTTGGTGTCCATTTTTCCGTACCTTTCTCTTTTATTTTGCCGGGCTAATCGTCCGCCATTTTGATGTAGGTGGTGGTATCGCTGGAATAGCTGATCGTCGGCAGCGTCGTGCCGCCGAGGACTGCATAAAGCGCCGGGTAGGACATACGCGAGAAGCGAGATCCGTCGCATTCATGCCATGGGGCAGAGAGAATGCGGACGGTTGTGAGGATATCACCAACTTCCTTCGCTCCGGTCAGCTTGTCCAGCGCGTCGTTTACGGTCGGATTTGCAGGCTTCCCGCTCCCTGGCCATATGATCTCCTCCGCTTCTCCCGATAATAGCGTTTCTTTGGTAAGTGGTGTCCCAGACTCCAATGGCTCATCCTCTGGGCGAATCCATTCTTCTCTGGTTGCAGTCACCCCCATGAGGACTCTTGTTGCTGAATAATATACTGCGCCGTTTTGCAGGACTTTCGTCGGTTTTCTGTCCTTCACGGGTTATTCCTCCAGCGCCTTGATGTATGCGTGGCTACGGCTATCTGGTATAATCGTTGGAACCGGTTTCGCTAAGTCGTTATAATTGCATATAGATATTGTTCCAGTTTTTGGCGGCTGTGCCGCTAAAGCGGCAGGTGATAATGCACCATCAAAGACACCACTAATTTTGTATACCTTATCTTCCGGATCGGAAACGCTGCAGATGTATCTAGTACCGTCTATGGAGGCCGTAAATAGCAGTAAGCCTGACACAAACTCGAATCCAGACTGTGTGTATACATAGTCTGTTGAGCCTGTAGAGATTGCTTCCGCTCCAATGTGCCATGTTGTGCCATTATCAAGTGTGTAGGCGTACTTCAAGCCTTCATTTTGATATATCGCAATAATCGTACCTGTAGATGCACATATATACTTCAAAATAGCATAACCCTGTATGCCGCTTGGAACAGCAGCATCTGGGATTGTTCCAATTAGATCCTCCGAAGCGTTCGGGCTTAATTCTTCTGCCATGTAGATATTTCGGCGATACGTCCAGCAAAACTGCCTTGAGGTCTCGTCGTAGCTTATTGCGTCTACAGAGTTATTTACGTTGTTCCACTTTCCTGAACTACTTGCGGTTATACGGTCTTCGTATACTACTCCACCAATGTAATTACTTGAAGAACTATTAGATCGAAAGCAGTACACATTGCCGCTACTCGAAGCAAATAGTTCTAATTTGTAAATATCATTGTCGCCGTTGCTCCATATCCAGTTGTTCTTCGATACGGTCTGAAGATCTTCCGAGATAGTATAGGACTCGCAGTGATTTTCCGTAGAGGTTGCTTCTACGATAGCCATACGGTAGACGCCTTTGAGCGGATTATAGCATACTGCAATATCTGCAATATGCTGACTGTCACCGAGCGTATAGCTAAACGGATAATCTACCCATACATCTGTATCACTCGATACATACATGTGCATTTTGGAATCGGACCGGTTGTAGGTGAAGGCAAACCACTTTCCATTTGCGTATCTTATGCTGCTTGTATCCTGATTGACCCCTGTTACAGGCTTGCTCGTCCATGGAGCCGGAGACGCCGCCGGCCGCAAGAGTTCAAACAGCTTCGGGTAGGCAGATCTTGTGATGGTTTGGCCATTGCATAAAAGCCACGCATCGGATGGTTTCGCTCTTACCGTCATAAGGATATCGCCCACTTTCGACGTGCCTTTCTGCAATTCTGCAAGCGCCTCGCTGACCGTCGGGTCTTCCGGGCGGGTACTTGCGTTCGGCCAGATCTTGGCCGCGGTAGCATCGGAGAGTAAGTTTGCCTTATTGAGCGGCGTGCCCTCTTCGGTCGGGGCGTCGTCTCGCTTGAGATATTCGTAGTGATTCAGGGTTCCGTCGGCGTTATAAAAGCCGTACCGGATTGCGCCGTTGGATAAAACTTGTGTTGGCTGTCTATCTTTCATGTCAGAAGTCCTCCTGCGGCGCACTCCGCAGCGCCGGTGTAGCGGAACGCCTTTGTGATGTTGTCGATCAGTTCCTCGCAGAGCGCAAGAATGCGCTCGATATCATTTGCGCCGGTGTAGGTCAGGCGGTTCAGCTCCGGCGCGTCCGGCGTTCCTTCTGGGTATGCCAGTGCGTCCCGGATGGACTGCACCTGCTTGCGGTATGCCTCTGCCTGTGAGGCCGTTATAATGTCCGTTACGGCCCAATCTGTTTTTGCAGCCCATGCGATACTCATGCCGCAGACCGGCGCAAGACGCGCCGCCAGATAGTTCAGGGCCGTACCAACGCGATTGAGATCAGAGGCGTTGTACGCGCCCTTCATCCCGGCCAGCCATTCCGCCTGCTCGGCTGCGGCCATGGCAGCAAAGCCCTTCGCGGCCAGCGTCTTGACGCGCTCCACGTCCGCCTGCGTCCGGTCGATGACGAGGGTGTCAATGATGGTGCTCATGCGCCAACTCCTTTCGTTACGGCATAAATTCCGCCTCCGCTGAACGTCAGTTCCATACCGGTCTGCACAGCATTTTCGTTTTGTGCGAATGCGTCGGAGATTTTGATGGTGTCACCGGTTTCGAGCGCCGGATTGCCCCGGTTTTTCACGCTGTAGATCTTTCGGCGATTATACTGCGCAAGCAGCCACGCAGCCACACTCTGATAGTTTGCAGGCGCTACGCACGGGTTATTTACGCTCTTGATGTTTTTGCCGCTCCCGGCGGTGATTGTCGTATCGATATTCGCGTAGTCGCTCTTAACGTGCAGCTCTACGCAATCAACCGCTTCCGATATGGACACACCGTCATAGTTATAAAGCTCATCCGGCGTTATTTCTCCCAATACTGCGCCTGCTGAAAGCTCCGCGATGTGCAGGTTTCCGGATCGATCGAACCACGCGGAGCACATTGCGGCCTGCGCCAGAATCCGGATCGCCTCGCGTCTCGTCGTCTTCCGAGGGATTGCAGGGACTACCGTTCTTTCGTCTGCGCCGCCGCCGTAGATTACAGTGACGTCGTATCCTTCCAGTACGGACGCAACTACAGTCTGGAGCTTGCACGCGGTAGCGTTTCCGGCCTCATAGGTTGCGCGATCGAGTGTCGCAGCCATATCGTTTCCGACAAGCTGTGCTGTGACGCCGGAATCGCGTGCTGTAACGGACGTAAAAAAGAACTCGCCAACGTCTATGCTCTCTCCGTTTACAATGCATCTGGCAAGCAATTTCTGGCCATCCTGAATCACGGAGAAAACGCCGTCCGGGTTCAGAATGTTGTACCGATGATCCGCGTTGTCGAATGTAAAGGAAATCTGCCGGGACGGGAACGATTCGCAGGAAACGGATGCTTCCTCTATGATCTTCACGTCGGCCATTGTGTCGTTTTCGTAGGTTTCCGTCAGGCCGAAATCAATCTGCCGCAGCCGGGCGCGTGTCTTTGGCAGGAACGTCTTGTCAAATCGAATCGTCAGCTTTGTGTAATTTGCGGCAGTCATGCTGATGTTCTGCCGCGCCTGCGTGATCATCTTTGTTCCGGTTGCGACCGCCGATCCGTCGCTCGCATATGCGGTAATTGTGATCTGCGCCGGGTATTGGTTCATTTTTTCATCAAACAGCATCGCCCAGCCAATCGTGGATACCGGAGCGGAGAATTCAAACGTAATTGTGCTTGCCATTTCGGCGCTCTCGTTTGATACTACTCCGCTCCACCAGCCTACATGCTGCCCGTCAAAGCTATCGTTCGGAATATCGATTGTCCCATCCAGAACCCACCGGTTCAATTCAAGCCCAGCGAACTTCCCGGATATGGTTTCTCTGTTGCTGATCGTTTCGGCAGCGCTTGTGCCGGGTGCCGAATCCGATGCAGAGGCCGTACCGTTCTTCTTTGCCGACGGGTCAACAATGTAAAAACGGACAAGCATGCCGACCTCACGCACCGGTGTAAACGGTGCGTAATTGCTCGATACCTTCTGCATCAATCCACCCCTTGCTGTGTCGCGGAGATCGTGACGCCGCACCACTGCGATACGCCGTCCTCATCGTAGATGATTGCCTTGTATTCCGGCTGTTCAAAAAGGAAATCCCTTGTTTTGTCGCCGTCTACATCCGGGTATGTCACGCTCAACACATGTTTCGTGTTGATCATGCTGCGGAGTTTTCGTAGATCGGCGACAGAAAGCCATCCCGTCGGGATTTTCAATTCATTTTTTACCCCGATGATATCCATAACCGTCTTTCCGGATGCCATTGTCGCGGTTGCGCCAATATCCTTCGGCTGAATCGTGAACACGAGATCGCGCAGAAGCGTGACCGTGTTTGTTCCGTCCGTGATTTTAATCCTACGCAAGCGATACACCCCTTTGTACGATCTCGCCCCGCAGCGGATCGAATATTGCTCTTGCTATCGTCTGTCCGTCGAGTACAAGGTTGATCTGCATTGGCGTTCCGGGCTGGTTGTTGGCAAGCAGGCCGTTCACGACGCCGACAGAGGACTTTGCCGCGCCGGACACGGAGAATGACGTTGTTCCAAAGGTCATCTGATCTTCGATATCTTTCCGCACGCCGAGCATTTCCCTGTCAAAGCCCTGCCCGAGTCCTTCTGCCATGTAGCCGCCGATTCCGGCGAAGACTTTAGACGGGGACGCAATACCGAGGATGCTCTTGACGCCGCTCACAAGGCCATTGACCATATCGCTTACCGTCCGCTTTAGGCTCTCCCACATGTGCAGGAATCCGTTTTTGATGCCGTCTACGATATTCGTTCCAATGCTGCCCCAATCGTAGCCGAGGAACGTATCTACAATCGACTTGATCAGTGTTGGTACGGCCTGAACGAGATCCGGGATCGCGCTGATAAGCCCCCCTATCAGAGCCAGGATGATTTGCGGCCCCGCCAAAATGATCTGCGGAAGGTTCGCAATGATCCCGTTCACAATGCCGATGATAAGCTTCGGCGCAGCTTCGACAAGCTGCGGGATGGATTTAATCAGCCCATCGATCAGCGATTTAACAAGTTTTGCGCCGGATTCGATGATTTTGGGGAAATTTTCAGTAAGCGCGGTGATGAGATTTGTGATAATCTTGGGAGCCACCTCAAGCAGCCTCGGGACGGCATCAATGATCCCGTCCGCCAGAGCGAGGATGATCTTAAGCGCGGCGGCAACCAGTTTGCCGATGTTGTCTGGGTTCGTAAGCGTATCAGCGATTTCAAGTATCGCCTCCGTCGCTGCCGGAATCAGTTCCGGCATGGCTTCGGAAATGCCCTGTACCAGTGAAACAATAACGTCAATGCCCGTTTGCACGATCTGCGGCAGGAGATCAATCAGCGCCGGAACTAGGATTCCAATGACTGTCGGCGCAACATCGCCAAGCACGGCGAGAACCGCAGGAAGCGCAGCCATCAGCCCAGCAATCAGGCTTGTCGCGCCCTCGATGAGCGAGGGAAGGACAGATTCAAGCAGTGCGGGCAGCTGCTCGCTGACCGTTCCAACAAGAGACGTTACAGCCTCCACGATACGCGGCAGTAATTCCTGAATACGCGGAATCAGGTTGTTTCCTGCGACAACAACGGAATCTGTAAAGTTCCCGACGAGGGTTCCCAAGTCCTGATCCGGGTCTGCAAGGCCGGTCACAAGGTTCTTCCATGTGGCTTTTACCATGCCGAAAGATCCTTGAATTGTGGACGCGGCTTCTTTTGCGGTCGTGCCGGTGATGCCCATTTCGGTCTGCACGACATGGATCGCGTCCACGATATCCGCATAGCTGGATATATCGTATTTGATTCCGGAAATTTTTTCAGCATCCTCAAGCAGTCGCTGCATTTCGGCCTGCGTACCGCCGTAGCCGAGCTTCAGGTTATCGAGCATGGTGTAATTTGCTTTTGCGAACCCCTGATATGCGTTCTGGATTGATGTCATGTCCGAGCCCATTTTGTTCGCGTTGTCGGACATGTCGGTCAGCGCCAGGTTTGCTTTTTCTGCCGCAGCGCTGGTGTCACCGTCTAAGGATTGCAGCAGGGACGCGGAAAAGCTCGTTACTGTCTTCATATATTCATTTGCCGACAGTCCAGCGGTTTTATACGCGTTGTTCGCGTACTCCATAACCTCGTCTTGGCTGTCCTTGAAAAGCGTTTCCACGCCGCCGACAAGCTGCTCATAGTCGGCATATGCTTGAACCGCCTTTGTTCCGAGCGCCCCGACTGCCGTAGCTGCTACTGTCACGCCGACCACTGCAGCCTTTCCGGCAGCAGCAAGCCCGTTTTTGATTTTTTCGCCGAGGCCGGACGTTTTCTTTCCGGTTTCGTCAATGCCCTTGTCGGCCTCGGACGTATCCGCACCGATTTTTACAAAAAGTTCAAATAGATTCATGCTTCACCACCAATCCGCACCGCTTAACAACCTCGGCGGTGATTTCTTCGCAGGTTCGGTTGTCCTGCGGCTTCGGGTCTATTAGATCGGAATATTTCGCCTGCATGAAGCTGCCGCCCGCGAATTTCGCTGTGTTTTCCGTCATTGTGCGCAAACACTCCGCCGTATAAATACGGAAGGCTGATTCTTCCTGCTGCCGCTTTACCAAAATCGGCAAAAGGCGAATCAGCCCTCCCACGCTTATCTTTGGAGCTGCCAGAAGCGCAAGCGTTACGCTTTCGCCTCCGACGCGCACGATTTGAAAAAATTCAACATATCCTTGTCCTTGACGATCTCCTGAATCTGCCGCATGGTTTTTAGGACGCTCTGCTTTTTGACCGCCTCAACAGTCGTTTCGTTGACCGCAGCCAGAATACCAAGCGTATCTTCCCGGTGCTTTTTCAGAATCAGGGGAATCCACTGACCGATCTTCTGCGCACCGATCGCGTACCGTTCTCCCGCCGTCTGCGGCTTCTCCGCGTCGATCTGTGCTTTCAGACTCTCCCTCAGCTCATCGTCCGTCAGAATATTGAGCGCGTACACGCTGACCTCGCAAAGAACATCAGCTGCTCTATCCGTGCTAAGTTCCGAAAATTTCATACTTTCTTCTCCTTACGTTTCCGCCGTACCGGCCTTGATGTACAGCTCATACGGCACAACATCCTGCTTTAAGATCGAATAATGCGCGGTGTATTCAAACGCCATCTGTCCCTTGCCTTTGTCGGCGGTTTTCAGCTGGAATCCGCCGGTAGAAAGCGCATTCATCATGCGGATCGCGATAAACCCGCCGTTATTCGCGCCGTTCTTGTCGGAGTAGTCTCCAACGATCCAAATGTCAGAAAAATCAGCACTTGATAGGTCGCGGCGCGGGACGACCTTGGTTGTGTCCGTTCCGTCGATGTCCGCCGCCGCCATCAGAGATTTTGCAGACGTGGTGGTTACCGTTACAAAAGTACCGGAGCACTTCACTTCTACATCATCCTGCCGCTTCAGCTCCATGGTGTTCTTTGGGCAGTTGTCCACGTCTTCGCCGAAGTCGGTATATGTGGGCGTCGCCGTGAGTGTAATGCCTCCGGTGGTAGCGCCCAGCTGATTTTCTGGTTCAAACGCACCGGTCGCCGGTGTGAAATCGCTCAGAATTACACCGGCGTTGATTTGCAGCTGCTTAAACGTATCCGCCGGAATTTTTGTAAATTTCGCCATGAAATCAGTCCTTTCAGTTTGCGGTAATGTACTCGACTGTGATATTCAAGTACCGCCGCTTGATGTATTTGTCGGAATCGTCCGCAATGTTCTGACACCACGGTGTCCCGCGCTTAATCCAAATTGCGCCGCCATCACATGGAACGAACACGCCGCCCAAACCGATCGCGTCCGAAATTTCCTGCGCTTTGGCATTCGGTTCTGCTTCCTTTTCCGTGTAGTACCACAGATTCACCGTAAGCCCGACCTCTCCACTATCCCATGCGCCCGTAATAAGCTCATATGTGAGCCACGGGAAAACAGCATCGTCCGGCACACTGGACGCCGAATAGGATGGCAGGAACTGCGAAAACCATTCTTGTAGAGCCTGCCCTTTCGTCATGCCGGTAACGCCTTCTTTTCTGCCGTGAAATACTTGAGATCGAAGCTGGCCGAGCGTGGGGTTTTCTTTGCCATCGGCTCCGATGTTACGCGGTACGTCTCGCCGGTCGTTTTATCCCGGAAGAAGTCGTTATACTCAATCGGAACGCTTTGCTGAACCAAAACCGAGTAAACGCTTGTCACGCCTTCTTTTTCGGCTCTTCTGGCCTCCATCGACGTATCAAGCGCCTGATAGTTGTAAAACTCCGCGCCTTCCGCCCATGTCGTGATATAGCCGCTCTCGCCGTCCGGCACGCGGCTTTTGTCCAAGAGGACACACGGTCTTGCAAAATCGTCAAGTAAGCTCATATCTTCCTCCATTGGTTCAGGCGCGACTTAAAAACAGACTGCCATGTTACCATTCCAGCGCCGGTTGCAGACCCGCTCGTCGTCTTTGAATAGCTGTACCCGCCGAAACTCTCCGACGTGTAAGGGCTCGCGGCGATGTCTCCGTTCTTTTCCTGCCACGCCTTGATTTCCTCTCCCAAGCAGAGAAGTGCGGGAGGAACAGACATCGGCCAGATAGAGCCGTCAAATGTCTCGTCTGCCATCGCGTAATCCGGGTATTGGTGAACTCCGTCGTTGAAAACAGAGCCCACCACACGGAAAAACTGTCCGTTTTGCAAAAACGGCAGTGTGATGCTGCCGTTTTCGACCGTGTACGTACCACTGATTCTGTCAGTTTCAAACCAGTTCCGAAGCACGCCACATAACTCAGTCAGCATCACACCGCCACCTCCATTACTTCGCCGTTACCGTCGCGTTTCCGGCCTTCTGCGCTTTATAGGTCGCATCAGCCTCAACAACAGTGATCTTCTTGCCCGTTGCTGCCGTGACATCGGACTTGCCGTCCCACGTCGGCCACGTCCTGACGTTCTGGCCGTAGGTGACAGTCTCAGCCGAATCGCCTACCTTGTACTTGTAGACGTTGCCGCTTGCTTCCTTCGCGGGTGTTACCGTGATTTTCGTGTCACCTGTCGCCGTGCCCGCCGCAGAGGTAACCGTCAGCGTGCCGAGCGACGGGGTCTCGTCAATGTCAGCAACGGCAATGCCGTCCTGATACTCCGCGAACAGGGTCATGCCCATGATTGCAAAGGACTCGGAGACCGCCGTGGAGTAGTTGCCCTGCACGTGGAAACCGACAAGGTTCGTTTCGCCATCTGTTCTGTAGTCAAGACCGGCACGGGCGAAATCGCTGTCAGCCGGATCGATATAGTACAGAACGATGTTTTCAACCGGCGTTGCGATCACGCGGCCACGCTTGATCTCATCGTCGGACAACAGGAAAACCGTACTGTATCCCATGAAATTCTTGATGTACTGGAATCCAAACTCGGTCTGAATGGTGATGTCTGCGCCACCGAGGTAATCGTACAGGTCCATCACGTTCACGAAGCCGACAACGTTGGTCGCGGTGCGGTGCATCTGCTTGAACTTGTTGATAACAGCGCCTTTCGCCATCGCAAGCGCACGCTGCCAGTTGGTTTCGCTGACGGTCAGCAGGCCGGTATTCAGATAATCGTAGAAACGGTTGGTGACATTGGTCTGCAGCTCATACAGGAAAGCCTCGTCTGTCATTGCGACGGCAACGTCATAGCCGTATTCCTTGATCGCCTCGATGGAAACAGCCTTTGCGTACTTCTCGACGTTGATGTTGGCGTAGTCCTTTTCAATGACAGTTGCTTTGGAGTAGGGGATCTCTTCGCCCTCGCCGACGCTCTGCGCGAGCGTCACGCTTGCGGTCTTGGATTTCAGGACGGTGCCCGGCTGCTTTTTGATGGGGCGCATAATGCCGAGAATGTCGCGCAGGTGCTGCCAGTTCCGCGCAAAGCGGGTTACAAAATCGATTTCACGAGCGGTTACCTGAACGTCGCTCGTCATGGTCAGGTTGTTTTTTGCTGCCATATTATTCTTCCTTTCCGAACAAATTGAGATTTGCGGCGATTGCTGCCTGCCGTTCAGACGCGTCCCTGATTTTGAAGATGTCGTCCCGGCTCATAGCGCCGCCGTTGTTTGCGGGCGGGTCTTTAATGTCCGCGCCCTTCTGTTTCGTGGTAACAACGAAATCTGCCCACTCTTCCTTGATGGACTTCTTCAAATCATCGGCGTTCTTGATCTTGCCGTCTTCCAATTCAACCGAAGAAAGATCGGAGACCTTCAAAACCGAATCAATTCGTTTTTCGCTGATACCCGCAGACTTCAAAAGTTCCCGATACGCGGATTCTTTCGCGCTCTTGGTTTCCTTCTGCATCTGCTCTCTTTTGTAGTCGTCAAATTCCTTTTTGATCTTGTCGTGCTTATCCTTCCAGCCATCGTCGCCTTTGGCTTTCAGGGTTTCAAGCTCCGCCTGTACTCCGGGGAGCTTTTCGGCGTCTGCCTTATACCGTGCAAGGTCGCTTTTCAGCCCGTCTACGGTATCGGTGTGCGCCTCAATGATAGTGTCCATCTGTTCCTCGTTAAGCCCCATTCCCTTCAGGAGCTTGCGCGTCAGTGCCATGTTCTATCTTCCTTTCCCTTGTCGGCGGTGCTTTGCCGCGACAGAACAAAAAATGTGGCAACAGTCATTTCTTTGCTGTTACCACACTTATACCGTATATTTATGGCTCTGGGACGCAATCTTTATCCGTTTTTCATCTCATCTTCGACGATTTGCCGGTACTGCGCCGCATAGTTCGCCGCCGCTGGCTTCAAATACGGCTGTGCTTTGTTTCCAGCCGTCCAGTGCCAGGTCCCCTTTGCATCCTGATACGCCCACGGCGTAGGTCTCCCGCCCGGGTAATGCTTGCCCGTCCCGAGTTCCACATAGGCAGCATATTCAGAATCACTTCCGACGTATACCGCCGGTTCTTCCTTGTCTACGCGGTGCGTGATACTGTTCCTCAGATTGCCGGTGTCCACCGGGCAAAGCCGCTTCGCGTACTTTTCAGCCGTCATTCCGACCTTTTCAAGCGCACGAAGCAGCGCGTTTTTCATATTGTCCTTGATTTCCTCTGAGTTATCGATAAATTTAACGTCCATTTTTCTTTTTCCAACCTGCCCATTCAGCATAGCTCATGTTCTCAATCAGCTTATTCCGTCCGGTCGCCTGGTTTCTGGCGCGGCGCTTGCCTCCAGAGGTGTCGATTCCTTCAATCTCGGATACCAGCGTGCAGCGGCAGTTATAGATTTCGGACGGTGGGCCGTTTGGGTCGCCTGGGTAGCGGCAGCCGTTGGAGAACTTTTTGTCGTTGTCCACGATCTCGCCGTCAAGCATGGCGTGGGAGTGGCGGGTTCTTCCGTCGAGCGTCGCCACCCATTGTTTTCTGCACTTGATTCCCATTTTCTCAGCGGCATAATAGGAATCCAGCCGTCCGGCGTTCTGCGCGCCTGTGACGGCTGTGCGCGCTGTCCGGATAGCGCTGTCGCGGTTCATGGTGGTGATGCGCCTTTGCAGATCATCTGCCATGCCCTTGATGCTTCTGCCCTGTAAGATGGAGCTGGTGACACTGGCGGTTATCTGCTTTTTCCCGTATGCGAGATCAATCCCACGTTTGAGTGCTCGCTTCTCCGGGTAGGATGGCATAAGGCCCGGCTGCTCGGCAATCAGGCGCTTCACAACCCGCTCATCCCAGAGATCGAATCCAACGTCCCCCGCCACCTGCTCGATCATATAGGCTGCTAGGTTCCTGTTCAGGCTGTAAATCCCCGGCGTTGCGTCGTTGATATAGGCGATTGCGGTTGCGTTTGCATTCGTCATTCGCTCTGCGACTTTATCCCTTAGCGCTTCAAACCGCTTCCCGCGTCCAATCTGAGCAGCACGCCACAGCTTGTATTGATCCTCCGAGATCTCCCCAGCGTCCATGCGCGCCTTTTCCGCCGCGTCACGCGCTGCAAATTTACCGAAGTAATCCCTGATCGTATCCGTCAGATCGTTATACGCTTCCCTATATATCGCAGCAATTCGCTTTTCAAGCTTTGCGAGCTCTACGTCGGTCATTTTCTGCCCGGCGGTGTTGCTTGTGCTCATACACTTCTATCCGCCCCGCCGAGCACGGCGCAGACGAGGGTAACGATAATAGTCTTTGTGTCCATGGTGTTCTCCCTTTTCCGGTTTTCGGCGTTCACATCGCAACGATGTAACTCGCATAATCCTTCCATCCGTCGGCAGCTTTATACGCCGCGACCGATGCTGCCGGGACTTTGATGGTAAATCCCGCTGTGCTCGAGCGGAACACACTTCTTCCGAGTGTCGGAGGCGTTGCAGCCAAGCATGTAATCGATGCAAGTCGCCTACAGTGGTTGAAAGCCATGTCCCCGATCTGTGTTACCATATCCGGTATAATGATCTGCTTAATCTCTGCACTCATAAAGCATCGGGTTTCTATCTTGGTGAGATTTTGTGGTAGGATGATATTGATTGGCAGTTCTTCATCCGTTGCATCATTGTAGACTGGCTGAACATCTTCAAACGCACTACCTGGAAGCACTGTAACAAGTGGCGGAATTGTCAGCGTTACGATAGCTGCACCGCCAAAGCATGCCGTACCTAACACGCGGATCGTATTTGGCAGAACCAGCCCGTTCACCTGTGCCAGATTAAATGCGCCTGATTCTATTGCCCTGATGTTATTTGAAGCATCACTAAAGTCAAGGTTTTGGAGTTTCTTCTGGCCTGAGAACTCATACGCATAGATTGCTGTGTGATTATAGAGTTTTGCGCGCGTGATATAGTGGCTGCCTGAGCTGTCTCCGACAGGGTACACTGTAGTATACACTGCTTCCATATACGGCGTAGTCGGTGCTTTCTTGATTCCGGACACAGCAGAGACAAATCCGTCCGGATAGATAAGTTGACCGGTCTGCCCGCTCTTCGCGCGGATTGCGTCGGCAACTGACGTGAGTTCTATATCGTTCGTTAAATATTCAGTTGCCATCAGAAGCTCCCTCCATTCGCGCTAGGAATTGTTTCCGCGCTCCACGCTCCATTGACCACCCGCAAGAATTTACCGTTGTCGGAGGCGGTGACGGCCGGAAGTTCCTTTTTGCTCCACGCCTCTTTATTGTCGCGCACGTCGCCGATGGCCTCGTCGATCTGCGCGCCGGTATACTGGCTGTTGTACGCCATGCGATCACTCCTTCATGCACAGAAAATCCTCGCCGTCAGCCGTTTTCATCGTCTGCGACTGGCCCAGCGGGATAAATCCGTAATTGTCGTTCCAGCTGCCGTCCGCGCCCTGCGCGAACAGCGAAATTCTGTATTCTCCGTCTCCGGAAAGCAGGAAATCGTCGTATACCTCAAAGGTGCGCTGCGTCCCCGCGGGGGTCTGGGAGAAGGACGCGATGAGCGCGCCCTTTCCGCGCCCCCAGTCCTCGCCGGATTTCGTCGCGCGGCACTCAAATGCCGTGTAGGCGATATCCGATGAGAATGTGACGGTGATGGAGTCGTACCCGGCCACTGCCGAGATCCTGTTTCCGGTGATGGAGAACGTCAGTTCCGGCGCGGCCATTACGCGGCGCTCCATGTACCGGCGGCGTTCTTCACGAAGACCTTCACGATCTTCACGCCGTCGCCGGAAGACGCTGTTTCGAGGTCTGCGCCCTTGATGGTGACGTTGATGGCGGTGTTCTTCTTGTAGCCGCCCTCCGTGCCGCTGACGTTCGTGGAGCCGCCCGTCGTCGGGATCTGCGTACCGGCCGTGTGCAGGCTGCTCGTCGCCGGGACGACACGGACGGTGTATTCCTCGAAGTCCACGTCGCAGACGAAGGAGAATGCCGCTGCGTCGTAGCCCGTGACCTTGGAAATGCGGCTCTTGTCGGGGCCGGTGATGGTCACGGCGGGAATCGTGGAATTGAGCGTGATGGTGTCGCTGACCGCCGCAGATTCATTGCCTACGTCGTCGCGGACCTTGCAATAGATCGTCTTGAGGCCGTCGCCGTCGGGAAGCGTAATGGCCTTTTCTGCCGCGAACGTCTCCCACGACGCAGCATCTTCCGTCTCCGCCGTCTTCGTGCCCCAGATCTTCATCTGGTAGCCCGTCGTCACCTCATCGGAGACAGAGATCTTCGCGGTGACGTTGGCGCTGGTTGCGTACTGCGCGCCGTCATTCAGGATGATCGATAGACCGGCAGGCGCCAGCGTATCAAGTGTCAGATTAAAAAAGCTTGCCATTTGGTTTTATCCCCTTTCTTCGCTTTTAAGTTCGATGTACAAAAAGCCGCCCGGCCTTTCATAGATGGTTTCCCCGCCCAAATGGGCGGACTTGATGCCCATGGAGCCGATGAACAGTTCCAGAATGCGTTTGATTCCAAGTGCCAGCATGTCAGCCCTCCACCAGATACAGCGTCCGCGCGTCCTTTTCGTCCAGCGCGTCATAGTCCGATTTTGTCAGCACGCGGATCTCGTCGATCTGCGCGGATTGAATGCCGCCGCCGGAGCCGCCGCCAGCACGCACGGAAACGTTAAAGGAAACGTCAACCGGGTCGCGGTTCTTGAGTTCAAATTCAATGCCGCCCATCACAACACCGCCTTTGAAAGCGCGTGCGCAACGTCGATCTGCTTGATCTCCGAGCCAATCACGTCACCGCTCTTGAATTTCACGCGCACCTGCATCTGGCAGAGTTTCGGGAGCCGAAAGGTCTCTTGCTGGGTGAGGGGAATGTGGAACTTTCCATCCGAGTATTCCGCTTCCCCCGGATAAATTTTTTTGAAATTGAATAAAGTGAACTCAACCGCCTTGACATCCGCAATATTGATGGGGGAACCGTTGTTTTTGATCGTAACATCGAGGCTGTACGCATCACCCTGTACCATACTGCTCATACGTCTATCCCTCCATATCTTTCGTGGAATATCGATCTAATTCTTCCGCGCTTTTCCTCTTCAAAATGTTTGCGATTTCCTCCTGCGTAAGCCACGGCAGCTTGCTCAGAATCGTTTCGTCGTCAAGGTAGCTCGCGGCAAGCAGCACCATTTGCGTCTGTTCTAACTGATTTGTTATTTTGGATCGCATAAAGGACGGCTCGTCATCAATACCAACGATCTTAAACAACGCCTGCAGGAACTCGATCACGCAGTATTCAAATTGATCCACCTTGTTATCCATCGGCTGATACGCCGCCATGATCTCCGTCGCCGTCTTCTGCCCCGCCTGCATTTTTGTCACATCAAGCATTTGCGCGTCACGGTAAAGATCGTCGCTGATTCTGGAAAGAAGCGCTTCCCGAGCTTCAACCGGGATTGTGAGCGTATGAGCCTCTGCCTTCGCGCCGTCATCGTCCACAAGCCCCACACCAATTCTCCGCATGGACTCTTTGAACCGCGCCATGTCGATCTCGTCCATTCCGCCAGCATTGGAGATCGTCCAGTAAATGATTGACGCCTCATCAACTGTATTCGCAAAGCCTGACTTAATGAGATCGTAGCAGTCTATCGCCTCGCGTTGGCCGACAAGCTCTGACTGCCTTGCGCGGTTGCCGTAGAGCGGAATAATCGGGAAGCCGGGATAGTTTTGATATGCAAGGATCTCCGTACCGTCCGCTTCGGAACTTGCCTCGACAGATACATATCCGCGCTTCGCCTCTAGGATCTCCATGTTTTTTCCGCTTCTGCGGATGAACTGTGTAAAGCCGTCCGGCTCGTAGAGTGTTGCGCGAAGCGGCTTTGTACCGGATACCTGCCAGAATCTAATTCCGGATCGCAACGCACCGTTTTCCTCATCGAGAAGCGGAACGAACTCTGTTACATCGAAAACCTCAAGATGATCAAGGTTCCAGAAGCCATACGATACGCCGCCGACGAGCGCCGCATGTGCTGCATCCTGAAGCTTGTTGTCAAAGCCCGCTCCAAGCTTTTCTTTGTTCGTGCTGTCTTTCAGCGTCACGCCGTTTCCGAGCAGATACTGCGTTTCCTGCGTGATGAAATTTGCAAAGAAATTGCTCCGAAGCTTATAGTTCGGACTGTAGTTGTCCGGAATGACTTTCCCGTTGAGTGTATAAAGCAGCTTTTGAAAATTAGCAATCGTCACATTCCTGTGCGCGTCATACTCCTTCGCAATAACCGCCTGTTTGTATAAATCCGAGTCTTTATGATTATTTATCGCGGACAGAACAAATTCCATCCGTTCCTGGTCTGATTTTTCCGCGACCTCTAAAAAATCTTGATATGTCCGCATTTGCGTTCTTTTCACCTCGCTAATTCTGGAATATAGGAATGCTCCTTGAATTTCTTTCTCAGGATCGTCATTGCCATATATCGGCAATCATCCATTGCATGATCATTTTCTTTTACAACTCGATCAAGTTCACTCTTTTCGTCCCATCTGTACAGCCCAAATTCCCGGATTGCATCTTTGCAGCCCTCATAAATCTTGATCTTCCCAGATGCCAGCATTTCATCGGTCGTCTGGATTCCGGCCAGCACGTCATTTATCGCGCCGCGAACTTTGTATTCGTGGTGCTTTTTGATGGTTGCAATAAAGGCGTCGGCCGACGGGTCGACGACTATGCATTTTATGTCTCGCCCGCTCGCCAAACGTCTGATTTCCGTGTAATACTCTTCTGGGGACTTTTCCGCTTTTTCGTCGCGCCCGCAGTAATAATACTCAGCGATTCGCACAGCCTGCTTGCTTGTGACGTGCCACAGCCCGGCGGAAAACGGGTTGTACGTGCCGTAGTCAACGGAAATGTAATATTCCCCACCTGTCGGGATCTCGTGCACAATGCAGTCGGCTCCAAACCTGCTGTAGACAAGCCCTTCCGGCGTGCATCGCTCGCCGCAAATGTCCCGGCGATACCAGATGCTGTTTACGTCATACTGGCTTTCGATCTCCGCGAGGCGCGACGCTGTGATTGTCGCGTTATCCCGGATGGTGAAATGCTGGTAGTTGTACCGCTCGCCGAGCCGTTCCGGGAATCTGTCGATGTAGTTTTGGTAGATCCAATGCCCCGGCGAAGACGGGTTCAGATCCCAGAAGACACGCCGCAGCTTCGCGGCGAGCTGTCGGTTGAACGCCTCTTTTATCGTGTCCTCATGGTGCAGGTTGATCTCGGTCGCAATCCACATCCCGTAGGAGTTGCCGCGGATTTTCTTGTAGCTGTCCGCTTTTGCTCCGCCCGCAAAAATAACTACATAATCCCGCCCACAGGATTTAATTACAAGAGCCTCGTTTCCCTTATACTTCGTCCATCTGCACCGACCGCGAAATAGATATTCAAGCCCGAATCCGTTCGCGTCTCCAATGTTCAGCTTAGCGTTCGCCGCTGTGGAGCCGGTCGCCAAATGGATTCTATCAGGCGTACCTTTGTTTATCATCGTTGCAAAGGCGGCTATATTGTCGATGGTTTTTCCCGCTCGAACAGCACCTTCCGCAACAGAAATAATGCAGCGCGTTGCATTTCTGATATATTCCTTATGCTTATCCCCGAACGCTGGGTGGATTGTCGAACTTTTCATTCGATACCCGCTTCTTTCAGATAAGCGTCCGTATCCTCCACGTCAATCGATTCTTCTGGCTCATCGCGCTGCCCTAAGTATTGCTTCCCAAGCCAGATAGCCATGCTTGCGTTCTTTTCCGCAAGCCGCCACTGGCTACGTCGCAGTGAAATTTTCCCCGCTCCGCGCTTTTGTTTAAATACCTCGGAAAAACTGGCATGATAGGTGCGTTTACACCAACTATCCAGTGTTTTATCAGTTACACCAAACCAACCGCAGATTTCCTCAAGCGTGCATTGCAGGCCGCATAGGTTCTCGAACTGTTTTTGATCTATTTCCTTTCTGGGCCTTGCCATACGCGCCCTCCTTTCTCTGCTGGCGTTTGATAAACTTCTCCATGTCCCGCTTCAAACACGGGCTGCTGGTTTTGGCTATAATCGCCCGTGCTTCTTCAATCGTCATTCAGCAACACCGCTTTCTTCCCCGTAAACTTCTCCCAACGGTCAACAATGACATCAGCATACTTTGGATCGTACTCCATGCAGAAAGCGTGTCTGCCATTCTGCTCCGCCGCCATGATCGTTGTGCCAGAACCAGCGAACAGGTCGAGAACATTCTCTCCCGGCTTGCTGGAACACTGCATCTGATAGTCAAACAGCTTAATCGGCTTCATAGTCGGATGCTCCGCAGACTTGACAGGCTTGTCGAAATTCAGCACAGTTGTCTGTCTGCGGTTCTTGAAGAAATAATGCTTCTTCCCTTCTGTCCATCCGTATAGGCAAGGCACGTGCTCTTCCTCTTCAATCTCGCTCTCACCATACAGGCACGGCTCATGTTTCCACTGGAAATCCTGTCTACCCATCACAAGTGAGTTCTTCACCCAGATCAAGCACTGCCGGACGCGCAGCATCGCGTCTTTACACGCACCGCGAAAGTTATACCCCTCGCTGTCTGCGTGCCAAATGTAAAATGGAGCACCGGGTTTCATAACCATCGCCGCATTGGAAAACGCATCCGTCAGGAACCGTCTAAATGCAGTATCCTCCATATTGTCGTTCTTAATCTTCCCGGCGGTGCCGTGATAGTCCACATTGTACGGGGGGTCTGTGAGTAGCAAATCCATTTGTGCCCCCCCCACGAGCTTCTGTACGTCTGTCAAAGACGTACTGTCTCCGCACATAAGGCGATGGTCTCCAAGCTGGTACACATCGCCCAGTTTGCTCTTCGGCTCTGCCGGTAAAACAGGATCGTAGTTGTCCTCTACCACTGACGTGTCGAGTTCATCCCGCAGACCCCAATCAAAGTCAAACGCCGACAGGTCAAGATCAGGAAGCTCGTCAGCCAGCAGATCAAAGTCCCAGTCGCTCTCGTTGCTCTTGTTATCCACCAGCCGCAGGGCGTTCACCTGCTTCGGTGTCAGATCGTCCACGCAGACACAGGGCACTTCTTCCATGCCCAGTTTCTTTGCCGCTAGAGCGCGGCAGTGGCCGATTACAATCACACCGTCACGGTCAATCACAATCGGCTGTACAAAGCCGTACTGCTTGATGCTCTCCGCAACGTTGTTGATTTGCGTCTTGTCATGCTTTTTCGCATTTTTCCCGTATGCAGTAATGCTGGAAAGCTTTCTGTTTTTTACCTCCATGTTGTCCTCCCCATCATGCCCGATCACCGTCCAGCCACCTCATTCTTTCGTTCTCGTGTCTCCGTGTGTGAATAAATATATTTATTCACACCGGAGAACACGAGAACAGGAGGAGGAGGTTTCCGCAGAACGCTGCGGTGCCGATGAAGAAGGGCGTAGAGTTGATCTCTACGCCCTTATAGTAAATGTTAAATTTGGCTCTGGGACGCAGACTTTTTCATAAAAGCCCTCTTTTTTGCCCCACAAGGCGAATAAATTGCCTGTGCCACTCCTGCGCGGTGCGTTCGGACACATAAACCGCCATCGCAGCGCCCTGTAAGGTGTGTGTACGCTTCCAAAGAACCAAGTCTATGAGCCGGAGTCGCTCCGCGCCGTCAACGAGCTGTTCCGTCTCCACGATTGCATCCTCAACGGCAGCGCGCTCGGCCTTCGTCATCAGCCCGCCGCCCTTATAGCTGCGGATCATCCATTTTGCATAGGCCCACCAGCCGTATCGCGGCGTGCTCATTTGAAAACGCCCTCGTCTTCGAGGATATCTTTTGCAAACTTGATTCCCGCCTCATAGTCTTCTTTCAGCGCCGCGCACAGGAACGCAGCATTAGTTATAACATGCCACAGAGCCGGCAGGCCGCTCTCATCGGCGAGCGCCAGCGGATTATCCCAGATGTGCAGAACGTGGCGCAGAAGGGCGTCCAGCCACTCCTCACGCGGTACCTTGCGCCAGTCCTCCGCGTCGGCGTTTTTTGCCTTGTCAAACTCCCGCACCTGCATGATCGCCTCGATCGCTTCCACCGGCACGAGCGACGGGCGCGGTTCCCCATCATCGTACTTTGCGCCGTACTTTGCTCCCTTGATTTTGTCCATCAATAATGTTGCCTCCCTTCACGCTTTGCGCGGTTCGCATCGTGCAGCGTCCGCATGCAGCCCCGCGTGGACGCGCACCGCGTCATGTCTTTTAGCCGCTCCTGCTTGTATCTGTCCGCCTCCTGGCGGAATGCTATGTATCGGGTGCAGTCCGTGTGGCAGCCGGTATGCCTGTCCGCACAGCCTTTGCACGGGGCCTGCACCGGTGTGAGCCCTAGATTTCCTTGCATTCGCCCACCCTCACACATACCCGCTTGCCGCCCACCTCGACGACATAGCCCGTCCGGTTTGTCCTGTATTTGTATTTCTCGGCAGGATAGATCCGACCTCGAACGGGCCGCATTTCCGGGTATACCGGAATCGATCGTGTAATCAGGATCCGCACGCGCTCCGCCCGGCCCATCACAGCTTCCCTATGTGCCGTCCATGCGCACGCCTCGCTGCAAAAATTGTATTTTGACTTGTACTTCGACGGTGCGCGCATAAACGTTTTCCCGCAGGCATCGCACGTCAGCTGTATTGGCGGCCTCGGCGGCCTTCGCTGCATCTTGCTCATAGCTTTACCCCCTTGATGTACTTGTCAAAATACGTCACGGCTACCGCCATAGCCGCCCACATATCTGCCGAGAAGCCGTAGAAGAAGCCGGGGGCTTTCTTCGTGCCCTTGCCGAAATTCGGCTGGCCGGGCGCGTAGCGGTCAACTAGGGCCTGCCGGATGTTTGCATCTTTGGCAGATAGCGATCCGCACAGATCCAGCTTTTCTTCCCGGCGATATATCTGTGTCGGCCCATATCCAGTCTGCCACAATACGGTCTGCCAGAACCGCCCGATCCAGACGCAAGTATCAAAAACCTCTTGGCCTACCGTCATGCCCATGCCCGCAATCATTTCGATTGCCACGTCGTAGCCGTTCCCGTAAAGCTTTCGCTCAAGCATCGGCAGCAGCTCATTGTTACCTTTCTTCCCGGCCTCCAGCACGCGGCGAATTTCTTCGCCGTCGTGCTCAACGATGACATATCCAGACTTGGTATTGCCGGGGTCAATTGCCAGTATCGTTCCCATCTGGCCATCTCCTTTGTTCAAAGTCTTTGCATTCCTCTCCGGAAAAGTACCTCCGTTCCAACTCCTTCTCCGAGAACCGTTCCGCCTTGTGTTTCAAGCACCGATACGGATAAACGTAGTTCTTTCTGTATTCCAGATTCTTGCAAGTTAAACAGCAATTCTGCATCAGCTTCCCTCCTTTCGCACTGCCGCGTGCAAAACGCAAGCCTTTCATACTATCCGTTTCGCGCAATACGGGCAAAACTTATATTCTGCCGCTTCGCAGCAGTCCATAAATGCACCGCAGGCGGTGCAGCATCCTTCAATGATCTGCGTGGTTTCCGCTTCCTCCGTCGCCCTCACCTTCCCACTGCCCTGCACCACCTCCGCAACGTCGGCGGCGGGCTGGCGAAGCAGGAGCGTTTTCACCCGCTGAGGTGTCCAGTACGGATTCCTTGCGTTGTTTGCCTCAAAGTCTTTCAGCGCCGCTTCGCGGCTGATAAATTCACTCATCCCCATCGCTCCTTTCACAGCATGAAGAAAAGTCTCCAAAGTATCGGATGCCTTTTGATCTTCTCATAAAGCGTCAAAGCAGCTTCCGCGTTCACATTTTCCCAATTTCCGATGTCTATGATGTATCCACCATCTGGGATTAAAAGCCGCTGCATCAAAATCGAAAAATCGAACCCATCCAGCCATCCTTGAGATTTTGCCTTTTCAAGAATGTCGTTTATCCTGTCGATATTGCGTTCTTCCATTACTTGCCCTCCAATTTGCCTTTGTATTTCTTCACAAGCTCCTTCGCAAGGTTCAACCCGATGGCAGAATAATCAAATTCAGTATCGCCAATAGCTGGCTCAACGTATCCTTCCGTCCCGCCATACGTGCCATGATGCTGTGCGAAGTCGCTTCCGTCCGGAAAGCGCACTGCATAGCCGTCGTACAGGCGCTCTATCGTGCATTTGATCCCAAGATCGACGCAAAAATGGTACAACGCGCATATTTCTGTGTATTCTACTGAGGAATCTAACGCTTTTTCCTCAGGCGGCAGCACAACGCACCGCCCGTCCTTGTCGGCCTCGGCAAGCTCGCGGATGTGCTTGAGCAATGTAAGCTGCTCAGTCAGCGTTTTTGATTCTTTCAGCGCGTAATCGAACAGCTCTCCTAGCGCAGTTACCTCTTTTGGCGTCCACCCCGTATCCTCATATTCCACCACCCAGCCTAACAAACGATTGCGGCAATACAGCGCAGTGCAGTCAGCCATCGGCTTACCATGCTTACCCGTCCAATCCGCTTTGCACTTCTCGCAGTCCATCATTGCCTGTCCATCGGCGTCGCGCTTCGTCATTCTTTCATTCATATCTGCTCCTCCACATACCGCCAGCTCTGCGGCGGGCGGGTGATTGGCCCGGGTGCAAGTCCGTATTTTGTCTGCCGCAGGCCGGTAAGCTCCCACAGATCGCGCGGGTGATCGTAAATCCTGAGGTTGGAAATGTGCCATCCGTAGCCGACGCCGCCGTCCAGATACTTCTCCAGCTCGTCTTTTGTCAGGCAGGCATCTGCAAGAAGCGTATCAAGTGGCGTGCAGTCCATGTTCCAATCGCAGATGCAATATTTCGGCGGTTCACAGATTGCTCCTACTCTGACGATCCTTTCAAAAATGTCGTCGCATACAAACTCGCCGATGATCTTGCCATTCCCCCGATATGCTCCGCCGCAATTAGCAGCCTTGAAAACATCCGCTATTTTATCAGGATGGAGATACCGTTCCCTTTCCTTCAAAATCCAAAGCATATCAGCGCTCTGCGTGCAGTAGATGTAGCACCTAAACGGCGTATCCATCTTTGGGCGCGTCTTGCGCACCTCAATGGTCTTCCGCCCGTTGATGATCTTCTCACACCACTCCGGGCGGATGCTAATCAAAACAGCTTTACTCATGCTTGTCTCCTTCCTCCGGCGCTTCCGGCGCTTCCGGCGCTTCCGGCAGCGGCATCCAGTGAGTAATCAAGTCCTGCGGTACCTCCCAGTTATCGCACGTCCATCCGTCGCTCGGAAAGTATCTGGCCATATCTACAATCGAGCCGCCCGCGTCCCGAAAAGCAACGAGATATTTGCTGAGACGGTCTATTGGCAGCCTATCCTCCACGCTGATCCACTGCGGCACCTTCTCCCGCATCGCCGCGTTCTCGGCGGTCAGGCTCTCGATCACGTTAGCAGCCGCAAACTCGATATATTCCCGCCGATCTTGGATTTCTCCGGCCTTGCAGTTTTCGCACGCGTCGTCGTGTCCAAGCCCCTTTGCGCAGCACCGCAGCCCCCGCACGATTTCTTGACCCGTCATAGCGTATCCTCCTCCATTCCATCAAAAATCATTTGCCCGGGCAGTTCATCCGGATTTAACAGCGCGTATTCCGGATCCCGCCACTCGACGCCGATGTAGTCCAGCACACGGCCCCAGCCGTACCAGTTCCCGCGATCATCCTGCATTACGTGATTCATCCACATTTCCCACTCCTTTGGATTCCGCTCCCACAGCCGGTCGAACCGGTGTGGGCGTTTTTCCATGTGCACGCCGAACCCGCACATGGAGCACCCGGTTCTCTGTGCTTTTGTCGTCCTGAGTGTTCCGTCTGCGTCGCGCACGATCTCTCCGTAGATTTCCGGCACCGGAACCTGCAAATCCAGCGCAAGCTGCAAAAGATCCTGCCGCGAAAAAATCGCGAATGGACAGCTGCGTTTCGTTCCCGGCGATATGTAGTTGCACCCGTGCATCATCAACGCTTTCTGCCTGCGCCCTCCTTCGGACGCCATCAGGCCCATATACGGGAAGCTTCCGGTTTCTTTGGCATAATCGCTGCAAGGCTTTTCTTTCAGGTAATAGCAGCACTTATCCGATACGAGAAAATCCGGCGTTTTGTAGCTAACGCCTTCATTCTCATTTTCGTATCCGCCGAAGATCTCCAGCCATTTTTGCGCCAGCTTCATCCGCGTCCCCGTGCGGAACCCGCCGTAAGCCCCTGTTTCCCCAGTGATGATCGCATGGCGTACCGTTGCGTTTTTCTCGCTTGGATTTTGCAAAAGCGAGATTTTCCCCGCAACTTCCTTGGAGATCACCGGCCATCCGTACTCCCGCAGCACTTCCACTTTGCTTTTCAGCGGTTTCAGCGGCTTCACGCCGAGTTGCTTGTGAATCAGCTGAATGCTTTTATCCTCAAGCGACGATACCGAGATGGCAGGCACATCAATACCGATGCTGCGAAGGAACAGGAGCAGCGTGATGGAATCCAGCCCGCCGACAGCTACGTAGCAGCTACCTGCAACGTCTGGGTGATCGTAGAATTCCCATGCGCGGATTTTGGCGTATTTCACCTTGAACGCATAATCCATCTGCTGTTTTACTCGAAAATCCGCAATCTTCCGTTCGGTATCCAGCCTTGCATTTCGCTCCAGCACATTCTCTTTCATTTTGCCTCCTCCCTCCCCGGCGTCAGTTTCGCCAGCATGATCTGCCCCAGATCCGCCACGTAGACCAGCCGCCCGCGGCTGTACACCATCAGCTTGTCGCCCTGTATCTCCATACGGTCGGCCTCGATGTTCGTCAGATCGTTGCAGCAATCGCAAACAAATCTCATGTCTTATCCTCCTTGTTTTCCGCAAGCATTCGCTCGACCGCCTCCAGCTGGAACGCATCAAGTTCGTCCTCGTGGCGCTGTACGCCATGTTGCATCCGAGCGGCCCCCTTCGATACAGGCCCCATCACCCTGTCCACAGCCGCACGTTCCAGTGGATTCAACTCGTCATGGTGTCCCTGCACGCCGTAGCCGGGCTTTGCAGCGCGGCTGTACTGTGCAGTCTGTGTTCCGCCTTTGTCCTGTTCTTTTGCCAGCCAGCGGACGATAAACGCGTTAATCCCGCGTTTTGTCTTCCGTTTGGCCGGATTTGCGTCCAACCAGCCCCTCATGTTCCGCAGCTGCTGTATCACGTCGACAGCAGGGTACAAGCCCGCCCATTCTTGGCATTGCTCCACGGAAACGGAATATTCCGTTCCATCATTCAGCGGCAGAGAGATTGCTGGCGGCGTGGATGCCGCTTGCGGCTCCGCGCTATCTTCCGCATCTCGAATAGCGAATTCGATTCTCGATTCTCGATTCTCGAATACGGGAACATCTGCGCGCATTTGCTTGCAAATGATTTCATCCGCTTGTTTCCCTTCATCAGGTGACGGGAATTTGCTTACCTTCGCACGCTGCGTCTGATACTTGCCCCATGTTGGTAGGTAAAGGAAGCGCTTGCCCTCAAACACATACAGAGCAATCAATCCAGCACTCGCCAGCCCATGAAGAGCATTTTCTACAGTTTTGAGCGTGAGGTTTTCTTTCAGCGGGAAGAGGCGGTTTTTCACGACCGCCGCTCTCCCGTCAAAGCGTCCGAAATCATCACAGTTTACAATGAGCCGATAAAACAGAACTTCTTCAAACCACGAGAGTTTGTCGACGCTATCGCTTGTGCAGATGCTTTCACGAATAATTCTGTTCGGCATATTTCAGCCCTCAGAACGGCAGGTCGTCGCCAATCTCCATCTGCGACATATCCGGTTCGGAAAACGGAACCGGCGTTGTGCTCGGCAGCGGCTTGAACTCCGAAGAGGCCGGTGCAGCGGCAGAAGCATTCTGCCCGTCCCGCTTGCTGTCGCCGAAATAAACGCTTTCTGCGACGACCTCTGCCGTTTTGCGCTTGTTTCCGTCCTTGTCTTCCCAGTTGCGGATCTGCAAACGGCCAGAAACGACGGCCATGCGTCCCTTTGAGAAATACTTGCTGACAAAATCAGCTGTATTGCGCCATGCGACAACATCAATAAAATCCGTTTCCTTCTCCGCGCCCTGCGCCGCGAAATCGCGGTCGCAGGCAAGCGTGAAAGATGCAACGGAATTTCCGCTTTGCGTCTGCCGAAGCTCTGGGTCACGGGTCAGACGGCCCATCAGGACGATTTTATTCAGCATTTGTAGTGCCCTCCATGACCTCTCCGGTTGCCTGATCGACCGGCATATCATCTACCATTTCCGCATCTGCGACAACAGTGGGAACGCTGAACATATCGTCGCTGATCTCCGTCTTGACCGTGCTGTCCTGCGCGATCTGCCGGACAAATTCCGACTTCATCGGCGCGTATTTCAGAACCTTTTTCAGGACAGTCTTCTTCGCCATTTCCTCAAAATTGGTCTGCCACGGGCCGGAGCCGTATGCCTTGCTGTACTTCTGCGCATGGGCACGAACATCGTCCAGCGTCATGATCTCGAATCCGTAGCCGCCGTCCTTTGTTTTGAACATCGCCCAGACGTTCACCGGGTCGCCGCGGTCTCCGTTCAGCTTCGGGATAAATTTCAGGCTGCATTCTGTACCATACTCGGCAATCAGCGTATCGTTTGCGTGTCCGACTTGTGCTTGGATCGTCTGGATCTCTCCGGAGCGGTATGCAAGGTCGATCATGCCTTTGTATCCAAGCTGGAACTGACATTCCAGACGGTTCTGTTTCCCGTTCCAATACGGGATCAAGTATGCCTGACCAAGCGGCGTGTTCGGCTCCAAGCCAAGCTGCGCGGCGGTCATCATCGCGCCGAGGAAAGATTGCGGCGTACACTGCGCCAGCTTCGGATTTGTGGAAAGCGCGGAAAGCGTGATCCGCGTGAACCGCTCCGGCGTCATAACGGAGGGAAGCGCTTTCTTGATCTCGCCCTCCATCTGCTTGATATACTGCTGCATTGTCGGATTTCCGCCGCTCTGTGCCTTCATAGCCGTCTGTGCGGTTGCCTGCTGGATTTTGTTCATGATTCTTCCTCCTGTTTCATTCCTGTAATTTTGAATGGCCGGGCCTGCACCGTTTTGTAGAACGGCGTCAAATCGATATCCGGGTATGCCTCTTTAAAGGCTTTGGGCTGAAATGTCTGCCGGTTTTGCTGCTTCCAAGAGACGTTGTAGCCGTTGCAGGCGGCCCGCT